>Ga0209061_1001947_pt1 | contig 29587 bp, 25 predicted proteins | sample Coa_R1_10_FD_187157 | JGI IMG/M metagenome (GOLD analysis project Ga0209061, IMG submission 187157) | Surface soil microbial communities from Centralia Pennsylvania, which are recovering from an underground coalmine fire - Coalmine... | ecosystem: Environmental > Terrestrial > Soil >... | reverse complement strand
CTCCCCCAATTTGGGAGAGGGGCACCTCGCGGTGGGCAACTCAGCGGCCTGGAAGGTTGTCTTAATCGCTTATCTTCCTGGCCGCTGCATCGCCGTGCGCTAGCACCTCCCGAATCGGGGGAAAGGATGGGATAGGGGGCGAGCGAGATAAGCTCACTTTGCTGACTTGCTCTAGAACCGCGAGATTGGCAGTTTCAACAGCCCCACTTCCTACCCCTCAGCACCGGTAGGAATTGAAATTCAAGATTTCTCGCCTTCGGCTCGAAATGACAGGCGTCTATTTCACCGGTTCTTCAAGACTGACGCCCTCCCTCAAGGGGTGCCCTTACAGCCCCCACCCCCCCGCCCCTCCCCCTATCAGGGAGAGGGGAGACCAGTAAGCTCATTGGCAGTTTTTTATGATAACCTTCCCTTCGAGAACTCACTATAACCGCCTCCTTTCTCCCGAATCGGGGGAAAGGATGGGATAGGGGGCGAGCAAGGTAGGCTTGTTTTGCTAACTGCCTCTAGAGCCGATTTCATGATGGTCGGGTAACTACAAGGGAGTAACCACAAGGGTTACCCTTACATACGGCACAGCTTTGCTATGGATAATGTAAATTGTCAATCTTTACTAACTGCTAGCCTCTGCAGCCCAACCCCCCTTAGAGAGAGGGAAGACTAGCAAGCTAAAGGCGGTGGGCATTGACTCGGACGCATTGGGCTTGGCCTGCGGGTTGCAGCAGCCGTCTCTTGCTGCGAAGTGGAAAACAGAGCCGTTGCCCTCGATAACCCATTCGCGAAAGCGAATAGCGTTTTGTTGAGATTTTGGGTAGCATGGTGCATAATTTTTTAGAGAATCTCTTGAGCATCGTCTTGCTGCTCTCACGATTCGCCTTGTGCTAGATATCAAAGGTACGAAAATATGACCCGTTTTTGGAAGATCAGTATCTTGCTTTGTGCTGCAGGCTGTCTCTGGATAGACGCCTCTACAGCCGCATGGGCCCTCCCCGGAGCAGCCCCTCCCTCAAGGCCGACGCCCTCCCCCTCAATAAAAGCGCCACCGGTAGCGCAAAGCCCCGACCCCGAACAGCTTTTTCTACAAAACCAGTTTGAAGCCGCCGCTAAGGCTTATCGGCAGGCCATCCAACGGGCTCCCCAACAGATCGGGCTGAGAATAGGGCTTGTCCGCACGCTGCTTCGCCTCGATCTTTGGGAGGAAGCGATCTCGGCAGCAGAAGCGGCGATTCGCCTCGACCCCAACAATGCGGATGTCCACGGGCTACTAGCCTGCGCTCTTCTCAGAGCCGGCGAGCCAGACCGTGCGCAAGGCGAGGCCGCCCGTTCGCTGCAACTCGATCCTAAAGACTATTGGGGTCTTATCGCTCAGGGGCGTCTGTATGAGTGGAACGGAGATGACGCCCAGGCACGTACCCTGCTGCTGCAGGCCACCGACGTTCACCCATTGTGGCCTGAGGCGTGGTATTATGTGGTGGATGAAGCGAGCAATAAAGACACCATTCGACTCAGCGACTTTGTAGACCTCGCCTCTTACCTCAGCCTTTGCCCGAAAGGGCACCCTAACACGCTGACCATGGAGTCGCTGCCCTCGCATCTGCCTTTGTTAAGGCGTCTCATTAACCACACTCCCTTTGAGCCGCTCTCGCCTATCTCTCAAAGTCAGATGAAGGCGGCGGAAACCGACGGCGGGGTTCTGTCCTTTACTGTTCCTGTGGAGCTGGCCGGCAACTATGTGGTCGTTCCGGTGCAGATCGGCGATGTTCAGGCACGTTTAATGTTTGATACGGGCGGTGGCGCCGACATTACCCTCAACACCTCTGTGGCCGATAGACTGCAGCTGCCGCTTATCTCCCGTTCTCTTATCTATGGAGTGAACGGTAAGGAGCCTACCCGCATCTATTTGGCGCCGCGTATGCAGATGGGGCCTGAAACTTTTGCCACCATACCGATAGAGACAACCTCCAACCTGCCCGGCAACTTCGATGGCATTTTGGGAGTAAGCGCCTTCACCGACTATGTGATCACCATTGACTACGCGAAAAAGACCCTCCTGTTTGCCCGCGGGAAGGATGCGAAGGCGCCGCCCCCTGAACCCGGTGACTATAGTGTGACCATTCCATTTCATCTTCAAGAGGGCGATATTGTGGTGCACACCCTGTTCAACACACAGCCCACCTGGTCTCTGGTAGATACCGGGGCCGATGCCGAAGGGCTTGTTTCGCTTCGTCTAGCGCGCCAGTTGCAGCAGAAGATGAGACCCAACAGCGCCAGAGAGCTTCAGATTCAAGGGCAATTCGGCATCGGTACCAGCGACACACATCAGAAAGTGGTGGTGTTTCGTGAGCCGTTAACCCTTCAAATCGAATCGAAAGAGGGCACGCCGCTTAAATGGCAGATCAATCCGGCCATTGGAGCCGATCTGCTCGATTCGCAGATAAACCCTGCCGAGGATTTTGAATTCGGTGGGCTTTTAGGCACCGGATTTGTAGCGAGCGCCAAACGTGCTACCATAGACTACCCGCATCGGCTGTTGGTTCTAGAGTATGCAAAGAGCGATTAGGCTATTTCGGGGGCGAGACAAGCTCAATGACATAGCCATCTGGGTCTAAGATAAAAAGCTGGATGGCTCCGTCGGGACGAGGGCCGTGGCTTACGAAATGGTTCCAGCCCTTTGCCTCTAACTCCTCGCGAACCGCGTAGGTGTCTTCCACCTGTAGCGCGAAATGGTGGTGCCGACGAGTGCACGGTGTGAGTTGCTTGTCTTCGATAAGGTGCAACTCTTGGTTCCCAAGGGCAAACCAGGCGCCGGGGAAATTAAAGTTAGGGCGCGGAATGCGGGGCAACCCCATCACCCGCTCATAAAAATCTACGGAGGTATCGAGGTCTTGCACATGAATGGCCACATGGTTTAGCTCGCGAACGGTAAAGCCCATGCTCTTTCTCCCTTCTAGGTGTTTTGCTTTGCAAAGCCTATTCGGTGTTCTCTGCAGCTATTCCTGCTTAACCTCACGCGGGCATGTGTGCAAACAAAGTGGTACAGATGGACGTTTGGTGGATATGCCCATCAAAAACGCATAGTCGCGCTTGCCTAGAAGCGTTTGCTTGAAGAGGTATCCATAAAAGGGGTAAGGAGAAAGGGCAGAAAACTTCTCGCTTAGGGAACGGCGATCTCTCCGTCTGGGAGGCTTCTGCACAACAAAACATGGGCGGTAGTGGATTTGAACCACTGACCTCTTCCGTGTCAAGGAAGCGCTCTACCCCTGAGCCAACCGCCCAAACAAGGCCTATTTTACACTCCTCTCTCTGCCGATGTCAAGCCAGAGAGGGAGACAATGGCACAGTCTGCGACATTAAGAAGCGTCTCGTCGCCTTTTGAGGCTACGGAAAACCCTCTAAGTCATCCCATCGTTCTGTCTACCCCTCCTTTTGTTTACGATGGGCTTCGGGGTGTACATCGAGAAAACCGCAGAGCGTTGAAATGTAATAGATAACTTCCCTCAAGCTTACCTTGCCTTGCTCACTTGCTCTAGAACTGGAAACTAAACACAGTAGCTCCCTTTCTTCAATAAGTAAGACACAATAAATACCTCAGCGGCCTGTTTTATTCTCTTAATCTCCTATCTCTCTGGCCGCTGCGTTGCTGTCTGCAAGACGAAAGGCAGGGATAGGGGACGGACAAGACAGGCTTGCTTTGTAAAACTGCCTCTAGAACTGTGAGACTGGCAGCCTCGACAGGCCCATCCCAACCCTCCCCCTGTAGGGGGAGAGCAGTATCCCCCCGCGTGCGGGGGGATGAGAGGGGGCTTGGGCGTCGGCATTCTGTAGTCTCACCCTCTTTCCCTCAGAACCGGTGGGGATGGAAACACAAGATTTCTCGCCTTCGGCTCGAAATGACAGATGCCTTCGGCTCGAAAGGACAGATGCCTGCGGCTCGAAAGGACAGGCGTATCGCCGGCTCTTCAAGCCCCACTTGTGCCTACCCTGTGCCTTTGCAGAGGGAATAGCGCATAATAACACCGCAACGGAAAGGAGGGGTTGCACTCCAATGGGGGTTTTGAGCATCGTTGTCGGCACCGTCCTCGCTCTATTAACGGCATGGGACGCCTTCGAGTCGGCGGTTATGCCCCGCTCGGTGATAAGCTTCTTTCGCTTTACGCGCTATTTCCACAGGCTTTTCTGGTGGCTTTGGGTTGCTCTCTCGCGCCTTTGCGGCAATAGAGGGCGAGAGCTTATTCTGGGCATGTACGGCCCGTTGGCAACTCTGTTGCTGATCCCTATTTGGGCGCTAGGGCTTGTGCTCGGCATCGCCCTCGTGCAATGGGGTTTCGACGCGCTGGCTTTCACAAAGGGAACGCCGAGTTTTCCGATCGAGTTGCTCAATACGGCCTCCTGTTTTGTCACCCTGGGGCTGCAGCGACCGGGCGCCTCCCTAGGAACACGCACGTTAGCCGTTGTCACGGCCGGAATAGGCCTTGGCTTTCTCGCCCTTATTATCAGCTATATGCCCACCCTCTATCAAGCGTTTTCACGGCGGGAGAGCGGCATTCTGCTGCTCGACTCGCGTGCAGGCTCGCCCCCTTGTGGGGCCGAGCTAATCCGGCGCCACGCAGAGATCGATCAGATCGGGGAAGAGAATGTCGGCCTTGAGCGCAGTACCGTCGGCCTTGAAGCCCTTTGCGTGTTCCTTCAGGAGGCCGAACGCTGGTGCGCCGAACTGCTAGAGAGCCATCTGTCGTATCCTACCCTCCTCGCCTATCGCTCGCAGCACGATAGGGTATCTTGGCTTTCCACCATCACAGCCCTCCTTGACGCGACAGCCCTGTTGAAAGTGGGGCTGGATGCGCGCACACCGGCTCAACGCCGACTGGCCTGGCGAGCCTATTGCTGCTATGCCATGGCACGCCATGCGGTGGTAGATATTAACTACATTAAAATGGACTCCCTTCCGCCGCACCCGCTACCGGATAGGCTGCCGGACGCACAGCAGGAGCCGCTCATGCAGCTCTTAGAGGGAAGTGGGGTTGATATAGGGAAGCCGGAACGGTGGGCTGCCCTCCGCAGGCTGCGCCAGGAGTACGAGCCTTATGTACAGCGCCTTGCGGAAACGTTGCTGCTTGAACTACCGCCCTGGCTGCCGCCGCCCGATGCGCACGATAATTGGGAATCGGGCATGCAAGACCAAGCCGAGCACTTCTACCGCGTCCAACCGTTTCGGCGGGGCGAAGGATAGCCGAACCCGCAAGCCTAAAAAGCAATAGTAGCCTCTTATCTTTTCTAGGGAACGGCGGTGTGGTAGAATACTTGGCGGTGCTCGGAAAAGCAATAAAACCAAGGAGCTGACAATGGCAAAAATACCGATTGGTCTTCAACTCTATTCGGTACGCGAGCAGTGCGCCAAAGACCTTCCCGGCGTGCTGAAGGCGGTAGCCCAGATGGGCTACGAGGGGGTGGAGTTCGCCGGCTACCACGGCTACGGGGCTGCGGAGCTTCGTAAGATGCTGGACGATTTTGGTCTCAAATGCTGTGGGGCGCATGTGGGAATCGAAACGCTTCTCGGCGATGAGCTGGCCAAAAGCATCGAGTTTCATAAGACCCTAGGCAACAAATTCCTCATTGTGCCCGGCCTTCCCCGTCAATACACCGAGTCCAAAGAGGCCTGGCTTAGAACGGCGGCGCTGATGAACGAGATCGCCGATAAGCTCGAACCAGAAGGGATGTTTACCGGCTATCATAACCATCACACGGAGTTTCAGCCTCTAGAGACTGGCGAGCTGCCGTGGGATGTCTTTTTCAGCAACACCTCTCCGAAGGTGGTTATGCAGTTCGATGTGGGCAATGCCCGACATGGCAATGCCGATGCGGCGGTGTTTCTACGGCGCTATCCGGGGCGGGCGCTTACCGTGCACATTAAAGAGTATTCCGCCACCAACGACAAAGCCCTCATTGGGGAAGGTGATATTAACTGGTCGGAAATCTTCCATCTCTGCGAAACCATCGGAGGAACGCAGTGGTACATCGTGGAACAGGAAAGCTACGCCTATCCGCCGCTGGAGTGCGTAGACCGCTGCCTTAAAAACCTCCGCGCCATGGGCAAATAGCAACCTTCGCAGCAAACTCCTAATCGCAACATGGCAGGCTCGCTGTGGCAAACGGCGGGCCTGCCAAACCCAATCGTATGTGGTATCAATCTCCTTACAACAGAAGACGACGGTGGCCGACGGTTTTTATCGTCTGTCTGCTCCTTAGCAGCGCTATGGGCAAGGGGTTTTCGTTACCGCTCGGTGCGTCGTCAGCTATCACTCGGCACTCCTCGCTCTATGGACGCGCCATCGAGATCGATCCGGGCTTTCCGTACTTTCAGAACCGCTCGCCCGATTCGATAGCTGAAGAGCTGAAAATTCACGGCTATCGTGTGGTCTACTACGTTCTCACCGCCGATTCGGATGTTCAGCCGGCCCTTATCCAAGCGCTCCATCGTCACGGCATACGTGTGTGGTACGCTACCTTTGTGAACGGCGTCTATAGCCGCAAGGATTTGCCTGCCGATTGGCCGGCTTGGCGGATGGTAACACGGGGCGACCTCGCAGGCCGGCCGGTGGAGGATGGGTTTACGCGCCTTTGTCTTAACAATGCGCAGTACCGTGCATGGAAAAAGCAGCAGATCGTGAAAATGCTGACGACCTATCCCTTCGATGGTGTGGCCCTCATGGAGCCTTATTGGCCGGAGTATCCCGGCCCTCAAAGCCCGGAGTATGGCTGTTTTTGCGCCGCGTGTCGTGCCGCTTTTCAACGGATGTTTCCCGGCTCACCGCTGCCGGATATTCTCCATCCTGACTCGCCGAATAGCCCCGCTCAAAACCCGACGCTTTGGCAAAACTGGCTCGCGTTTCGACGTGCTAGCGTCATCGCCTGCCTCAGCGATCTCATCAACGGCCCCGGCGGCATTCGCGCGAAAGTCCCCTCCAAACCTGTCTGCGTTTGGACGTTGGCTTTGGATGTTCCTAACGCAGCCCAACAGCTGGCCGATATCTATGGGCTTGATGCCGCGGCCATTGCAACTCAAGTACGCCCCGACGCGATCTGCTTTGAAACCGACTGGCCGGACTGGTCGCGCCCCGATCTGCCGCCCGACTATGTGAAACGGTATGCGGGCCTATTCGACGCCGTTAGGCAAGTGGCGCCCCATATGCCGCTGATCATGCAGGCCGACATCGGTTCTGAACCGCAGGATCGGCGCAGCACCGGGTGGATACGCGCTTTTGAAAAGGCCTGCGCCGATCTGGGCCTACAAGGGACTCTGCTCTACGCCTACTCGCTTGGAGATGCCACCTATCATGAGCCGCCCAAAGTTGCGAAAGTTTGTATTCGGCGGCACCAGATTCAGCTTGTGTTCACGAGCTGTGTCGGGGCCTCTTCGGCAGGTGATACGCTCCACTACACCTTCTCGGCGGGTGCGCTCGAAAAGGCCGTTGTGGACGGCAACAGGGTGACGCTTATCCCTAAAACGCCTCCGGCGAAGGGGGCGGTATGCACGCTTACTCTGCGCTTCATCGCGAACGACCCCGCCCGCCTCTTCTTTCACGATACGCCTCCGGCAGTGCTTCAAGAGCAGACCCTCTCTTTCGTTTGGCAGGAGGGGCTTGAGGTCAGCTTGGCTCGACGCTCCCTATAACCGACTACTTGGTTTTTGGATTGGCTTTCAGGAAATCGTTGCAGAATTGATCGGTAAGCTGTTTAGCTGCCTCCTGCACTGCATCGGAGAGACGCGCTTCGCCACACAACCCTGTTACAATTTGATGCCATACGGTGGCTCCGAGTATCCCTAGAAGTTGGTCAGCATCTGCGCTTTTGCTGTTGTTGCTCCGTAAGCAAAGAACATCCTCCTCCAAGGAGAGTTCCACGTTATAGGCATAGAGGTTATCGAGGAGGTCTGTGCCTTTCACCGTGTTCACATTGAGGTACAAGTGGGGGATGTTTTTGGCGATTATCTCTTGGTACTGCTTCGGGTCGTCCCTATCGTACACGTGAATGCCCACGCGGCGCAGCTCCAACTCTACCGTCGTCTGGAGGGTCTCTCGCGTAAGCCCCGTATCTTTCACATTATCCTGTAGGGCTTCCACCAGCACGTAGACTCCCTTCAAGCCGCGCAGCGCTTTCCAGGTGTCTGCGATTGCAAGACGATCAGATGCATCGGTGCTCTGTGTTTGGTCTGGGCTTGGAGCGGGAGGTTGAGTGTCTTGCGCCCATGCGATGTGTGCCAGGCCGATCATAGCCCCTATCCACAAGATAGAACGAAAAAGCGATTTCATCAGCATCTCCTTGTTAATGTAACGATGGAGACCGACGATAATGAGGGTCTCAAAAAGAGACTAGCTTGCAGAGGTACAAAAGCGGAAACTCTTTTTAGCAGCATCCATTGGCGATGAAAAGGGGGTGTAGGGGCATCCTTTTATGCCCCTACCTATCCAAAGAACGTACCACGGAGCGTAGGCGGTTGGTGGGTTTTGATCTCCTACATTTGCGCCTTGAGAGGGAACGGTGAAGAGAGAAGATTTAGAGTTGCTTTGGATGAGGGGTGGGAGTGTTTTTAGGAACCGGTTTGCGAGGAGAGCCTAGCTCTCATGGAAGATTTTGGGGATCGAGCCTTCTTTTACAACCAGTCGGGCCGGTTTTCCGCAATAGACCCCGCGCAGCTCGCAAGTCCAGATGTCTTCGTTGTTTTCTTTGAACAGGCGCACGTTGTAGCCGCCCATGAGGAGAAAATCTTTGATCGGTACCACCAGGAAGTGATTTCGCACCGGTCGCCCCGACACCAGCAACGCCCATTGGTCTACGATCCGCCAGCGTTGTTCCATAAGCGTGTTTGGGTTTGTTGTTAGGATCAGGTTGAACGTCTCTAATCCACTTTTCTCCTTATGTGTGTCCATGCATCCTCCTTTTATATAAGTTGTCAAACGACGAACCTACCGCTCTGCTGCCGATGGCTAAAGAGAGTTTGCAGCCTACTACGTAAGCTGAACCTGCTAACCCGACCGCACTTGCGAGGTGCTCTCACAATACCCTCTAATAGAACTACAACATGCTTCGAAAAAGCGGAAAGTCGTATGTAAAAGGAGTGCGCCCAAAACAAAAGGAGGTGAAGGGGAAACCCCTTCACCTCTGCTCAAATAAAGTTCGATTAAAGCTCTATTGTGGTGCGTCTTGAGGAGGCCAACCGGTTGCCGGTGTGGTGGTCCATTTTTTCCCGTAGGGTATCAGCTTAGCATGTCCATCGAAGAAGAGGGCATTGTAGCCTCGCGGGTGATTATCGTTACTATTCACGCACTGATGGTCGCATCCATCCGGTCCATCCCAGCCAAAGACACCACGTTCTGTCATAAGAATGCGTTCCGACACGTAATCCGAAAGTTCGTTGGGGGGCATGCCGGAAAGGTTGCGCACCTGTCCGTCCGGGTACTTCACACACGGGAAGGGGCCGGTGCCGTTCGGGCACCATGTGTTATAGATCCAGTTTGGGAACCAGTGGTAGGACTGCAGGCCCTGCGAGATATTCGCCTGGCTGGGATTACGATATTTATCGGATGGGCAGTACCACATCTGGTCGTTCTTGATGTAGGGGCCGAGCTGCACATGCATGAGGGTACGATAGAACTCGGTTCCGTAGGCACACCCCACATAGTTAGGGCCGCCATCGCCGGGGTTGAATCCCTTCCAGGCCAAGGGGCCTTGACCCTGACTGTTGACGTAGCAGTCTAGCATGGGGCCACCGGCGTAGGGGTCTACATCGGGGTTTACCTCCCAGTTACGTGGGCCGTCGTAGGTGCCCATTGGGAACTGCTCATCGTAGTCTTGGGCATACATATGCACGGCCAGGCCCATCTGTTTCAGGTTTGAGAGGCAGGAGATCGTCCGGGCCTGCTCTCGCGCCTGGGCGAACACCGGGAACAGAATAGCAGCAAGTATCGCGATAATCGCGATAACGACGAGAAGCTCGATAAGCGTAAAGGCTTTTTTCATTGCGATTCGTCTCCTTGTAGAGATTGATTTTTGATAGTTTAAACGATTGGTCATAATGACACCAAGCAGAGAAGCTTTAGTGAGGGCCTGTTGGCGGTGCGATGTACCCTCCATTAGGCATCCCGCCGTTGGAATTTTGAGGGACTTTGCCATTTGGAGGAGTGATACCTCCCATCCGTCGCTGGAATTCGGCGGCGACATTTGGCGGGATTCCAGGCGGTTTCTCTCCGTAGTGCGTGGGTGGGTTTATTGCCCGCCAAATAGCATAGCCGGCAATGGCAAGCACCACGATGACGATTACAGCCGCCACGATCGGGTTGATCTCTTGTTTCATTGTTTCACCTCCTTATCTCTTCAACAGAGTGCGATAGCCTTACTCATGTAAGGTGATCTTTTCACGTGAAAAAGAACGTCGTCGCAACGACAGGCGACGATTATGGATAGGAACCGGCAGAACGTAGGTTAGCGCCTCAACGGGTTGCCCTTGCATAAGCGAATAGGCCAACCAGGTCGCAAGCTCGCCCGCCTTGCGAAAGTCCGGAAGGGTTGTTGGGAAGGCCGGGTGGAAGTTGCGAGCGGGTAAGAGGTTATCAAAACCCGTTACGGTGATCTCTTCCGGCACCTGAACCCCACGCTCTAGCAACAGCTCGATAACGTTCATGGCGGCGATGTCCTCCAGCGCGATGAGGGCGGTTGGGGGATGGGGGAGTGCGAGCAGCCTATCAAGCTGCTCTGCATCAAGGTCTGCATGGAAGGAGCCTTTTTTAAGCTTCCATACATACTCTTCTCGCAGGGGAATGCGTGCCTGGCGCAGGGCATCGCAGTAGCCACGAAACCGCTCCTCCACGGCATAGTGTCGGCAGGCGAAGCCCGCTTCCGGATCGGGGTTCAGTCGCATGATCGCGATGCGCGTATGGCCTGCCCGCAGCAACGTGGTGGTAACATCGTAGCCGGCGTGGTAGTTGTCGAACACCACCCGCGGCCGCCGGTGTTGAGGGTAGGCGAGATCCACAAGCACAATGGGAAAATCGAGATATTCGCGGTTGAGGTAGTCTTCGGCGAGTTGTTGGGGCGTACGGGTGGTGGGTGAGAGCACAATGGCTCTGCATCCCGCTTCGATCATGCGGGCCACTTGCTTGCGCTCGAGGTTGTAGTCATGGCAGACGCTGGCAACGAGCACATGGAGATCGTAGAGCCTCGCCGCGCTTTCGACGCCCTCGTAGATTCGCAGCATCAGCTCCGAGTCGGTGCTGGGGGAGATATAGCCGAGGAAGTGTGGAGGCCGGTTCGAAGATGCTGTTGGGGTACCTTCTGCCACAAAACAGCCCAGCCCGTGCCGACGTACGATAGCGCCTTGCTGTTCGAGAATCCCTAAGGCGGCAAGAATCGTAGAGCGCGAGGCTTGGTACTGCTGTTCCAGCTCCCGCACGGAGGGCAGGCGATCTCCAGAGTTCAGAACACCGCTCTCAATGTAGTCCTTTAGAACGGCCGTTGCGATCTGTTGTGGCAGGGAGCGGCGCATAGTCGCTACTATTTCTCCTCATTCTCCTACTGTTCGGAACAGTAAGCTGTTCCAAACAGTTCATCTCTATTATAACACGGGGCTTTTCCGTTGTCAACTAAGTGCTTAACTCAGGCTTCTTGCGCATAAAAAGCAGAAGCAAAAAACGCAAAAATTCGAGCCATCTAGCACTGCGCGGGAACCCATGCCAGGAATATTTCTTTGCAGCGTATATCATCACGACCCAACAAGAGCAAAAGCGACGAGGGGAACGAATGGAGTAAGTTTTATGGCCGGTCAGCAACCGTGGTGCCCCTTGACAAAAAATGTCGGATGGTATACCATAATACGGTCATAGAAGATGAGCACAGAACCCTTGCACATAGACGTACCCTGTACCCTGACAACGGAGGCGTTTTCGCTATCCTATGCACAGGGCGAAATTCGCAACCTCAAGGCAGCAAATAAAACGCTGGTTCAGCGAATCTATGTCGCCGTACGCGACCGTAACTGGGGCACTGTTCCTGCCGATATCGAACTCGTTACCAAAGAGATTTCCCCGAAGGCCTTCCTTATTGCCGTAAAAGCGACTCATCAACAGGACGATATCCATTTCGTCTGGAACGGAACGATCATCGGCCGAGATGAGGCGCTCACCTTCGATTTTTTCGGAACAGCGCTCTCGACCTTTTACAACAACCGAATTGGATTCTGCCTCCTGCTACCTGCCGACCTCGCCGACACGTTATGCTGCATTGAACATACCGACGGCACTACCACCACAACGTCGCTGCCCCTCTCCATCAACGCCGAACAACCCGTTCCTCCTTTTTCTCACCTTAAAGCTCTTACCCTCTTTCCAAACGAGCACCTCCGCTATCGGATCGAACTCGATGGGGATATTTTTGAGATGGAAGATCAGCGAAACTGGACGGACGCCTCCTATAAAATCTATTCAACACCGTTAGGCCTTCCGTTCCCTGTCAGGGTTACCGAAGGCACGACGTTTCATCAGCGAATTACCGTTCGCATCGAAAAAGCGTCACTCTCAGCTGCTCATTTTGCGTCCGCTTCATCTCTCCCACCCCGCCTTGATTTTGCCCTGAATCGATCTCTGCCCATTCCCCCCATTGGCTTCGGCCTTCCCTCCACCCCTCCGCGTGATGTGGCGCGGTTAAAGCTTGTCGCACCCACACACCTTCGTTGTGAACTTCATCTCGACACTCCCAACTGGCCCCAAACCCTTGAAGAGGCTGCTGCCTGGACAAAGGCTCTAGCCCGGCCGCTAGAACTTGCCCTGCTTTTCTCGGAAAATCAACTTGCGCAACTCTCTCTGCTCAAAAAGAGGCTTGAAGCGTCTCCGCTTCCTATTGCGCGTTGGCTTGTATTGCCTGCCACAGAAAGCCCTCAACAAGCTCCACCCTACTCTTTCCTTCTGAATGCGCATAGAGAGCATTTTGCTTCAACGGCTCCTGTAGGAACAGGCACCAATAGCGATTTCTTGTTCATCAATCGCTTTCGGCCACCTATGGATCGGGCAGATTTCTTGGCGTTTTCAATCAATCCACAAGTCCATGCTTTTGATGACCTCTCTCTTATAGAGAACTTAACCCCTCAACGAAGTGTGGTGGAAAATGCCCGCCGTATCGCCGAAGGCAAGCCTGTTAGCGTTGGCCCCGTAACGCTGCGCCCGCGCTCTAATCCGTATGCAACCTCCACAACCCCTCAGCCCATTCCCGTCGACCCTCGTCAACAGACCTTAATAGGCGCGGTATGGACACTCGGCAGCCTAGCATATCTTATTGAGGCGCAAAGCGATTTTCTTACGTTCTATGAAGTGTGGGGTTCTAGAGGGTTATTGCAAGAGGACCGTGTGTTTCCTCTTTATCATCTATTTGCAGACCTCGCCGAATTTCAGGGAGGGGTTTTTCACCCTTGCACCTCCACGCATCCAAATGAGGTGCTGGGCTTCGCCGTGGAAAACACTTCGAAAATGGCTTTTTTCATTGCCAATCTTACTGCACAACCGCAACAGGTTGCCCTACCAGCACTAAATGGCTCGCTGTCGGTACGTACTCTGGATGAATCCACCCTATCTGAAGCGACATGGACACCGGAAATATTTCGTTCCACCTTCCAAGAGAGAACCTTCTCTGAAGGCGAGCCTTTTCTGCTATCATCCTACGCCTATGTGCGTCTTGATCTAGCTAAAGGAGTTTTCTGAGAATGCGTGCGTTTATTATGGATGCCCCACGACAGGCGAGAATTGGGGAGTGGCCCACACCGGAACCGAAGGCGGGAGAGGTACGTGTGGCCGTTGTGGCAGCAGGTATCTGCGCCGGAGATATCTATATCTATAAAGGCGTGAATCCCTATGTGGTCTACCCGGCTATTGGAGGCCATGAGATCGCCGGTGTGGTGGAAAGCGTTGGGGCCAATGTCGAGGGCCTGCACGAAGGGGATGCCGTGGTCGTGGAGCCTTTTTTGGGGTGTGGTGCTTGCTACCCATGTAGGCAAGGCCGTTCAAACTGCTGCACTAATCTGCAAATTCTGGGTGCCCATCGCCCTGGGGGATATGCAGAGTTCATTGTGGCTCCTGCCACCCATATCCATAAAGTGCCCGAAGGCCTCTCGCTCTTTCAGGCCTCCTTTGCCGAACCGGTTGCCATCGGCGTACACGGATGCCGCCGAGGCGATGTAAAGCCAGGGGAGTATGTGCTTATCCTCGGTTGTGGACCGATCGGTCTGGCGCTCATCGAGGTGGCGCGCGCTTACGGCGCCCATGTGGTGGCTACCGACACCAACCCGGAGCGTGCGGCTATTGCGGAAAAGCTCGGTGCTGCCGTCCTTCCGCATGAGAATCTGCTTGAGACCGTTCGTGAACAGACCAATGGCGAGGGCGCACCGGTCGTTATGGAGGCTACAGGCAATCCGAAGGCAATGGAGATGACGGTAGACCTCGTGGCCTCTGCTGGGCGCATCGTTATCTTAGGCCTGGTGAAACAGGGAACTACGGTAACCCTTCCTGCGTTAGACTTTACCCGTAAAGAGATGACCATCCTCGGATCGAGGGCTTCCGTAAACTGTTTCCCAGAGGCCCTGAGGCTTCTCGCCGGCGGACAGATCACTTATCCTCGTGTCGCCACCGCCTTTTCTATGTGGGAAGCTCCGCAAGTATTCGCCGATCTCACCGAGCATCCCTCTCGTGTGCATAAGGGTGTTCTGACTATCCCTGAGGAGGTGCATCGTGTCTAACCTGGTGGAAAATTCAAACAAAGAGCTGTTTACCGTGCTGCCTCGAGAGAACACCCTGCCGAACCGTATCGTTGAAAATATCGAATCTCTTCTCGAGGAGTCCCGCCTTCAGCCTGGAGACAAATTGCCAACCGAACGAGAACTTGCCCAGCGCTTCGGTGTGAGCCGCACGGTTATTCGAGAAGCTATTGTAGCCTTAGAGGCGAAAGGACTTTTGGAATCGGCTCCAAGAGGTGGCTCGATAGTGCGTCTGCCCGAAGCGCGTACGGTGGCACGCTCTCTCGCCTTTTACCTTCGTCAAGGCACACAGGGCGTTGTTGGTCAACACATTCATGAGGTGCGTCGAACGCTGGAACTCGATATAGCCGAACATGCCGCGTTGCGCCGTACAAAAGAGGATTTAATCGCTTTGAAAGCTCTTCTCGATGAGATGGCCGGACTGGCAGATGCTAGAGACCGTTGGGTGCAAAACGATGTCGAATTTCATCACACCTTGGCCAAAGCAACGCAAAACCCTCTCTATCCCCTTCTGCTGGAGTCCATAGCCGATATCATGCTGCAGGTAAGGCGGTTGGCGGTAAATGTGCGCGGCTCCTTCGAGAACGCACTCGATCATCATCGCGCTATTTTCACCTACATTCAGCGTGGCGATGCCGAAGGGGCAAGACAGGCGATGTGGGAGCACCTCATCGACTCTGAGGAAGTGATGAATCGAGCGCAAATGGCCTTGATGAAGGCAACGGAGGAGAGAGAATGAAGCCCCTGCGGTTTGCCATGTTGGGAGCCGGCTTTTGGGCGCACTACCAACTCTCCGCTTGGCAGGAGCTGGAGGGCGTGGAATGCGTCGCGCTATGTGACCCGATTCAAGAGAAGGCTGAAAACCTCGCACATCGTCACCACGTGTCGCGCGTCTACACCGATCCCGAATCGCTGCTTGCACACGAACGGCTCGATTTTGTTGATATCGTCACACCGCCGGAAACGCATGCCGCTCTGGTTACTCTCTTGCTTGCGCACCGCATCCCCACTATCTGCCAAAAACCGATGGCTACCTCCTACGCGGATGCCGAGAAACTGGTGGCCGCCGCTAAGTCGGCGAATGTACCCTTCTTTATTCACGAAAACTTCCGATGGCAAAAACCTTTCCGGGCCTTAAAGGCCGCGCTAGAGCAGAAACGTATCGGTCGTCCTTTTCGTGCCCGGCTTGAGTGTATTACCGGCTACCCTACCTTTGTTATGCAGCCAGCTCTTAAAGAGCTTGAGCAGTTCATTCTCGCAGATTTGGGCAGTCATATTCTCGATATGGCACGCTGTCTATTTGGAGAGGCTAGCTCGCTCTACTGCCAAACGGCCAGAGTGCACCCCGATATTCGCGGTGAGGACGCTGCCACGGTGATGCTGCGAATGAACTCGACTATGGTAATGGTTCACCTCGCCGAGGCGGAGACACCTCTTGAAAACGACCCGCTTTTTCAAACCCTGGTCTTCATCGAAGGCGAGAAAGGCTCCCTGGAGCTAGGTCTGGATTATCGTGTGCGTGAAACCACCGCGGAAGGCACGTTCGTGAAACGCTTTGCACCAGAAGCGCGTCCGTGGATGCATCCCGACTATCTGCTGGTTCAGTCGGCCCTTATTCCTTGTAATGCCGATCTGCTTGCAGGACTTCAAAGGCGTAAGTCGCCCGAAACGACCGCTGAGGATAACCTCAAAACGATGCAACTTGTCTTCTCTTCTTACGAATCGGCGCGTACCGATAGCGTTATTCATTTTGCCCATACAGAGAAAGGGAAGCTCACATGAAGATACTCATCATTGGGGGTACCGGCCTTATTAGCACCCCTATAACGCATCTTTTAGCCCAACGAGGAGAGGAGGTGTGGCTTTACAACCGAGGTAAAACGGAACGCCCGGTTCCCGCAAATGTGCGAACCATCCACGGCGACCGCACCCAACTCGCAACTTTTGAAGCTCAAATGAAAGAGCTAGGCCCTTTGGATTGCGTTATAGATATGGTTGGCTACCACCCTGAAGAGGCCGAGTGCGCCATTCGCGTTTTTTCAGGGCGGGTAGGCCAATACATCTTTTGTAGCACGGTTGACGTCTATACAAAACCGGCTCCGTCCTATCCCGTCCGGGAAGAGGCACCGCGTAACCCATCCTCCGAATTTAGCTACGCCTATAACAAGGCCATCATGGAAAATCTTTTTCTGCAGGCGCACGAACGCGGCGACCTCTGTGTCACCATTTTGCGTCCGGCAGCAACCTATCATGACCGTGGCACGGTGCTCTATTCTTTGGGGGCGGGCAGCGCCCACCTTGACCGCCTGCGCAAAGCAAAGCCGATTATCGTGCATGGGGACGGCACCTCTCTGTGGTGCTATTGTCATGCGGAAGACGTTGCCAGAGCGTTTGTCAACGCAGTTGGTAACCCCAAAGCCTTTGGCAGTGCCTACAATGTAGCGGGGGAGGAGGTGATGACTTGGAAACAGCATCATGAGCGGGCTGCCGAGGCTATAGGGGCGCCTCCGCCTACTTTCGTGGCGATTCCCACGCACCTGCTCGTGCAACTTTCTCCAAAACGCGCTTGGATCACGAAAGTCAATTTTTCTTACAATAACATCTTTGATAACTCACCAGCGCAAGCTGACCTTGGCTTTCGCTATACCATCTCCTTCACAGAGGGAGTGCAGCGTATGGCCGCTTGGTACGAAGCCAACGGTGGATTTGAAAACAGCGATGCCGACACCGAGTACGAGACTGTGCTGCAGCGATGGCGCCGGCTCGAATCGCTGCTGGAGAAAGAGGCGTTATGAGCAACGCAAACGCTTTTCTCGAAAGTCTCTTCTCGCTAAACAATCGCGTTGCGCTCGTAACCGGAGCCAGCAGCGGCATCGGGCGTGCCATCGCCGTTGGGCTTGCAAAGGCCGGTGCTCATGTTGCCCTGCAGGGACGCTCACTAGAAAGATTGCATGAAACCGCGCATCAGATAGAACAAGCCAACGGTTCTGCCTCTGTTTTCCCTGCAGACCTCGCCGATGAAACGGCCTGTCGCCATCTCATGGAAGAGGTTGTTAGGCGATGTGGCCATATGGATATACTCATCAATAATGCTGGCATGAATCGCCGTAATCCCGTAGTCCGTGCTACCCCTCATGAGTTCGAGGAGGTGATAGCAGTGAACCTGAAGGCCCCTTTTCTCCTCTCCCAGGCCGCCTATCCTTCTCTGAAGGCGAGCGGCAACGGCAAGGTGGTTCTTGTGGGATCGATCACCTCTGTTTGGGGGCTTGGTGGCGTGGGCGTATACGGCATGAGTAAAGCAGCACTGCTTCAGCTCACGCGCACTCTCGCGGTAGAGTGGGCGCGAGATAATATCCAGGTGAACTGTCTTATCCCCGGTTTTATCCTTACCCCCCTTACTGAAGAGTCTATATGGGGTGACCCGAAGCGCCGTCGCTGGTTAACCGAGCGTATCCCTATGGGGCGACCAGGCCAACCCGAAGAGCTTGTGGGGGCGGTCATCTATCTCTGTTCGCAGGCTTCCGCTTACACAACCGGACAGGCCTTCGTTGTGGATGGCGGCTTTCTGGCCGGAGGATGGTGGGATGACTGGGAGGAGAGCTGCGAAAATGACCCCTAGCGTTCCCTTATGCGTTCATGCTACGGCTCCGGCAAAGGTGATTCTTTTCGGGGAGCACGCCATCAATAGGGGGCAACCCGCCGTTGCCACGGCCGTTGGCCTCTATACGCGTTGTGAGTTGAGAGTGGAAGGCTCGCATATCTTTCTGACAGGAGGCGGCAAACAGTCTCTCTTTTCACGCGAAGAAGTTCTCTCCCTAACGCATCAGATAGAGGACTTGAGAAAGCATGAGAAATATGACGACATACGTCGTATAAAACTTGATAACTATTTTGCTCCCGCCCTCTATCTTCTCGGCTATGCTTTTGGTGATAGTCTCCCTCAGGGGCTTCGTATCGAGTGGCAGAGCAGCATTCCTGCCTCCTCTGGGTTAGGCTCTGGAGGCGCGGCCTTTACTGCGCTGGCAGCGGCGGTGGCACCTCTGTTACAAGCGGAAAATGACCTTCTGCGTCGTGCCGACTGGGCGCATCACGGCGATATCGTGGCTCACGGTGGCATCGCCTCCGCCCTCGACACGCAAACGTCGCTGTTAGGCGGGGTCATCGGCTATTCCGGTAAAGGGTTAGCACGCTCCTTGCTGTTTTCTCCTGGACTCGACCTCGTTATTGCCCACACGGGAGTGAATGCCGCCACCGCCGAGGTTAACCGCGCGCTTAAACAACGCGAGGCCGAAAACCCTCGCCGTTTTAAAACCTACTTCGAAACCATCGGAGAGCTGGCTCACTCTGCGGAGCCTCTCCTGGCACAAGGCAACTGGCAGCAGCTAGGACATCTGCTATGGCTTAATCAGCTTGTTTTGGAAAAGGCCGGCGTCTCCTGCCCGGAAATAGAGGCGCTCGTTCGTGTGGCCCTAGATGCCGGCGCCTATGGGGCCAAATTAGCCGGATCGGGTGGAGGCGGCATCGTGATCGCCCTGGTCTCCCCCGCAGTCAAGGAGGCCGTTATTTCGGCACTTCGGAAGACCTGTACGGAAATTTATGCCCCCTCCATCGGTGTGGAAGGAGCAAAAATAGAGAAAATAGAGGAGAAACGATGAACTTTCAGATCATTGACCTTACCCATGTTCTTCTTCCAGGAGAGGAGCAGTACTCGGTTGAGATAAAGCAGCGCGGCAAGCCTAGAGAGACCCCAACCGGCGATATTATGCATGACGTCTACATGTGGTCCCATTCCGGTACCCATGTCGAGGTGTCGTTGCACTTTTATGCCGGTGGCAAAGACACAGCAAGCTTCCCTGCCGAGCGGTTTATGGGGCCGGCCATTCGCCTTGACTTTCGCCATAAACAGAAAGATGAACCGATCACCCTGCAAGATTTCCAACAAGCAGGCGATATTCGTCTTGGTGACATCGTGATCCTGTGGGAGGGGCGCGACCATCTCTATCGCACGAAAGATTCACACGCACGTCCCTATGTCAGCGAAGAGGCCGCCGAATGGCTGGTCTACGACCGAAAAATTAAGTTGCTTGGAACCGACTCCTCCGGCTTTGAGGTGCGTGGGGGACACAAAGACCACCCGAACCATCATCTCTTCTTCAAAGAGGGCAACGATATTCCTGTGGTAGAGTGCCTTTGCAACCTCGACAAAATCCCCACCCAGCGCTTCTTCTTTATCGGGTTGCCGCTGCCTGTGAAGGGGCTGGATGCGTCGCCGATTCGCGCGGTAGCCCTCGTGGGAACCCCTTTCACGGAGTAGAAGATGATTCGCATCGGATCTGCGCTTTTTAATGCCGACCATAGCCGCCTTGGAGAAGAGCTGCTTCAGACGGAGGCGGCCGGCATAGACTTCTTTCATTTCGACGTATTCGACGGCTATTTCACGCCCGACCAGGCCTTTGCGCCTAAAACCATTGCCACCCTACGCCCGCTCTCGCAGAAGCCATTCGAGGTTCATCTCGCCGTGCAAGAGCCTCTGCGTTTTCTTCAACCTCTTGCCGATGCAGGCGTTAACCTCATCTTTCTTCCGGCCGAAAGCACACCCCTACTTTATGAAACTATCTATGCGGTGCGCGAGAGAGGGTTGAAGGTGGGGCTTTGCTTGGCTCTGGGAACCTCGCTTAGTGTACTGGATGCTACTCTGCCTTTTCTGGATGCTGTGCTGTTGCTAGGCCGTGTTACCGGCGAAGGACAACGTGGGCGTAGCTTTCAAAATCTCACATTAGAGCGCATACGTGAGGTGCGCAAGCGGATAGATGCTCTTGGGCTTCCCATAGATTTGCAGGCTGCAGGGGGTCTAGAAACACCGCACTGTGTGGAAGTGTGCCGTGCAGGGGCGAGTTCGCTACCTATTGGGGCCGCTTTGCATCGTGAAAGCGATAAAGCCGCCTGGTTGGCGCACCTACGTCAGCTTTTGGAGCCGTCTCAACCCACAACCCCATCCATCTCTACACCCTCTGCTTCGGGCGTAGCGAGGTTTGAGGTGCTTGTGGCCTCTCGCTCATTTGGCAAAAACTGCCCGGAGGTCATCGAAAAGCTGAAGGCGGCCGGTTGTATTTTAACCGGTTTTGAGCTGGAGCGCGCGCCTACAGAGGAGGAGCTGTTAAGTCGTATTGGTACGGCCGATGTCCTTATCTCCGGCACAGAGCCGGTTACCTCGCGGGTTATCGAGGCCGCTCCGAAGCTCAAACTGATCGCCAAACATGGAGTCGGCTATGAAAACATCGCTCTCGAGGCGGCAAGGGCACGCCATATTCCTGTTACTCTTACGGGCAGCGCCATTGCCGAGTCGGTGGCAGAGCTTGCCTTTGGCTTTATGTTGGCTTTGGCGCGCCAACTGCCGCAAGGCGATGCCGCCGTAAAAGCCGGACAGTGGCGACGTTTTGTGGGCGTGGAACTAAAAGGCAAAACTCTTGGGATTGTGGGACTTGGGCAGATCGGCAAAACGCTCTGCCGACGCGCCAAAGCGTTTGAAATGAACGTAGTCGCCACAGAAGCCCAGCCCGATCAAAACTTTGTAACCTCTTGGGGGGTGGAGCTGATGCCTCTTGAAACGCTGCTAGAGAGGGCCGACTTTGTCTCCTTGCACGTGCCGGTCACGCCGCAAACTCAAAGGCTTATCGGTAGGCCGCAACTGCAGTGCATGAAACCTACCGCCTATCTCATCAATACCTCGCGAGGAGAGTTGGTAGACGAGGAAGCGCTCTATCAGGCTTTAAAAGAGGGCCGGATCGCCGGGGCGGCTTCCGATGTGTTTTTAAAAGAGCCGCCCGGAAAACATCCTCTCCTTTCGCTGCCCAACTTCATCGCGATGCCCCACTGTGGAGGCCAGACCCAAGAAGGGTTGCGCCGCATGGGCGAAAGCGTTGCGGAAAACGTGCTCCGCGTTCTTCACGGGCAAGAACCACTCTACCGTATTGTCTAAAATCTGCAAAAAGGTGAAACCAGGTTTATGAGATTAAAAGTCAGTGATAACCGCCGATTCCTTGTCTATGAAGACGGAACGCCCTTCTTCTACCTAGGCGATACCGCCTGGGAGCTGTTTCATCGCCTTACCTTTGAAGAGGCCAAGCACTATCTGCACGATCGCGCTGCAAAAGGCTTTACCGTCATCCAAGCTGTCGCCCTGGCCGAATTCGACGGCCTCAACGAGCCAAATCGCTATGGACATACCCCCCTGCACAACAACGACCCCACCAAGCCGAATGAGGACTACTTTGCCCACGTTGATCGAGTGGTGCAGTATGCGGAATCGCTGGGGCTAACCATCGGAATGCTGCCCACCTGGGGCGATAAATGGAACAAAAAGTGGGGTGTTGGTCCCGAAATCTTTACCCCTGAAAATGCACGAGCCTACGGCGAGTTTCTCGGCAAACGATACCGAAACGCCTCGCTCATCTGGATATTGGGTGGCGATAGACCGGTAGAAACCGATACCCATCGCGCTATTCTGCGCGCTCTGGCAGAGGGGCTTGCTAGCGGCGATGCCGGGGCGCATCTGCGCACGTTTCATCCCCCCGGCACACACTCCTCCATAGAATATCTCCCCGATGAACCCTGGTTAGATTTCCATATGTATCAGACCGGCCATGGGCGCGAACGGTCTACCTGGCAACTGCTGGCTCAAGACTATGCCCACCAACCCACCAAACCCTGTCTAGATGGAGAGCCGGGATATGAAGACCACCCAATAGACTTTAATCCTCAAAAAGGCTACCTCGATGCCAACGACGTGCGACGCTTTGCCTACTGGGCGGTGTTTTCCGGGGCGTTCGGCCACACCTACGGCTGCCACGATATTTGGCAATTCTTCGATCCCACACTGCATCCGCCCATCAGCTGGGCGCGCACGCCGTGGAGAGAGGCGCTCCATCTGCCGGGAGCCGGCCAGATGCGCCATCTTCGCAGGCTCATCGAGTCGCGCCCCTTCCTAAGCCGAATTCCAGACCAAAGCCTTTTTGCTGCCGATGCCAACGATCCGCTTCATCATATCGCCGTCACGCGCGATCGAGAAAACCGTTATGCGCTCTTCTACCTGCCTTACGGCGGGCGCTTTGTAGCGAACCTAAGGCCTTTGGCGGAGCAGCGCTTTCGCGCCCAATGGTTCGATCCGCGTACCGGCATTCACCACCTTTTAGGGGAGATCGGAGCTGGAGGCGAGATAGAGTTCGTTGCGCCCTCCGCAGGCAAAGGGGAAGACTGGGTACTTGTGCTTGATAAGGTGTAACCACCAGTACTCTCATGGCTCCATGATGCGCGCGCACAAGCGGCAGCAGCCGTTGCGTAGCTTAGGGACGAGCGCCTATCCATGGGCCTCCCATGCGGTTCTCAATTGGCCTCGTGAGGACATGAGGGCTGTCGTGGTGGGGTGAACAGCAGCTCCTGCCGAACGTGTGTGCCCTAGCGTAAGGGATGACGGCGTTGACCGCCGAGGCACTTCTGCCCGCCGCATGGTAGGTTGGCCGGCGTTCCTATCCGCTCAATCAGCCCACGCGATATGGTAGGGGTAGGCACAAGACCTACCCCTCGATAAGCCCATCCAGTTTGCCCTCTCTAGCCCATCCGGTCGTCCTGGCGGATGAGGGGGAAGAGCGTCGGCCACGAGCGCAGCGCTGTTGGCCTTGATAAGAAGAGACGATTAAATTAAGTGAATACTGTTGGTTTAAGTGAATACTGTTGGTGTCTGAGCCCTCAACGGGGTTTTGAATAGAAAAAAGGGTTATAGTTAGTTGCCAAAGGAGATCAAGCGTTAGCTTACTTGTAAAAGTTGCTGAAAAATGATATAATCAGCTTGAGTCCCCATAGTTGTATCAAAGGGTGACCCTGTTATGATGCTGTTGTACCGGTTGTTTCCGCTGTTCGGGGCTGGCGAGAACGGAACTTGTCGAAATGAACTTCGATCCACCACAGATGGGGCATGGCTTAGAAAACCTCGAGGGGTTTCACGATCCCTCGCTACCCTCCATCTCAAAAGCATCCACGACTTCGCTCCCAAAAACCGCGCGGCGTGCCCGCCTTTACGATCTGGTCTTCGGGGTAGGACTGGTGGCGCTCTTCGCCTACGCCCTGCACAAGCCTTTCCATCCGCATGAGTTTGGGGTTTGGGGCATCGCCACCCTGCTGTTGCTGCTGGTCAGCTCTCTCCCTCTTGTCGACTCGAACTATCGCCCGTTCACCTTCACCGGCCCAACCGCCTTTGGCCTGGCCATATGGATATCGCCTGGGGTAGCTGCGGCGAGCGCCCTCGCCGCCCACTTCCTACGGGCACGGTTTTGGGTAAAAGGCGGAGCCTATCGAGGCTACACGCGTTTTCAGGGCGGCCAACTCGCATTGGCCTCCCTGGCCGTTGCGATTTTTTGGAATCGGTTGCCGGTGCGCTTCGCCCCCAACGACCTCTCTCATGTGCTCTCTTTGGGCTTGCTTGCCGCTTGCATCTTTGTTGGGCTTGAACTTGCCCTATCGCTTCTGGCCCCACCACCGCGCGTTAAGCGGGTGGAGATGCGGCGTAACCTCGCGATGAACACTCTCGTTTACAGCGTGGGGCTTCTTCCCATTCTCTTACTCATTCCCCTCCGGCTTGCCTACGGCCCCATCGTCTGCCTGCCTGTGGGGCTTCTGCTGCTGCTTGCCGCCGCGACCCTGCGCCTTAGCCATGAGGTGAACGGGTTGCATCGTCAGCTTCAAATCGCCGAAGCTTTAGGCCGGGCCGGGCTAAAAGCGGCCGGCTCCGAACGCCCCGAACAGCTTCTCGAACGATTTCTTAAGCTCGCTCAGGAGCTGCTGCAGTGCGAGCGCTCCCTCGTTTGGCTGCCGGAAGCCGGCACAGGCGATTTCTATCCCGCCGTTGCCCTTCCCGACAAAGGCCCCTTTGCCGGTAGGAAGTACCACTTCGGGCACGGATTAGTAGGCCACGCAGCCGCCCGCGTGCGCCCTCGCCTCATCTTGGATGCCGCCACCGACGTCCATCGCGCCCATCATGAGATGGCCTCCGGCTCCTGGATTCTCTATCCCATTGTGGTAAGGGAGCAGATACTGGGCGTCGCGCATTGGGTGCGCCCGGCAAGCAATCCCTTTTTGCTTGAGGATTTAGAGCGCCTTGAAGCCCTCATGCCGCTGGCCACCATCGCCCTCGAAAACTTTTTCGTCCACGAACAGATACGCATCCAGGCCATCTCCGATGGCCTTACGGGCCTTTGGAATCAGCGCCACACCATGGAACTGCTTCGGGAGGAACTGCAGCGTGCTGCGCGTTACCACCGCACCTTCTCCATTCTTATGCTCGATGTGGATAGCTTCAAGAGCTTCAACGATACCTATGGGCATCTTCAAGGCGATCAGCTTCTGCGTAGCATCGCCACCGTGTTGCGCACAAGCGTGCGCTCCGTAGACCATGTGGGGCGCTACGGAGGCGAAGAGTTTCTGGTGATTCTACCGGAAACCGGAAAGCACGAAGCCTGCTTGCTGGCCGAACGTCTTCGCGCGGCTGTGGAAGAGTACGGGGTCATTCTCACCGATAGAGGCCCTGTGCGACGTACCGTTAGCATTGGTGTGGCGGCCTACCCGGAAGATGCCCTTAACCCAGCCGAGCTGATCGAACGGGCCGATGAAGCCCTCTATCGCGCGAAACGCGCCGGCAAAAACTGTGTGATCTGGGCGTGAGGAAAATGTCACGACGCACGAACAAAGATAGGGGTTTCAGAGCAACCCGTCGTGAACTCTTGGTGACCTCGCTCGGCCTGCTGATCTCGCCCAATAATTCCGAGGAGGGCATGTCCGTGCAGCGAACAACAACTTCCAACGAAAAGAACGATATAGAGAAAAGTATTGCGCTTTTGATTGAACAGCACCATCTCTCGCTGACCGAAGCGCAGCGCCGTCTGTTGCCACAGCAACTGCAGGAATTAAAAGCGACCATCCTGGCGCTCCGCAAATTCCCTCTGCAAGATGGAGATAGCGAGCCTGCCACCCTCCTGCCGATCTTTCCTTTGGGCCGTCGTCCCGTCTGAAAGCCCCTACCGATGTCAGAGATTCCGCTTCATTATCTTAGCGCGGTTGAACTGGGGAGGCTGATTCGAGAGAAGAGGCTCTCTTCGGTCGAGTTAACGCGCCTTTACCTGGAACGGTTGGAAAAGATCGGTCGTTCGCTGAACGCCGTGGCCGAGCTAACTCCCGAACTGGCCCTCGCCCAAGCGCGTCAGGCGGATGAGGAGCTTGCCAAAGGCTACAGCCGTGGCCCTCTCCACGGCGTGCCCTACGGCGCCAAAGACCTTTTGGCCACAAAAAATATCCCCACACGGTGGGGATCGCCTGCCCATAAAGACCAGATTTTCAACTACGATGCCACCGTCATTCGCAAGCTGCGCGAGGCCGGCGCGGTGCTGGTGGCCAAACTAAGCATGATCGAGCTGGCCGGAGGTGGGGGCTACGACTCCCCCGCAGCGTCGTTGGAGGGGCCTTGTCGCTGCCCATGGAACCCCAGCCGATGGGCCGGCGGTTCCTCCTCGGGCTCTGGGGCCGCCGTGAGTGCCGGCCTGGTCGGTTTTGCCTTAGGTACGGAGACCTGGGGCAGCATCACCGTGCCCGCCGCTTTCTGCGGCATTAGCGGTCTGCGCCCTACCTACGGAAGAGTAAGCCGCCACGGCGCGATGACGCTCTGTTGGACTCTCGATAAGATCGGCCCCATGGCACGCTCTGCCGAAGATTGCGGCTTTATTCTGCAGGCGATCGCCGGCCCAGACCCGCTCGATGCCACCTGTGCTCCCATCGGCTTTCGATTCCGTGCCCAGCCGCTTGTAAGCCGCAGACGACGCCCTATTCGACTCGGTGTGCTGCCGCACGACACCTCTAAGGTTCCTGAGGTTCAAAAAGCCTTTGAGGAGGCTTTGGCCGTGTTCCGGGAACGAAACTTTCACATAGAAGAGGCCTCCTATCCACCCGATATTCCCTACAACGAAGCCGCATCGCTCATCGTAATGGCGGAAGGCTCGGCCGCCTTTGAAGGGCTTATCCGCAGCGAACGCCTGCAACTCCTGGCCGACCCTCAGCAGCAGGCAGGCCTTATTGCCGGGCTTTCCATCTCCTCTGCCGACTATCTGCGTGCCCAGCGCATTCGCAAAATAGCCATCCAGGCCCTCAACGCGCTCTGGGCGCGTTTCGACCTCCTTATTGCGCCCACCCTTCTCACCGTGGCACCCGAAGTCTCCAAACCCCTCAGCGCCGGCACAGAGCCTTGGGGTGGAAACGGGGGGCCGGGCAATCTGGCCGGTTGGCCGTCGCTTTCCATCCCTATGGGCTTTGGAAAAGAGAACCTGCCGCTTGGGCTTGAAATCATCGGCCCTCCAGGCGGTGAAGAGGCCATTCTTGCCCTCGGGATGACCTATCAACGAGAGACCGATTGGCATAGAAAGCATCCAAGTTTATGAAAGCTCTTTTCTTTTCGTCTCTCTGCCTGCTGCTCATCGGTTGGCAAGCGCCTTCCATTGCGCCCTCTTCGGGCGGTAAAACACCTCCGGTGGTCTCGCCAAAGGCCGTCAAAAAACGCAGCTCCAACATCGTTCAAGGCTCCATCCTGAAGATGGATGCCGAGGCGCTTACCCTGCATATTGGCGGCGGTGTGGAAACCGTGCATCTCACCGACCAGACGCGCTACTGGCGCAATCGGCAAGCCGTAACTCGCGACGCCTTTAAGGAGGGGCAAACGGTAATCGCCCACCTGCGTCGCTCTCGTGGCGAGAGCCGCCGCCTTGTTGTAGACCTGGCCGATCCCCAAAGTTGGCGATGGCTACAGCACCTGCGTCGCGACATCGTGGAAGCCACCTTTGAATCCGCCACGGAAGACCAGCTGCAGGTGCGATTGAACGGCGCAAACATAGACTTCGCTTACGGCCTGAGCGATGATACCTTGTGGGGCATTAAAGGCTCTCAAGTACCCGCCAACCCTTTTCGCCCCGGGGACAGAATATGGATCGTTCCCCGCGCCCGTTCCGATGGCGGCATAGTGGCGCGCGCCGTGGCCGATACGCATCATCAGGCCCTGCTGCTTAAGGAACAGTTGGCCACCACCCTACACGGCAAGATTGTGGCGGTGGATAGCCAAGCCCATACCTTTACCCTGCAAACGGAGTTAGGGGAACGACGCACGCTCGACATGCCTATCCCCACCGAAACGGCCCGTGCGCGAACCTCCCACACAAAAGCGCTAGAGGAGGGCGAGTTGAAACCGGGGCTTTTGGTGACGGTGCATCTGCAGCACAAACGTGACGGCACCGTGCTGGTGCGCAGCATCACGCTTCAAGCGGCTAGGCATCGGCGAAAATAGAGGAGCCGATGCGGACAAAAGGGCGTTGCGCTGAATCGTTACGGTTCGGCACCGGCCAAAAGCTCCACGATCACCGAATCGGTAATGGGGAGGCCTTTGGTGCTGACGCGCAGCCTATCGTCGTTCCACTCAAGCAGGCCTTGCTGCACGAGCTTCTCAATCCCGCGTCTATAGCGGGCGAGAGGGTCGAGGCCGAATCGGTCGCGTAGGGCGTTGAGTGAGATGCCGGCGCGAAGGCGCAGACCCAGCAAAAGGGTTTCGTCTAACGCCCGCGGAGGGGCCAGACACTCCTCTTCCACGCAGAGGTTTTCGCCGCTTTTCATCTTCTGCACATAACGTTGCGGGAGGCGCTCACGCTTCCAACGTCGCCCTCCCACATAAGAGACGGCTCCGGGGCCTACACCCAGATACTCCTCGTTGTGCCAATAAACGAGGTTGTGACGACAGGCAAACCCGGGAAGAGAGAAGTTGCTGATCTCGTAGTGCACATAGCCGGCCTGCAACAAGCGTTGCTGCGCATATTCATACATCGCTACAACGGTGTCGTCATCGGGTAAGACCAACCGGCCTCCAACATGGAGGCGCTCGAAGCGGGTGCCCGGCTCAATGGTAAGGGCGTAGAGGGAGAGATGCTCTGGGGCAAGCTGAACGGCCTGTTCAAGAGTGGCTTGCCAAAGAGGCAGAGTCTGTTTCGGAAGGCCAAACATCAGGTCGAGATTCACGTTTGTAAAGCCAGCCTCTCGTGCGGCATGGTAGGCGTGCACGGCCTCTGCAGTGGTATGGAAGCGATCGAGCGCGGTAAGTAAAGCGTTATCGAAAGCCTGGATACCGATGCTAATGCGGTTGAATCCGAGGGCGTGCATGGCGGCGAATTTGGCGACATCTGCCGAGGTAGGGTTCGCTTCACTGGAGATTTCGGCGTCGGGCAATAGGGGAAAATGAGAGCGAATCGTTGCCATAAGCTCTGTAAGCTGTTCAACGCTTAAGAAGGTGGGGGTGCCGCCTCCAAAGTAGATGGTGGCAAGCGGGCGTTCGCACAGCGGCTTGCCTTCTACGCGCTCGTGGCTTGCTTTGGCAATATCAAGGCCGATTGCCTCCACCGTCTCCTTAACCAGAGCGCTCTGGGCCGGTTCCACATAGGTGTTAAAGTCGCAGTAGGCGCAATGGTGAACGCAAAAAGGGATGTGCACGTACAGTGAAAGCGGTTTTGTCATAGGTAAGACCTTAACTCAAAGCGACATGACGGGCATGGATCCATTTTTGCGATTCTACCTTACTTTGCTTATCGAAGCAGACAGCCCAATGAGAGAGGGCGTAGATTCCCTTGTTTCCGACGTATCAAGAAGAGATCGCCTCTCAACGTTTGGATAGATGTTGCTGCAAGGCGATGTTGACAAAGGCCCTGATAGTGTGATATAATGTAG
>Ga0209061_1001945_pt1 | contig 29636 bp, 27 predicted proteins | sample Coa_R1_10_FD_187157 | JGI IMG/M metagenome (GOLD analysis project Ga0209061, IMG submission 187157) | Surface soil microbial communities from Centralia Pennsylvania, which are recovering from an underground coalmine fire - Coalmine... | ecosystem: Environmental > Terrestrial > Soil >... | reverse complement strand
GGCGTGTCGAATCCGATCAGGTGGTAGGCGGGCCCGGCAGGGTAGTCCAGGTTGGGGTGCAGGCCCTTGGCCCGCAGCATGCCCTTGGCGAGCGCCTCGTAGATGCCGAGCAGGTCCTCGCCGCCGCGCAGCGCGGCGATCTCGCCGAGCGCGGCGCGCATGGTGGGGACGCGGGAGTCGCCGTGCTTGTAGACGCGGTGCCCGAACCCCATGATCGTGCGCCTGGCCGCGAGCGCCTCCTCCAGCCAGCGCTCGGCGCGGTCGGGGGTGCCGATCTCCGCCATCATGTCCATCACCGCCTCGTTCGCGCCGCCGTGCAGCGGCCCCTTCAGCGCGCCGATCGCCGCGGTGACCGCGCTGTAGGCATCCGACAGCGTGGACGCCACCACCCGGGCGGTGAAGGTGGAGGCGTTGAAGCTGTGCTCGGCGTACAGGATCAGCGAGGTCTCGAACGCCCTGGCGACCTGGGGCTCCGGGATCTCGCCGAAGGTCATGTAGAGGAAGTTCGCGGCGAAGCCGAGGTCGTCGCGGGGCGGCAGCGCGTCCTGGCCGCGGCGGCGCCGCTGGTCGGCGGCGACGACGGCGGGCAGCACGGCGAACAGCCGCAGCGCCTTGGCCTGGATCGCGGCGGCCGAGTTGTCGCCCTCTGCCGGGTCGGCGGCGCCGAGCAGGCTGACCGCAGTGCGCAGCGTGTCCATCGGGTGCGCGGCCGCCGGCAGGCCGCGCAGCGTGGCGGCGACCACCGGGTCCAGGCGGCGCTGGGCGCGCTCGGCCTCGTTCTGCGCGGCCAGCTCGGCGCTCGTCGGCAGCTCGCCGTGCCACAGCAGGTAGGCGACCTCCTCGAAGCTGCACCTGGCGGCAAGTTCCTGCACCGGATAGCCGCGGTAGGTCAGCGAGTTGGTCTCCGGGTTGACCATGGAGATGCTGCTGGTGTCGGCGTAGACGCCGGCCAGTCCCTTGCGGACCTCTGGCGTGGCAGGTGGCATGGGCTCGCCCCTAGAGCTCGAAGTTGTAGATGCCGGTGTCGAAGGCGTTGTAGGCCCGGTAGTCGAGCAGGTCGTACAGGTCGCGGCGGTGCTGCATCTGCCCGAGCAGTCCGGCCTGGCTGCCGCGGGCCTCGATGGCGGCCAGCCCGGTTTCCGCCGCGCCCATGGCCAGGCGGAGCAGGGTGACCGGGTAGATGACCACGTTGACGCCGAGGTCGTGCAGCGTCTGGGTGCCCAGCAGCTTGCTCTTGCCGAACTCGGTCATGTTGGCCAGGATCGGGGTGCCGACCGCGGCGCGGAACCGCTCCCAGTCCGCCTCGTCCGCCATCGCCTCGGGAAAGATCAGGTCGGCGCCGGCGTCGGCGTAGGCCTTGGCCCGCTCGATCGCCTCGCCCATCCCCGCCACGGCCGCGGCGTCGGTGCGGGCGGCGATGACGAACCGCGGGTCGCGGCGGGCGGCCACCGCCGCCTTGACCCGCCTGACCGCGGTGCCGCGGTCCACGATGTCCTTGCCGTCCAGGTGCCCGCACCGCTTCGGGTTCACCTGGTCCTCCACGTGCATGCCGGCCACGCCGGCGTCCTCGAGCACCTGCACGGCGCGGGCCACGTTCATCGGCTCGCCGAAGCCGGTGTCCGCGTCCACCAGCGCCGGCAGCGCGGTCACCCGGGCGATCTGCTGGGCGCGCTGGCTGACCTCGGTCAGCGTGGTCAGGCCGATGTCGGGCAGGCCCAGGTCGGCGGACAGCACCGCGCCGGACACGTAGACGCCCTCGAAGCCGTGGCGCTGTATCAGCATCGCCGACAGCGGGCTGAACGCGCCGGGGAACCGCAGCAGCGCGCCGGCCGCCAGGCCGTCGCGGAACGCGGCCCGCTTGTCCGCGGCCGGCGTGGGGTCGTGCAGCATCAGAAGATCCCGCTGGTGGCCGGCGCCTCGCCGGCCTGGGCGATGCCGGGCAGCGCCAGCGCGGCCAGCTCGGCGGGGCTCAGCCGCGGCAGCCGGGTCACCGCGCCGAGGAACCGGTCCTGCACCTGCCGGTCGATCACGCCGTCGGCGAGCGTGCGGAACTTGCCGAGGTACTGCTCGCGGCCGAAGGGGCGCGCGCCGGCCGGGTGCGCGTCGGCGACCGCGATCTCGTCGGCCAGCACGGTCCCGTCGGCGAAGGTGATCTCGGCGCGGCCGCCGAACGCCCGCTTGGCCGGGTCCGGGTCGTGGTAGCGGCGGGTCCACTCCGGGTCCTCGGCCGTGCTGATCTTCCGCCACAGGGCCACGGTGCCGGGCCTGGCCGCGCGCTCCGGCGCGTAGGACGCGACGTGGTGCCAGCCGCCGTCTTGCAGCGCCACCGCGAAGATGTACGGCAGCGAATGGTCCAGGGTCTCCCGGCTGGCCCGCGGGTCGTACTTCTGCGGGTCCCCGGAGCCCGACCCGATCACGTAGTGGGTGTGGTGGCTGGTGCGGATGACGATCTTCTCGATATCGGCGGTGTCCGCGATGCGGGGGCGGAGCCTGCGGGCCAGGTCGATCAGCGCCTGCGCCTGGTATTCGGCCGAATGCTCCTTGGTGTAGGTCTCCAGGATCGCCTGCTTCGGCTCCCCCGGCGCCGGCAGCGGCACCGTGTAGGTCGCCTCCGGGCCGCCGAGCAGCCAGGCGATCACCCCGTCCTCGCCCTCGTAGATGGGGCTCGGCGCGCCCTGGCCGCGCATCGCCCGGTCGACCGCCTCCACCGCCACCTTCCCGGCGAACGCGGGCGCGTACGCCTTCCAGCTGGAGATCTCGCCCTTGCGGGACTGGCGGGTCTGGGTGGTGCAGTGCAGCGCCTGCCCGATCGCCTGGTAGACGACCTCGGTGTCCAGGCCGAGCAGCGCGCCGATGCCGGCCGCGGCCGACGGGCCCAGGTGCGCGATGTGGTCGATCTTGTGCTCGTGCAGGCAGATCCCCTTGACCAGGCCGACCTGGACCTCGTAGGCGGCCGCGATGCCGCGCACCAGGTCGGCGCCGCTGCGCCCGGCGTGCTGCGCCACGGCCAGCAGCGGCGGGATGTTGTCGCCGGGGTGGGAGTAGTCCGCCGCCAGGAACGTGTCGTGGAAGTCGAGCTCCCGCACCGCGACCCCGTTCGCCCACGCGGCCCACTCCGGCGAGGCCCGCACGCCGTCCGCGGCCCCCCACACCGCCGCGCCCGGCCGCCCCGGGTGCCGGAGCGCCTGCTCGCGAGCCGCGCGCGCCGGCGCGCGGGCCAGGGCGGCCGCGGCGGCCGCCGCGTCGTCGATCACCCGGTTGACCACCATCTCGGTGACCTCCGCGGTGACCGGCACCGGATCGGTGGCCACCGCCGCCAGCTGCCACGCCAGCTGCCGCTCGCGCGGCAGCCGCGCCGACGACGGATACGTGCGCACCTGGTGCTCGATCATCGCAGCCAACCCGCGGAACTCGGTATCGTCATATGGTACTGAGTACCATCATAGGCGACGGGGAGGGAAATCCCATGGCCAGGCCGCCGGCACGGGAGCGGCTCGCGGAGGCCGCGTTCGCCCTGTTCGACGAGCGCGGCTACGAGCAGACCACCGTCGACGACATCACCGAGCGGGCCGGGCTCGGCCGCACCACGTTCTTCCGGCACTACCGTGCCAAGGAGGACGTCATCTTCCCCGACCACGACAGGCTCATCGACCTGGTGCGGCGCCGGCTGCTCGGCTGCGGCCCCGGCAGCCCGCTGGCCGCCGCCTGCGACGCGGTCCGCCTGGTGCTGCTGCACTACCTCGGCGAGGGTGACCTCGCCCGGCGGCGGTACGCGCTCACCAGCAAGGTCGCGGCGCTGCGCGACCGGGAGATCGCCAGCGTGGCCCGGTACCAGCGGCTGTTCCGCGAGTTCCTCGACGCGCACGGCGAGCCTGACCCGCTGCGGGCCGAGCTCATGGCCGCGGCGGTGGTGGCGGCGCACAACCACGTGCTGCGGCGCTGGCTGCGCGCCGAGTGCGCCGACCCGCTCGGCGAGGTCGACCAGGCGATGCGCCAGGTCACCGCGCTGTTCGCCGCGCCCGCCGCCTGGCCGGGCGCCGACGGCGCCGGCACCACCATCGTCGCCTTCCGGACCGGCCAGGACCTCGGCGCGCTGCTGCCCGCGCTGCGCCGCCTGGCGGCGGGCACGGCCGAGTAAGCCTGGTCGGCGGCGGGCACGGCCGAGTAAGCCTGGTCGCCGGCCGGGCACCGCGCGCCGTCTGCGGCCAGTACCCGCGCCTCCCGCAGGTCTTCCTCGGGAAGAGACAGGGTGACGTTCAGATTAGCCACCGTGAGCGCCTCACGATCTCACGTGCTTCACAGGCCGAGGACGAGCCGCACGCCGCCTTCGATGCGGCGGATCTGCTCGCGGGGCAGGGCGCCGACCTGACGGCGCAGGCGTTCCTTACGGATCGGCATCAGCTCGTCGCACTTGACCCACCCGCTATAAGGCAGGTCCCCGGGCAGTTCGACATCGGTGGGGAGCGGATGGGCCGGGCGGCGCGCGGTTATCCGGACGGCATGCACCCATGGATACGCACTCGCGTTACGACCGTTGTTCGAGAGGATCACATGGAACTTCTCGTCGGGTTGCCCAAGGCCCAAGTCGACGGCCCAGATGTGCCCGCGCACAATGCGCGCGTCGGCGATCACGCATCGCCCTGTCCGTAACCGGCGTAGTCGTCCTCTAGAGCCGCCATCGCCGCCGCCGCCTCGGGCTCCACCTCCTCGCCGCCGTATGCCTGGTCGTACAGCATCCGCAGCTTCTCCTCCTCCACTTCGCCACGGGCATGCTCGACCAGCGCCAGCAGCACGGCGCTTTCGCTATTCAGCGTCTCCTCTGCTTCGGGCACGATGTGCAGCATCGCCGCGTGCTCAGGCGTGCCGGGCGTGGCGTACCGCTTCAGCCAGGTCGGAGGGGAGCTGAAGTTCACCGTCTTCCTGTCCATGCTGCATATTGTGCATCATCAAGATGCAGCTGTTCAAGCGGCGTTTAGCGCAGTGGCGCCGTAGGACCGGACCCGTTCGGCCATGATCTCGGGTCGCGCCGGGCTCGGCTCGAGGACGGCGGCGGCCCCGGCCGACATCGGGAACAGCACGGAGTTCCCGAGGCCGTAGGCGAAGAAGGCCTCGGAGGCGGACAGGCACCGGCCGCCGGGCCGGATGCCGAGCACCTGGGCGCCGCAGGTCTCGCACACGACGGGGATAGCGTCGTGCGGTGCATCGCGGCCTTCGCCTTCCCGGGACGACGCCGGTCAGCAGAGCAAGCGCCGGCAGGCCGGCCAGCACGGGAAGGCGGCGGCAGGCGCCGGGCCCGCCGCGCAGCAGGTTCACCATCATCGAAGGCTCCGTTCAATCCGAGCCGACAGGCGAGGACAGCGACGGCTGGGAGCCCGGCGCCGCCGGCGCGGCGGCGTGCTGCTCCGGGCCCTTGCCGATGGCGAGGACGATGCGCGCCCCGACCCACCACAGCGCCGCGGCGGCGAGGAAGGCGCAGGCCCCGGAGGCTCGCAGCATGTTCACCGACGGCGGCACCGGCGGCCTGGCGGCGAGGTTGGCGCTGAGGAAGCCGATGCCGAGGAAGAGCAGCAGCAGGATCAGCGCCACGAAGGCCACGACGAGCGGCACGTTGCGGTGCAGCACCGAGGGGATGCCCATGTACGCGACCGGGACGATCAGCGCGATCGCGTACCAGCCGACCGCGGGCGGCGCGAATGCCTTGTTCTCCGCGCCCAGCGTCAGCAGCAGGTACAGCCCGACCAGCCACAGCCCGAAGCCGCACAGGATCGAGGCCTGGTATCCCTGGCCGCGGATGATGTACAAGATGCCGGCCAGGGTCTCGCCGACCGCGGCGACCAGGACCGCGTAGGTCGTGGCCACCGATGAGGTCGCCGCGCCGGGCGCCGCCCCGGCGTAGGCGATGAACTGGATCCCGTAGACGAACAGGGCGAACCCGAACAGCGACAGCCCGATCGCCCCCGGGTCGCCGGTGGGGGAGAGAAGTGAAGGACGCTCCTGGGACATGACCTACCGCCCTTCGTCAGCGGCCGGGACTGCCCGCGGTCTCCCGCGGCGGGCACGCACCCCTCCCGGTCGGTCGTTCCGCCGAGGCGCGGCACCTCGCCCGCCCCGGTTGCACGGCACAGATCATCTACTAGCTCACATGCACCGTCAATAGTTTGTAGAGCATTGACGTCGATTTGTGCATCGCTGCCCCCCGGATCGATGCTGCATCGATACTGCATCGCGCCCTTTCTCGGCGGATGCCTGATCCGGCGCCACTGTCTACATGAGTTGATATTTCATGCAAACGTTTGTGACATGATACAGCAGGTGGCGTCTCCCGGCGGTACCGTGACTGCGGGCAGTCATGACGGCGGCTGCCCGGGAAGACAAGCCGGGAAGACAAGGGAGCCATGGCGGACGGGACGGCACGGCCGGCGGTGAGCAGGCGCAGGGAGATCGGCCAGGCCAGCGCGCGGTCGCTGCTGATGACGATCCTGGGCGAGTTCGTGCTGCCGCGCGGCGGCCCGGTCTGGACCCAGTCGCTGGTGTCGGCGCTGGCCCTGCTCGGCATCGAGCAGAAGTCGGCCCGGCAGGCGCTGGCGCGCACCGCGGCCGAGGGATGGCTGGCACCGCAGCGGGTCGGCAGGAAGGTCCGCTGGTCGCTCACCCCCCCGGGCCAGCGGCTGCTCAGCGAGGGAGCGCAGCGCATCTACTCGTTCGGCCGGGACGAGATCGCCTGGGACGGCCGCTGGCTGCTGCTGCTGGTCTCGGTGCCGGAGTCGCAGCGGGACCTGCGGCACCGGGTCCGCAGCCGGCTCAACTGGGCGGGCTTCGGCTCGCCCGCGCCCGGCGTGTGGGTCAGCCCGCATCCGGGCCGGCAGGCCGAGGCGCGGCGCATCCTCGCCGACGCCGGGCTGGACGGCGCGGCGCTGTCGTTCCTCGCCGGCTACGGCCAGCTGGGCAGCCAGGAGACGCTGGTGGCCAGGTCGTGGGACCTCGGCGCCCTGGAGCAGCGCTACGAGGACTTCATCGAGGAGTTCACCGGGCTGGACCCGGTGACCGGCGAGGCGGCGCTGGTGGCGCAGACCCGGCTGGTGCACGAGTGGCGGCGCTTCCCGTTCCTCGACCCGCGGCTGCCGGCCCTGCTGCTGCCGGAGAACTGGAGCGGCGCCAAGGCCGCCGACCTGTTCCACGCCAGGCACGCCGACTGGCACCCGGCGGCGCAGCGGCACTGGGAGCGGCTGACGGCCGGATGAGCCGAACGGGCGGTGGCGATCCGGCGGCGGGCCGGCCGCGGCGATGACGGGGGCGGCGGTGCCGTACCGTGGAGGCGTGGCTGACGGCGGCGCGCTCGCGGGGCGCCCGCTGCGGCTGCGGGCGCGGTCGTTCCCGCCGGGACGGCTGGTGGTCATGGCGATCGTGAACCGGACGCCGGACTCGTTCTACGACCGGGGCGCCACCTGGGACGAGGCCGCCGCGATGGAGCGGGTGCACGCGGCGGTGGCCGAGGGCGCCGACATCGTCGACATCGGCGGGGTGCCGGCCGGGTCCGGCGCCGAGGTGACGGTCGCGGAGGAGATCCGCCGGGTCGTTCCGTTCGCGGCGGCGGTGCGGGCGGCCTACCCCGACCTGGTGATCAGCGTGGACACCTGGCGGCACCAGGTGGCGCGCGAGGCGTGCGCCGCGGGCGCGGACCTGATCAACGACAGCTGGGGCGGCTGGGACCAGCGGCTGGCCGAGGTGGCCGCCGAGCACGGCGCCGGGCTGGTATGCAGCCACGCCGGCGGGCTGCCGCCGCGCAGCGACCCGCACCGGGTGCGCTACGACGACGTGCTGGCGGACGTGCTGAAGACGACGCTGGAACTGGCCGGCCGGGCCGTCGCGGCGGGCGTGGACCCGTCGCGGATCCTCATCGACCCGGCGCACGACTTCGGCAAGACCACCCGGCACTCGCTGGAGGTCACTAGGCGGCTCGGCGAGCTGGCCGCCACCGGCTGGCCGGTGCTGGTCTCGGTGTCGCACAAGGACTTCATCGGGGAGACGCTGGACGCGGGGCTGCACGACCGGCTGGCCGGGACGCTGGCGGTGACCGCGGTCTGCGCCTGGCTCGGCGGCCGGGTGTTCCGCGCCCATCAGGTCGCGCAGACCCGGCAGGTGCTGGACATGGTCGCGGCGATCCGCGGGGACCGCGAGCCCGCGCGCCCGGTGCGCGGGCTCGCCTAGGACGCCCCTGAACAGCGCTGATGGCGGACAGCCCGCCGAGCGGATGTCCGCCCGTCCGCCGTCCTGCGGCGCCTGCCAGGACTCGATGCCGGAGTGGTCAGGCCCCGCGGTGGGCCTGGGCGGGGTCCCCGGTGCGCCGGTGAGGGCCTGGGATTTGGCCGGCCGGGCCGGACCGCCTGGTCAGGCCAGGACCCAGGAACCGCCGCAGCGGGTCAGGCCGCGCCGGGCCAGGGTGCGCGGGTTGATCGCGGCGCACCGGGCGGGCTTGGCGGAGAAGGCGGGGCCGGCCCGGGCCGGACCACGGCGACGTCGGCCGCGGTAAAGTCATCGCCGGTGCACAGCACCGGGTGGCCGGTTCGCTCGGCGAGCGCGTCGCTGAAGCAGTCGCCGAAGTTGAGCCCGGCCTGATGCCGTCCCTTGCCGTACCGCCGCCAGCCGCTGATGCGCCTCGGGGGATGCCCCGGTTACCGTCGGTGGTGTGTCTCGGGATTTCAGCGAGCGCCAGTGGCTGGCCACCGTGGTGCTCATCGGATGCGCGGGGCTTGCGGCGCTCGCGCTGGCGGCCGAGCCGTACCCGCACGAGCTGGCGCAGCGGCTGCCGCGCGGGCTGAGCGGCAAGAGACGGTCTCGATCCAGCGGCCCCGGCAATGCCTCACCGGCCCCGCCAATCCCACCGGACCGCTTCGATCACACGTGCGATTCTATTAGCGAACATCGTGAATGATTCGTGCTCGAGTGTCAATCAGGCGGCCGTTTTCGGCCGCCTATCCCCTACACGAAGCACCAATCGTTCATGATCTTTCCGGGAGCGGGCCAGGGACGACGGCGCCAGCGGACTGCTATGCATCATAGGTCGCATCGACACCATCCGCCGCGGTTGAGCCATGCCCTGCGACCCCGCTGCGGCGGGCCGGAGGACGACCGGCGAATCCGCCGCCTCAGCGGCACGCTGAGGTCGCATGCGGCGGGGCCGGTGGCACCACCGCCCGTTGTGTATGAATGCCCGACGGTTGCAGTTCACCGCGCGTTCACCTGGATTTCGGCGCGGCGCCGCCTTGGGCGGATAGCTTCCCCGGCAGGGGAAGGAGTGCGAGTGACGGAGACCCGGTCCGGTGAGCTGATCGCGGCGCTGGACGAGGCGCCGCTGAGCCGGTTCCACCTTCGTACGGTGCTCACGTCGGGGACGGGGTTCTTCACCGACGCCTACGACCTGTTCGTGATCGGGACCGCGTCCTCGCTGATCACGGCGGGATGGCACCTGAGCCCGGCCAGGCTGGCCCTGCTCAACAGCACGATGCTGGGGGCCGCGTTCCTCGGCGCGCTGGCGTTCGGGCGCATCGCGGACGTCGTCGGCCGCAAGCGGGTGTACTGGATGGTCGCGGCGATCATGGTCGCCGGCGCGCTCGGATCGGCGCTGTCGCCGTCGTTCTGGGTGCTGATCGCGTTCCGGTTCCTGCTCGGGTTCGGCGTCGGCGGCGACTACCCGGTCAGCGCGGTGATGATGAGCGAGTACGCCAACCGCAGGGACCGCGGCAAGCTGGTCGGCATGGTGTTCGGCACCCAGGCGCTCGGGCTCATCGTCGGTCCGCTGATCGCGCTGGCACTGCTCGGCGGGGGCGCAGGCGACGACGCGGCCTGGCGGACCATGCTCGCGCTCGGCGCGGTGCCCGCGGCCGCGGTGCTGTACCTGCGCACCAGGATCCCGGAGTCGCCGCGCTTCCTGTTCCAGGTGCGGGGGGGTCTCGGGGTGGCGTCCCCCCGGGATCACGCGGCGCGGGGGCGGGCGGCCAGCGCGGCCGGGCAGCTGTCCGCCTTCACCGGCGGGCGGGTCGGCGGCGCGGTGGACGGGGCGCCTGCCGCCGCGATGGGGCTGCGGGCGTTCCTGGGCAGCCGGCGGTGGCTGGTGCTGCTGGCCGGGACCGCCGGCACCTGGTTCCTGCTCGACTACGCCTACTACGGCAACACGATCTCCACGCCGCAGATCCTCGGGCTGCTGGCGCCGCACGCCTCGGCGATGAGCAAGATCGCGCTGCAGCTTGCCATCTTCGTGGTGGCGGCGGTGCCCGGGTACGCGCTGGCGATCGCGCGGATGGACCGGATCGGGCACCGGCGGCTGCAGCTGCTCGGGTTCGCGATGATGGGGCTGAGCTTCCTGGTCATCGGCGCGGTGCCCGGCCTGACGACGACCGTGGCGCCGTTCCTGGTGGTGTACGGGGTGAGCTACTTCTTCACCGAGTTCGGGCCGAACATGACCACGTTCGTCATGCCCAGCGAGCTGTACCCGGTGGAGATGCGCGCGACCGGGCACGGGATCTCGGCCGGGGTCGGCAAGCTCGGCGCGTTCATCGGGGTGTTCCTGTTCCCGCTGCTGCAAGGCGGCCTGGGGCTGCGCGGCACGCTGCTGCTGACCGCGGGGGTGTCCGCGGCCGGGCTGGCGCTCACCCTGGTGCTGCCGGAGCCCGCCCGGCGCAGCCTGGAGGAGATCGCCCCGGCGGGGCCGGCCCGGCCCGGCAGCCCCCGCCGGATGGCCGATCAGGTCCCGGCGTAGTGGCGCTCCCCGGCGCCTTCGGTCACTGAGGCGGCGTCCGCGGCCCGCTGCAGGAACGCCTCGGCCGCGGCGAACGTCTCCCCGACGGTGCGCCCCGCCAGCTGGGCCTGGTAGTCCTGGTACCGGGACAGCTCCCAGGCCCGCCCGCGCGGGCGCAGCGCGGCCAGCGGCGGCGCGGCCGCCGGGCGCCACCGCCACGCGGTGACCGGGTCCCCGGCGGGCACGACGAAGCCGGCGCAGCCGGTGTCACGGGACATCCGGTTCCTGACGAAGCGCAGGCCGCCCAGCGTGCGGTCGACCTGGCGGCGCCGGGCCGGAGGATAGCCCGCGCGCACGCGGTCGTAGGCGCCGGTGTGATAGCGGACCAAGGTCGCGTCGACGAGCGTGACCCACCACACCATCTCGCCGATCACCAGGAACGCCTCCGGCCTGTCGCAGGCCCGGATCCGGGGAAGCTGCCGCGCCATCTCGCTCATCGCGGTGACCGACCAGACCAGCGCGTTCGGCCCCACCGACGGGTCGCCGAGCCGCTCGCTGTTCCAGGCGACCCGGCACGAGGCAGAGCAGAACCTGGCATGCTCGCGGCGCGGCTCGAACGCCGCCCCGCAGTGCGCGCAGGTCCGCACGTCGCCCATTAACCGATGATATGCAGCGCGCCGGGCGGGCACGACCCGCGCCGCGCATCCGGCCGGGCCGGGCTAGTCGCCGGGCTGCCGACGGCGGGTGCGGCGGACGCGCTTGGCCTGGGCGGCGACGAAGGTCCGCTCCAGGGCCGCACGGGTGCGGGGCAGGTCCTGCTGCGCGAGCGTGACGAACAGGCAGTCGACCACCGTCAGCTGGGCGATCCGGCTGGTCATGGCGCCGGAGCGGAAGGCGGTCTCCCGGGCCGCGGTGAGCAGCACGAAGTCGGCCGCCTCGGTGATCGGGGACCACGGGAAGTTCGTCACCGCGGCGGTGACGGCGCCGTGGCAGCGGGCCTCGCGCAGCGCGTCGACGGTATCGACGGTCGTCCCGGTGTGGGACAGGCCGATCGCGACGTCACCGCGCTCGCGCAGCGAGGCCGACGTGATGGCCATGTGCGGGTCCGGCCAGGCGAAGGCCGGGCGGCCGATGCGCTGCAGCTTCTGCTGCAGGTCCAGGGCCACGTAGCCGCTGGCCCCCACGCCGTAGATGTCGATCCGGCTGGCCTTGGCCAGCGCGTCCACGACCTGGGTCAAGGTGGCGATGTCGAGATGGCTCGCGGTCTCGGTGACGGCCCGGGCGTCGGCGTATGCGATCTTCTTGGTGATGGCCGCGGCGTCGTCGTCGGGGTCGATGTCGCTGGAGGCGGCCGCGACCGCCCCCGCGTCGTCGTGGGCCACCGCGCCGGCCAGCGCGAGCCGCAGCTCGGGGTAGCCGCGCAGGCCGACGGCCCGGCAGAAGCGCACCACGCTGGTGGCCGACGTGCCGCAGGAGCTGGCGAGCTCGGAGATGCTCCGCCAGGCCACCCCGGCCGGATCGTCAAGGACCATCTGGGCCACCCGGCGCTCCACGGGCGCGAGGTTGGGCAGCAGCGCACGGATGGTGACCAGGATCCCGACGTCAGGGCCTTGATCCGCTCGTACCTGGAGTCCGGCCACCACGTCAGGTTACCTGTCACGCGGGCACGTCCGGGAGCCCCAGGTCAGCTCGCCCGCGCAGGCTCAGGTAGCGGGGCGGCGCCGCGGCGGGCTCGGGCAGCCGCAGCGGGGCGGCGCCAGGCTGGATTGCGCCGAGAATCGCGGCGTGCGCCGCGCCCGTGGCTGCGGTCACCGATCCTGGCAGCCCGTTCCAGGTCAGGAAGCCGAGCACGGCGAACGCCACGGCCTCCTTGGCCTGGGCCGGCAGGCCGAGCTCGTCGGTGGTCAGCACCCGCACGCCGGGCACCGCCTCGCGCAGCCAGCGCACCGTGGTCCGGTTCGCGCTGCCGCCGCCGGACAGCACGAGCTCGGCCAGGCCGTGCCGCCTGGCCGCCCCGGACAGCAGGTCCACCAGCAGCCGGGTGACGGTGGCGGCCACGTCCTGGCCCGCCGGGGCGGGATCGATCCCGGCCAGCATGGCGCGCAGGTAGCCGGCGTTGAACAGCTCGCGGCCGGTGCTGCGCGGCGGCGGGAGCCGGTAGTACGGCTCGGCTTTCAGCCGGGCAAGCAGCGGCTGGCAGACGGCGCCGCGCCCGGCAAGGGCGCCGTCCGGGTCGAACCGGCTGGCCCCGCCGCTGGCCCAGGAGGCGGCGGGATCCATCAGCGCCCCCGCCGGGCCGACGTCGTAGGCCGTCAGCACCCGCCCCCCGTCCACGACGGTGAGGTTCGCGATGCCGCCGAGGTTGACGGCGGCGGCCGGGCCGTCCCGGCCGGCGAGCAGCAGCAGATCGAACATCGAGACTAGCGGCGCGCCCTGGCCGCCCGCGGCCACGTCGCGGCTGCGCAGGTCGCTGACGACCGGCACGCCAAGGCGCTCGGCCACCGCGGCCGGGTTGCCGAGCTGGAGGGTGCCGAGAGCGCGGCCGGACTCGTCGACCCAGTGGTAGAACGTCTGCCCGTGCAGCACGGCGAGGTCAGCCTGGCCGTCGGCCAGGCGGCCGGCGGCCGCGGCGAACGCGTCGGCGTAGGCGTGGCCCAGCTCGGCGTGCAGCCGGCACAGCTCACCCGCGCCCGGCTCGCCGGGCGGCAGCGCGGCCACGATCCGGTCCCGCAGCGCGTCACCGAACGGGACGCAAAGCACGCCGCGGTACGCGCAGCCCAGCTCGTCGCCGTCAAGCTCCAGGTCCACGCACGCGACGTCGATGCCGTCGACCGATGTGCCGGACATGCAGCCGAGCACGCGAGCGCGCCGATGTGAATATGAAACATCTCTGGACATCACGACGAAAAACAGTAACATGTATCCGTCGTCCCTGGAACCGGACCGAGGAGGGCGGCGGTGCCCGCAGGACCGCAGCCAGGACAGCCAGACGCCACGACATGGCCACCGTCGCCGACCGAGATGCGCAACGACCGCACGACCCAGATCGACATGGTCGGGACGCTCGAGTTGCTGCGGCTGCTCAACGCGGAGGACGGGGTGGTGGCCGGAGCCGTGGCCGCGATCCTGCCGACGCTGGCCGAGGTTGTCGACCTCACCGTCGCCAGGGTCCGCGCCGGCGGGCACGTGCACTACTTCGGCGCCGGATCGTCGGGCCGGATCGGGGTGCTCGACGCGGCCGAGGTCGTGCCGACCTTCGGTGTGGAGGCCGACCTGTTCGTCGCGCACCACGCGGGCGGCGAGGCAGCGGTGGCGCGCGCCCTCGAAGGGGCCGAGGACCGGGAGGCGCTCGGCCGGGCGGCGGCCGCCGGGGTCACCGCCGCCGACGTGGCCGTGGGCCTGTCGGCGAGCGGGCGGACGCCGTACGTCGCCGGGGCGTTTCGCGCGGCCCGGGCCGCCGGGGCGCTCAGCGTGCTCGTCAGCAGCAACCTGTCGGCGCCTTTGGCCGGGCTGGCCGACCGCAGCCTGCTGGTCGACACCGGGCCCGAGGCGATCGCCGGGTCGACCCGGCTCAAGGCGGCCACGGCCCAGAAGATGATCCTGAACTCGCTGTCGACGGCGGTCATGGTCCGGCTCGGCCGGACCTACTCCAACCTGATGGTGTCGCTGTCCGGCACCAACGCGAAGCTGCGCCAGCGGCAGATCTTCATCCTGATGGAGGCCTCCGGCGCCACCGAGGCGGCCTGCCGGGCCGAGCTGGCACGCTGCGCCGGCGACCTGCGGCTGGCCATGCTGTGCCTGATGTCCGGGCTGGAGCCGGACGCTGCCGCCCGTGCCCTCGCCGCGGGCGGCAGCGTCCGCGCGGCGCTGGCCGCAGCGGAAGCGGCCGAGCGAGGGCAGGCCGGCTGACGGCCACCTGGCCCGGCCGCCGGGTCCGGCCGGTGCGGGTCGATTCCCGGGGCGGGAGCGCCGCCACCACCGCCCGTTCGGGATCACCCGGACCCGGGCCCGGCGCGGAGGTTACCGATTCGTTGCGGCGGACTATATGTTGCTAGTTGACAATCTAAATTTTCTGCTCGTAACATCCTTACATCCAACGCGCCGGGCGTGCAGGCGATGCGCATGCCCCCGGACCACAGGACCGACTGGCCCAGCCGAACCGGCGCCCTCGAGCGCCGCCGCCACCGGGAGGGAACATGCCCCTCGCTTCACTGTCGCGGCGGGGTGCTCCTGCCGCCGCACTGGTTGCGCTGAGTATCGGCCTGGCCGCCTGCAGCTCGAGCGGCAGCAGCAGGCCGGCGAGCTCCAGTTCCGGCACCGGCAGCGGGCCCTTCGTCGTCGGCAGCACCTCCAGCGTGCAGAAGCTGGACCCGCAGATCGCCACCAACTTCCTCGACCTGCAGGCCCTCGGCCTGATGTACCAGCCGCTGGTGACCCTCAACTCCAGCCTCCAGGTCGTGCCCGACCTGGCAACCGGCTGGACGTTCAGCAGCGACGCCAAGAGCGTGACGTTCACCTTGCGCTCCGGGGTCCGGTTCGACGACGGCAGCCCGCTGACGTCCGCGGACGTCAAGGCGTCGCTGGAGCGGGTGCTCAACCCGAAGACGGGCGCGGCTGCGGCATCCAACATCGCCACGGTCGCGTCGATCGCCACGCCGACCCCGCAGACGGTCGTGCTCCGGCTGACGCACCCGGACTTCTCGATCCTGTACGGGCTGACCACGACCAACCTGTCCATCCTGCCCGCCAAGGCCATCGCGGCGGGAACGATCGCCGACCACCCGGACGGCACCGGGCCGTTCCGGTTCGTGTCCTGGTCGCCGGGTACCTCGCTGACCCTGGCCAGGAACCCCGCTTACTGGGGCGGCGCGCCGTCCATCAGGGAAGTCGTCTTCCGCACCATCCCCGACGAGCAGTCGATCGCCTCGGCACTGCAGGCCGGCACCGTGCAGATGGGCCTGCTCACCCAGCCGCAGGTGGCCAAGACGCTCACCGGCACCAGCCTGCAGGTGGACAGGGAACTCGACCTGAACTACCGGGCGCTCATGCTGCAGGACCGCACCGGCCCGCTGGCCAGCACTGATGCCAGACTCGCCATCCAGTGCGCGCTCAACCGGACCAGTATCCTGGCCAACGCGGCGCTCGGCCAGGGCGAGGTGGTGGGCCCGGTGCCGCTGGGCCCGTACGCCTCCAATCCCGCGGCCGGCTCCTGCGGCACGCAGAACCTGGCGCAGGCCAGGCGGTACCTGGCCGCCGCAGGGCTGAGCAAGGGCTTCAGCTTCACCGCGATCATCAGCGATGCCCTCGACGCGACCAGCGAGGCGCAGGCCGTCACCGCGCAAAGCGACCTGGCCCAGGTCGGCATCCACATGGCCATCGACAACCTGGGCGAGAACGACTACATCCAGCGCTGGCTCAAGGGCGACTTCCAGGCCGCGTTCGCGGAGAACGGCGCAAACCCGGACCCGTACATCATGTACGGCCGGTATTTCGGGCCGGGGGCCAACCTGGCCGTCCCGTCCGGCTATTTCGCGCCGACCCTGGCCAAGCTGCTCGTCAACGCCGACGAGAACCCCTCGGCGTCCGCCCGGGCCCAGCTCTACGCCCAGATCAGCACGTACCTGGTCGACCACGCGGTGTGGATCTGGCTGTTCGACAGCTACGATTACACCGTCCTGGCCGGCAACGTGCACGGCTTCACCCCGCTGCCGAACGAGCAGCTGAGCGCGCTGGCCAAGACCACGTTCTGATCTGCCCCGGAGGGTGATGTCGGTCGAGGGCGCAGGCGCCCGGTCGCTGGCCGGGCGCCTCGGGCTGGGATCCGGGGCTGGGCGGGCCCGGGCGGTCGCGCTGCGGGTGGCGGCGCGCCTGGCCAAGGCGGTGATCACGCTGGTCGGCGTGGCGGCCGTGGTGTTCGTCGTGCTGCGGCTGCTGCCGGGCAACCAGATCACGTCCAGCCTCGGGGTCAACGCCGGCCTGCTGACCAAGGCGCAGTACGCAGACCTCGAGCGCTACTACGGGATCGGGAAGCCGCTCCCCGAGCAGTTCGGGCAGTGGGCCGGGGACCTGCTGCGCGGGAACATGGGCGTGTCCGAGCAGAGCGGCCGCAGCGTCACGTCGCTGATCGGGTCCGCGCTGCCGGTGACCGTCGAGCTGGCCGTCGCGGCGATGCTGATCGGCCTGGTCCTCGGCGTCGGGGCGGGAACCGCGGCCGCCGCGGCGCCGGGCCGGCTGGCCGACCGCTGCGCCCGGCTGGCCGCGCTGGCCGGGCTGGGCGTGCCGAGCTTCGTCATCGGCAGCGGGCTGGTGGCCTTCCTGGCCTCGGTCTTCCACTACTTCCCGTCGTCGGAGGGGTTCGCGAGCCTGGGCTCGGATCCGTGGCTGAACATCCAGCAGATCTTCTGGCCCGCGCTCACCCTCGGGCTCGGCATCGGGGCCGCGATCTTGCGGACGGCCAGGGGCGCGATGCTCGACGTGGCCCGCCAGGGCTACGTCAGGGCGGCGCGCGGCCGTGGCTTGCGGCCCGGCCTGGTCACCGTCAAGCACGTGCTGCGCAACGCGCTGATCCCGATCGTGACCATGTCCGGGATCCAGTTCGGCTACCTGCTGGGCGGGACCGTGGTCGTGGAGCAGATCTTCGTGCTGCCCGGCCTCGGGCGGCTGCTGCTGATGTCGGTCACCGAGTCCGACTACGCGGTGTCCCAGGGCATCACGCTGGTGTTCGCGCTCGGCTTCATCGCGGTCAACCTGATCACCGACCTGCTGTACGCGGTCGTCGACCCGAGGCTGCGGTCCTGATGGCCGGGCTCGCCCAGGCGCCGACTGCGGCACCCGCGGAGACGGCGGGGCACCCCGGGCTGGCCCGGCGGCTATGGCGGCAGCCGAGCGGCCGCGCCGGCCTGGTCATCCTGGCGGTCATGGTGCTGGCCGGGCTGGCCTCGCTGGCCGGGCTGGCGCCGGACCCGCCGGACGCGCAGCACCCGCTGGCCACCTTGCGCGGCCCGTCGGCGGCGCACCTGTTCGGTACCGACCAGTTCGGCCGGGACGTGCTGAGCCGGGTGATGGCCGGCACGGTGCTGTCCCTGCAGACGGCGCTGCTGGCCGTGGCGATCTGCGCGGTGGCGGGCACGCTGGGCGGGGTGGCCGCGGGGTACTTCGGCGGCGCGCTGTCATGGGTGGTCACCAGCGTGGCCGACCTGATCTTCGCCGTACCGTCGGTGCTGCTCGCGCTGGCCATCGTCAGCGGGCTGGGGCCGGGCTGGCAGAACACGGCCATCGCGGTCGGGATCAGCTACACGCCGATCTTCATCCGGGTAGTGCGCGGCCCGGTGCTGGCCCTCCGGCAGGCCGACTACGTCAAGGCGGCCCGGGTGCTCGGCTTCTCCCGGTCGCGGATCCTGTTCCGCCACGTGCTGCCCGGGGTCGGCGGAATCCTGGCCGTCCAGGTCACGCTCGCTCTCGGCTGGGCGGTGCTGATCGAGGCCAGCCTCGACTTCCTCGGCCTCGGCCCGCCGCCGCCCGCCGCCACGCTCGGTCTGATGGTGAGCGAGGGCACCAACATCGCGGGCATCGCCTGGTGGAACCTGGCCTTCCCCGCGCTGGCGGTCGTGCTGCTGGTGCTGGGCTTCACGCTGACCGGGGACGGGCTCCGGGACGCACTCGACCCTTCGGCTGCGGGCCGCCCGTGACCTCGGCTGAGCCGGTGCTGGCCATCAGGGACCTGTCCGTGGGGCTGCGGACCAGGACCGGGGTGACGCCGCTCGTGCGCGGCGTCAGCCTGGACGTCTGGCCGGGCGAGCGGGTCGGCATGGTCGGCGAGAGCGGCTCGGGCAAGTCGCTCACGCTGCTGGCGGCGATGGGCCTGCTGGCCTCCTCGCCGGTCGTGGTGACCGGCGGCTCGGTGCGGCTGGCCGGCACCGAGCTGCTTGGCGCGCCGGACCGGGTGCTGCGCCGGCTGCGCGGCAGTCAGATCGCGATGATCTACCAGGACCCGATGACCTCGCTCGACCCGGTGCAGCGGGTCGGGGCGCAGATCGCCGAGGGGCTTCGCGCGCACGGCGCCAGCCGGCGCAGCGCCGCGCAGCGGGCCGTGGCGGCGCTGGCCGAGGTGCAGCTGCCCGACCCGGCCCGGCTGGCGCGCGCCTACCCGCACGAGTTGTCCGGCGGCATGCGGCAGCGCGTGATGATCGCAGCCGCGCTGGCCGGTGATCCCCGGCTGCTGCTGGCCGACGAGCCCACCACCGCGCTCGACGTGACCATCCAGCGGCAGATCCTCGGGCTGCTGGCCCGGCTGCAGCATGCCAGGCGCCTGGCCGTGCTGTGGGTCACGCACGACCTCGGCGTCGCCGCCCAGTTCGTGCAGCGGCTGGCCGTGATGTACGCGGGCCGCATCGTCGAGGTCGGGCCGACCGCGGCGGTGTTCTCCGGGCCGCAGCACCCGTACACCGCGGCGCTGCTGCGGGCGGTGCCGTCGAAGTCGGGCGAGCGGGCGGCGCTCGGGCAGATAGCGGGCTCGCCGCCGGACCCGGCGCGCCTGCCGCCCGGGTGCTCGTTCGCGCCGCGCTGCGGGCAGGCCAGGCCGTCATGCTCGCTGGCCGACCCGGCTCTGCGCGAGCGTGCCCCGGGGAGGGCGGCCGCGTGCCTGGTGCCTGTCCCGGAGTGGCGGCCATGAGCGGGCCGGCGCCCCCGGTGCTGCAAGCTTGCGGCCTGGTGAAGGCGTACCCGCCGGCCGGCCTCGGCGGCCGGCCGAAAACCGCCCTGGCCGGGGTCTCGCTCAGCCTGGAGGAGGGCAGCTGCCTCGGCGTGGTCGGCGAGAGCGGCTGCGGCAAGTCGACCCTGGCCCGGCTGCTCGTGGGACTGGAGCGGCCGACGGCCGGCACCGTCACGCTGCAGGGCCGGCCGCTGGCCGGCTACCGCCGGCCGGAACTGGCCCGGCGGATCCAGCTGGTGTCCCAGGATCCGTTCTCCTCGCTGAACCCGAGGCTGACCGCGGGCCGGGCCCTCACCGAGGTGCTGCTGGTCCACCGGCGGGTGCCCGGCCGCGGGGAAGCCGCCGCGCGGGTGGCCGAGCTGCTCGACATGGTGGCCCTGGGCCAGCGGTTCGCCGGGCGGCTGCCGCACGAGATGTCCGGCGGCCAGGCCCAGCGGGTGGCGATCGCCCGCGCGCTGGCCGCCGAGCCGCAGATCCTCATCCTGGACGAGCCGACATCGGCCCTCGACGTGTCGGTCCGGGCCGGCATCGTGAACCTGCTCGCCCGGCTGCGTTCGGAACTGGCGCTGTCCTACCTGTTCATCAGCCACGACATGGCGGTGGTCCGGCAGCTCAGCGACCGGATCGGGGTCATGTACCAGGGCCGGTTCGCCGAGCGCGGCCCGTGGCAGGACGTGCTATCGGCCCCGCTGCACCCCTACACCCGGGCGCTGCTCGCCGCGGTACCCGAGCCGCAGCCGGACGGCAGCCTGCTGGCCGGCGCGACGGACGAGCCCGCGGCCGCCCCGGCCCGGGCTGGCCTGCCTGAGGAGGCCGAGGTCGGCTGTGCGTACTTTCCCCGGTGCCCCATCAGCATCGGCCGGTGCCGGGCGGAGGAGCCGCCGCTGGCGGAGGCCGCCCCCGGGCATGAGGCCGCGTGCTTCCGCGCGGGGCCGCCGACCGCGGACCGGCCCGCGCCGGAGACCCGGCCCGGTGCGGAGATCCGGCCCGCGGCCGCCGCGGACGCCGACGCCATGGCCGAGGTCTTCGTGGCCGCCTGGCGGCAGACCTACCCGGGAGTAGTGCCCGACGACGTCCTCGCGTCCCTCGACCACGACCGGACGGCCCGCTGGCTCGCCGAGCTCGTCAGCGGACACCGTGAGGGCGAGACCGACGTCGCCGTGCTCGACGGGCAGGTGACCGGCTTCGTCCGGTACGGCGCGGGCCCGGAGGGCGGCTACATCTTCGGGCTGTACGTGCACCCAGCGCGGGCAGGCCAGGGGATCGGCCAGGCGCTGCTCGGCCACGCGGAGGAACGGCTGCGCGAGCGGGGCTCGGACTCCGTCGCGCTGCACGTGTTCGCGGCCAACGAGCGCGCGCGGCGGCTGTACGCCAAGGCCGGGTACGCGCCAGACGGCAGCACGCGGGTGGAGCCGGAGTACAAGGCGCCCGAGATCCGGCTGGTCAAGGCGCTGTCGTGACCGCGGGCGGACCACGCCTGGCCGCGTGCTACCAGGCCGATGGCGCAGGGTATCCGGCGGTGACCCGGTTGCTGCTGCGGCAGCTTGCCGCCGGCTGGCCGCCCGCGGTGGCGGTCAGCGTGCGCGCGCCGGCGGGCAGCCGCTATTCGGCGGCCGGCGGCTGGGCCAAGCTGGCCAACGCCGGGTCCCCGGAGCCCGTGCCGGCTGATGCCGATACGCTGTTCGATCTTGCCTCGCTGACCAAGGTCGTGGCGACGCTGCCGCTGGTGTTGCTGTTGCATCAGCGAGGCAGGTGGAGCATCGACGACGCGGTGGCCCGCTGGCTGCCCGGGGCGCCCCGGTCGCCGGTCACCATCAGCGACTGCCTGCTGCACGCGGCCGGGCTGGTGCCGCACCGCCACTACTACGCTACCTGCGCCGGCCCGGCCGAGATCAGGCGGGCGGTGACCGCTGAGCTCGCCGACGCAGCGCCCGGCCAGCCTAATTACAGCGATCTCGGCTTCATGCTGCTCGGGTGGGCCGTGGAGGAATGCGCCGGCGAGCCGCTGGACGAGCTGGCCGCCCGTGAGGTCCTCGGGCCGCTCGGCATGACCTCGACCGGCTACCGGCCGCGGGCCCCGCTGCGGCGCATCGCCGCCACCGAGGTTGACGGCGACCAGCGGCCCGGCTCGGGCTTGATCTGGGGCGTTGTGCACGACGGCAACGCGTTCGCGCTCGGCGGGGTCAGCGGGCACGCCGGGCTGTTCGGGACCGCCGCGGATCTGGGCCGGTTCGCGAGCGCCCTGCTCACCCCGGACCGACATCCGGTGCTCAGCGCGGCGACGCTCGATCTCATGACGGCGCGGCGCGCCGGGGCGCGCGCGCTCGGCTGGCGGCTGCGGCCCGACGCCTGGGGCAGCTGGCCAGACGGGACGATCTGGCATACCGGTTTCACCGGGACCTCGCTGCTTGTGGCGCCGGCGCTCGGCGCAGCGGTGGTACTGCTGAGCAATGCGGTGCATCCGGTGCGGCGGCAGGGCCGACTCGCGGCGTTCCGGTCCCGGGCGCACCGGGCCATCCGCGGCGCCCTTGCTCGCGCCGGGTGACGCCCGCGGCGCGCGAGGCGCCGCGGCGCCGCGGCGCGGGCCGGCCCGCCCGCCGGGCCGGTGACCGGAATACGCACGTCACCTGCCTCCACGGCCTGCCTGCACGGTGATGTCGATCATCTCATCCCGCCGGGCAGCCCCGCGTAGGCGCGTGCCCCCGCCAGCACGGCGGCGTGCACGGCCCGGGCGATCCGGGCGCCCCACCGCGACCGCGGCCCGGCGAACTGCTCGCGGCCGGCGCCCAGCGGCGCGGCGACGCAGATGGCGTCGCTGGCGGTCCCGGTCGCCGCGAAGCCCGCGTCCAGCACCGCCTGGGCCTTCGCCTCGGTCGCGGTGACGACGGCGTTGACGAAGGCCGCGCCGGCCAGCGGCACCGGCAGCACCACGATCAGGTTGATCGTGCCCGGCGGGGCCGGCCCGCCGGCCGCGGCGGCCGCCCGGGGCCCGCCCGGCGGCGCCGCCGCCCAGGTGGGCACGCGCAGCCCCGCCGTCGCCGCGGCGTGCACCCCTTCGTCCTCGGCCTGCGCCACCTCGGTCACCCGCGCGGCGGTCAGCATCCCGACGCCCGGCCCGGCCAGGCCGAGGCCGCCGGCCAGCTCGCGCAGGTGCGCGGCGGGATCGGTGCGGGCGTAGCCGGCGGGCACCTGCGCGTTGAGCACCCACCGCCGCGGCCCGAACCCGCCGCCGAATACGCCGCTGGACATCATCAGGTACCCCGGCCCGGCCCGCCACAGCGCCGCCGGGAGCCGCGCGCCGCCCTCGCGGCGCCAGCTCAGCTCCACGCGCACGGGGCTGGACGGTAACACATCCGGCCGTTCCGATAAAGACCTGGCGGCGGCACGGCCAGCGGCGCGGGGCTTGCGCGCGGCTGGGTCTGGCAGCCGGGCCGCTGCCGGGTCACACTGAGCATCATGGACTCCATCGCGCAGGTCACTGCCCCCGACGGCCGGGTGGAGCTCGCGGACCCGGCGGCGATCCGCGGCAGCCGCTACGCCAACAAGGACCTGGTCCCGGTCCCGGTGGCCAGGCGCACCTGGACCACCTACAACTACCTGGCGCTGTGGGTCGGCATGTCGCACAACCTGGCCACCTACGCGCTGGCCGCCAGCCTGATCGCGGTCGGCATGAGCGCCGGGCAGGCCCTGCTGACGATCGCGCTCGGCAACCTCATCGTGCTGGTCCCGATGCTGCTGAACAGCCACGCCGGGGCCAAGTACGGCATCCCGTTCCCGGTCTTCGCCAGGGCCTGCTACGGGGTGCGCGGCGCCAACCTCGCCGCGATCCTGCGCGCCCTGGTGGCCTGCGGCTGGTTCGGCATCCAGACCTGGATCGGCGGCCAGGGCGTGTACGTGATCACCGGCAAGCTGGCCGGGCACGGCTGGATCGACGCCGCCAGGCTGGGCGGCCAGCCGTGGACGCTGTGGCTGTCGTTCGCGGTGTTCTGGGTGATCCAGATCGGGATCATCTGGCGGGGCATGAACGCGGTGCGCAGGTTCGAGAACTGGGCGGCGCCGGCGGTGCTGGTGGTGTTCGTCGCGCTGCTGGCCTACATCGCGGTCAGGGCGGGCGGCCTGGGCCCGCTGCTGTCGCAGCCGTCCCACCTCGGCTGGGGGGCGCCGTTCTGGAGCGTGTTCTGGCCGTCGCTGATGGCGATGATCGCGTTCTGGTCCACGCTGTCGCTGAACATCCCCGACTTCACCAGGTTCTCCCGCAGCCAGCGCGGCCAGGCCGTGGGCCAGGTGCTGGGCCTGCCCACCACGATGACCTTCTTCTGCCTGCTCGCCATCCTCATCACCTCCGGCGCGCAGGCGCTGTACCACGCCACGATCTGGGACCCGGTGCAGCTTGCCACGAAGCTGTCCAACCCGGCGGTGGTCATCCTGGGCCTGCTCACCGTGCTCGTCGCCACCGTCTCGGTCAACGTCGCCGCGAACGTGGTCAGCCCGTCGTACGACTTCTCCAACACCGCGCCGCGCTGGATATCGTTCCGCACCGGCGGGCTGATCACCGGCGTGCTCGGGGTCGCCCTGCAGCCGTGGCGGCTGCTGTCCAACCCGCACGTGTACATCTACACCTGGCTCGGCTTCTACGGCGGGCTGATCGCCGCGGTCGCGGGCGTCCTGGTGGCCGGCTACTGGGTGGCCGGGCGCACCCGCCTCGACCTCGCCGCGCTGTACGCCGCGGGGGGCCGGTACTGGTATGCCGCGGGCTGGAGCTGGCGCGCCGTGCTGGCCACGGCCGTCGGCGCCCTGCTCGCCGTCGGCGGCGCCTGGTCGGCGCCGGGCCAGGGCCCGTTCCCCGCCGGCGGCCTGATACCGGCGCTGAAGGGCCTGTACGACTACAGCTGGGCGGTCGGGTTCGCCGCCGGGTTCGTCGTCTACCTGGCCCTGGTCCCGCTGGCGGCGGCCCGGGCCCGCGCCCCGGCCGCCGCGGCGGCCCCCGATTAGCGCCGCGTTCCCGGCTGCGGGGTCCCGGCCCCTGGTGCGCGATGCCGAACGGCCGGTGCCGCCGCGGTCCCGCGCCGGCGGCGGGAGCGCGGGCACGGTAGTCTCGCCAGCGTGGCGGCGGTCGGGCAGGGTGCGGTGGTCACCGGCGGCGGGGCCGGGATCGGGCGGGCGCTGGCGCGCAGGCTGGCGGCGGGCGGGCTGCGCGTGGTGGTCAACGACCTGGACGCGGGCGCCGCGGCGGCGGTGGCCGCCGAGATCGGCGGGTACCCGGTGCCCGGCGACGCGGCGACCGGGCCGGGGGTGCGCGCGCTGGTCGAGGCGGCCCGCGAGCACCTCGGCGAGATCGACGTCTACTGCTCCAACGCCGGCACCGCCGCCGGCGCCGGCCCGGACACGCCGGAGCCGGACTGGCAGCGGGCCTGGGAGGTGAACGTGCTCGCGCACGTCCGTGCGTCACGGGAGCTGCTGCCGCGCTGGCTGCGGCGCGGGCACGGCCGGTTCGTGGTGACCGCGTCCGCGGCCGGGCTGCTCACCATGCTGGGGTCGGCGCCGTACTCGGTGACCAAGCACGCCGCGGTGGCCTACGCGGAGTGGCTGGCCGCCACGTACGCGCACCGCGGGCTGGCGGTGCACTGCATCTGCCCGCAGGGGGTGCGCACCGCGATGCTGGCCGGCTCGGGCCCGGCGGGCCGGGCGCTGCTGGAACCGGACGCGATCGAGCCGGAGCAGGTCGGCGAGGCGCTGTGGCAGGGCATGGCCGAGGGCAGGTTCCTGATCCTGCCGCACCCGCAGGTGCTCGGCTACTACGGGCTGCGGGCCGGCGACACCGACAGGTGGCTGCGCGGGATGAACCGGCTGCAGCGGCGGCTGGAGGACCCGGGAGCGCAGCGGCCGGAGGACCCGGGAGCGCAGCGGCCGGAGGACCGGGGAGCGGAGCGGCTGGAGGACCCGGGAGGGCAGCCGTGAGGGCCTGGCAGGTGCAGCGGCTCGGCGAGCCGCGCGAGGTGCTGGCGCTGGCGGCGGTGCCGGACCCGGTGCCGGGGCCGGGGCAGCTGCTGGTGCGGGTGCGCGCCGCGGCGGCGAACTTCCCCGACGTGCTGATGTGCCGGGGCGGGTACCAGGTGCGCCCCGAGGTCCCGTTCATCCCGGGCGTGGAGCTGTGCGGGTCGGTGATCGCCGCCGGGCCGGGGGTGACCGGGTTCGCCGCAGGCGACCGGGTGATCGGCGGGCCGGCGGGCGGATACGGCGCGTTCGCCGAGCTGGCGGTGCTGGACGCTCGTGCCGCCTTCCCCGCGCCGGCGGGCCTGGACGACGCGGAGGCGGCCGCGTTCTTCATCACCTACCAGACCGGGTGGTTCGGGCTGCACCGGCGGGCGCGGCTGGCCGCGGGCGAGACCCTGCTGGTGCACGCCGCGGCCGGCGGGGTGGGCAGCGGCGCGGTCCAGCTCGGCAAGGCGGCCGGCGCCCGGGTCATCGGCGTGGCCGGCGGCCCGCGCAAGGCCGCGGCGGCCCGCGAGCTGGGCGCCGACGTGGTGGTGGACCGGCTGGACACCGATTTCGTGGCCGTGGTCAAGGAGGTGACCGGCGGCCGCGGCGCCGACGTGGTCTACGACCCGGTGGGCGGGGCGGCGTACGCGGGCTCGGCCAAGTGCATCGCGTTCGAGGGCCGGATCGTGGTGGTCGGCTTCGCCGGCGGCCAGATCCCCGCCGTCGCGCTGAACCACGCGCTGATCAAGAACTACTCCATCGTCGGCCTGCACTGGGGGCTGTACCAGACCCGGGACCCGCAGGCGGTGCGGGACTGCCACGCCCGGCTGAGCGAGCTGGCCGCCGGCGGCGCGATCCGGCCGCTGGTCGGCGAGCGGCTCGGCCTGGCCGAGGTGCCCGCGGCGCTGCAGCGGCTGGCCGACGGCGCCACGATCGGCCGGACGGTCGTCGTGCCGTGAGCACCGCCCCCGGCCCAGGGCTGAGCACCGCCCCCGGCCCAGGGATGATCGCGGCGGTGCAGCGCAGGCTGCGCGCGGCCCAGGGGCCGTTCGCGCCCAAGCCGCGGCTTCCGGTCATCGACGAGATCATCGCGACCGTGCTGTCCCAGAACACCTCCGACGTGAACTCCGGGCGGGCGTTCGCGCGGCTCAAGGAGCTGTTCCCGGCCTGGGAGCAGGTGCTGCAGGCCCCGGTCGGCCAGGTCGCGGACGCCATCCGCTGCGGCGGCATCGCGGAGGTCAAGGCGCGCCGCATCCGGCAGATCCTGGCCGCGATCGCCGAACGCGAGGGGCGCGTCGACCTGTCCCGGCTGCACGGCCTCGACGACGCGGCCGCCTTCGGCTACCTCACCTCGCTGCCCGGGGTCGGCCCCAAGACGGCCGCCTGCGTGCTGGCCTTCGCCATGGGCCGGGCCGCGTTCCCGGTCGACACGCACGTGCACCGGATCGTGACACGGCTCGGCTGGCTGCCGCCGGGCACGACGGCCGAGGCGGCATACCGGGCCCTCAGCCCGCGCGTCCCGCCCGGCATCCGGTACGACCTGCACCTGGCGCTGGTCGCGCACGGGCGTTCGGTGTGCCGGGCGCGGCGGCCGCGCTGCGGCGAATGCGTGCTGCATGACCTGTGCGGCTTTGCCGCCGGCGCCGCGGCAGGCGGCCGCGCGGACCGCCGGTGACCACGGCGGCCGCCAGGCGCGCCGTGCGCCGGCGTCCGCAGGCGCGCCCTTCGCCGGCGTCCACGGGTGAGCGACGCGCGCCGGCATCGTCGTGGCGTGACCGTGATGAGGTCGTGGCCAGGTCGCGACGAGGCCGTGACGCCGCTGCAATTTCCGGAAAACTTTCACGCTGACCTGCATCTCTGGCCGTTAACGGGGCACAGGTGTGAATGGGCGGGAGGTTGCCATGACCGTACTTGGGGAAGCGGCGGCTCCCGGAACTGCAGGAGCCTCGGGGGCGGTTTCGGGTGAGCAGGGGATCGGGGGCACCGCGGCGGCGCTGCTGGGGGGCCGGTTCCGGCTCGAGGAGCGGATCGGCACGGCGGACCGGGCCGGCGAGGATGGGCCGCCGCTGTGGAAGGCGACCGACGCACTGCTCGGCCGGCCGGTCACCGTCTACCCGCTGCCGGCAGGCCGGGCCGTCCCGGCGGCCGTGATCGCGGCGGTGCGGGCCGCGGCGCGGGTGAGCGACCGGAGGGTGGCGACGATCTACGACACCGACTTCGGCGACGTCAGCCCGTACATCGTCGCGGAGTGGACGCCGGGCACGCACCTGGAGGACCTGCTGCTGTCCGGGCTGCCGGGCCCGGCGCTGGCCGCCGCGATGATCGCCGACGCCGCCGACGCGCTCGCCGTGGCGCACCAGGCCGGCCTGGCCCACCTGCGGCTGACCCCGCGCTCGCTGCGGTGGAGCGACGCCACCGGCCTGAAGATCAGCGGCCTCGGCATCGACGCGGCGCTGGCGGGCCCGGCGGCCGGCGACCCGCTGTCGGCCGAGGGCAGGGCCGCCGACGTGCGGGCGCTGGCACGGATGCTGTACGCGCTGCTCACCGGGTACTGGCCCGGTGACGAGCCGAGCGCGCTGCCGCCCGCGCCGCGATACAAGGGACGCGTGTGCACGCCGCGGCAGGTCCGGGCGGGCGTGCCCGCCCTCCTCGACGTCATCGCCTACCGCGGCCTGGCCGGGCAGGCGCCGGACGCGCCGCTGCGGCCGCAGACCGCGGCGGGGCTCGCCATGGTCCTGCGCATGATGTGGCGTCCGTCCTCGCCGCATGCCGGTGCGGACCTGCAGGCCGAGGAGGCGCGGCAGCTTCCCTGCCAGCGGCAGGCGCGGCACGCCAGGGCACGCGCGGGCACCGGGCTGCTGCACCCGGTAGCGTGAGGCTCGGGCTTCCCGCTGCCGCGGCGGATCGCTGACCGGGTGTCCGGGAACTCCGCTGAGGGGGCTCGTCGTGTCCGGAACTCCGCTCAAGGGGCTCGTCGTGTCCGGAACTCCGCTCAGGGGGCTCGTTGCCAGCCACCCGGGCAGGACACCCGACAGGACGCCCCGGGCAGGAGGACGCTGCGCGAACCTAATGCTATTGCAAGTAGCTTGCAGCTGTTTCTATGCTGGCCTTGATACGGGCAGCGAAGGGAACCGCGATGACGGACGTGAGCGTCTCCGAGGAGATCAGGCAGTTCTGGGACGAGGATGCGGCCGTCTACGACAGCTCGCCGGGTCATCACCCGCGGCGGCCGCACGAGCAGGCCGCGTGGAGTGCCGCGCTGCGGCGGCTGCTGCCGGATCCGCCCGCGCGGGTGCTCGACGCCGGGGCCGGCACGGGGTTTCTCTCCCTGCTGCTGGCCCGGCACGGTTACCAGGTCACCGCGATGGACCTGTCGTCGAGGATGCTCGAGGTGCTGCGCGGCAAGGCCGGGCGGCTCGGCGTTGCCGTGCAGACCGTCCAGGCCGACGCGGCCAGCCCGCCCGCCGGGCCGTTCGATGCGGTGGTAGAGCGGCACCTGATCTGGACCCTGCCCGATCCCGGTGCCGCGCTGGCCGCGTGGCGGCGGGCCGCGCCGGCGGGCCGCCTGGTCCTCCTCGAGGGGACCTGGGGCAAGACCGCCGGAATCGCCGCAGTGCAGGCCGGCGCCCGTGCCCTGGTCCGCCGCATCCGCGGCGGCGAGCCCGGCCATCACGGCCACTACACCGACCGCGTCATCAGCGCCCTGCCGCACGGCAACGGCATCAGCCCGGCTGAGGCGGTGGCGCTGGTCGAGGCCAGCCCGTGGGGCCCCGCCAGGCTGGAGCGGCTTCGCGACGTGGAATGGGCCGCGCTGGACGGCCTCGGCCTGCTCGACCAGCTGCTCGGGACTCAGCCGCGGTGGGCCGTGACGGCCGGATCCTGAACCGGTGACCCTCAGCCACCGCGGTTGCCCGCGGCGGCGCTTCCCCGCACGGCAACGGTGACGGCGACGCGCCGACGCGCCGGTGACGGCCGGAAATGTCGGTGGCAGGCGGCAGGATGCGGGTGGACGACGAAGAACCCGGTAAGGAGATCCGCCGATGGCAGCAGGCGACACCCAGATCACGATCGCGGGGAACCTCGTTGACGATCCGGAGCTGCGGTTCACCCCGGCGGGGCAGCCGGTGGCGCGGTTCCGGGTGGCGTCGACGCCGCGGTACCGCGACAGCGCCACCGGCGAGTGGAAGGACGGCGACAGCCTGTTCCTGACCT
>Ga0209061_1001944_pt1 | contig 29637 bp, 22 predicted proteins | sample Coa_R1_10_FD_187157 | JGI IMG/M metagenome (GOLD analysis project Ga0209061, IMG submission 187157) | Surface soil microbial communities from Centralia Pennsylvania, which are recovering from an underground coalmine fire - Coalmine... | ecosystem: Environmental > Terrestrial > Soil >... | reverse complement strand
GGGACAAGAGGCAAGAAGAGGCAAGAAGGCGAGGGCCGGAAGGGGCGGGCAAGAAGGCGGGGGGACAAGAGGCAAGAAGAGGCAAGAAGAGGCGAGAAGGCGGGGGGCAAGAGGCAAGGGGACAAGAGGCAAGGGGACAGGAAGGCGGGGGGACAGGAAGGCGGGGGGACAGGAAGGCGGGGGCAAGCCCCGCCTCTACATGTAGAGAGGGGGCTTGCCCCCCTCTGGTGTGCGCCCCTCAGGTGCGCCCCCGGGTGTGCCTCAGGTGCGCCCCTCAGGTGCGCCCCGGGTGTGCCTCAGGTGCGCCCCTCAGGTGCGCCCCGGGTGTGCCTCAGGTGCGCCCCTCAGGTGCGCCCCGGGTGCGCCCCTCAGGTGCCCCCCCGGGTGTGTCTCAGGTGCGCCCCCCGGGTGCGCCCCTGGTGTGCCCCTCGGGTGTGCCTCAGGTGCGCCCCTCAGGTGTGTCTCTGGTGTGCGCCCCGGGTGTGCCTCAGGTGCGCCCCTCAGGTGTGTCTCTGGTGTGCGCCCCCCGGGTGTGTCTCAGGTGCGCCCCTGGTGTGCCCCTCGGGTGTGCCCCTCAGGTGCGCCCCTGGTGTGCCTCTCTAGTTCTGGACAGAAGGTAGGAAATTATGTCAAATGCATCGAGTGGCTTGATTGCTCCGCATGGAGGCAAGCTGATTATAAATATGGCCGAAGAGGCTGAGCGCGCGGAGTTGCAAGAGCGTGCGAAGGGCCTGCCACAGATCACCGTTGGCGCGCGTCATCTCGCCGACCTGGAGATGCTGGCTAATGGCGCCTATAGCCCGCTGTCGGGTTTCATGACGCGCGCGGACTATTTGAGCGTCGTTGACGCTATGCACCTGGCGAATGGTCTGCCCTGGACCATCCCCATCACCCTCCCGGTCTCCACGGAGCAGGGCGAGAGCTTGAAGGAAGGGGCGCAGGTAGCCCTGGTCGATGAGCAGGGAGTCTTGCAGGCCGTGATGACCGTTGCCGAGAAGTATGGCTACGACAAGCAGCTTGAGGCGCGCAAGGTCTATCGCACCGAGGAAGACGCCCACCCCGGCGTTAAGATCATCTACAACCAGGGTGATGTCCTGCTGGGCGGCCCCGTGCGCGTTGTCACCTTGCAGCACCAGGCGTTCGCGCGCTATCGCTATACACCAACGCAGTCGCGGGCCATGTTCGCCGAGCGCGGCTGGCAGCGCATCGTCGGCTTCCAGACGCGCAACCCCGTCCATCGCGCACACGAATACATCCAGAAGTGTGCCCTGGAGACGGTGGATGGCCTCTACCTGCATCCCCTGGTCGGTGAGACCAAGAGCGACGATATCCCCGCCGATGTGCGCATGCGCTGCTACGAAGTGCTCTTTGAGCACTACTACCCGGCGGATCGCGTGATTCTGGGAGTGCTCCCCGCCGCCATGCGGTACGCGGGGCCGCGCGAAGCCATCTTTCACGCCCTGATGCGCAAGAATTACGGCTGCTCGCATTTCATCGTCGGACGCGATCATGCTGGCGTTGGCAACTACTACGGTACCTTCGATGCACAGCGCATCTTTTCCGAGTTCGACCCGGCGAAACTGGGCATCACGCCGATGTGCTTCGATCATGCCTTCTTCTGCCGCGTCTGTGACTCGATGGCGACCTCGAAGACCTGCCCGCACGGCGGCGATGACCATGTGACGCTCAGCGGTACGAAGGTGCGCCAGATGTTGCGCGCGGGCCAGATGCCGCCACGCGAATTCTCGCGGCCAGAAGTGGCGAAGGTCCTGATTGACGCCATGCGCCAGCCTGTGGCGTAATTACTGTAGGGGCGAGCCGCGCGCAGCGAGCTTGCTGCGTCCTGCGGTGGATTCTTCTGGCTTTTCGTTAGACAATGTGCATGCTGTTGTTCCGAAGGCAGCCTGCACATTGCGTTTGTTTTTGTTAGAGCATGCCTGATTCTCGGCGCCCTCGCTTGCTCGCCAGGGCGTTTGCGCGGGGAAGCCGCGCAGGGAGTGTATATTGTATTGTGGAAAATGCGCTTCGCGCATTTTCCACAATACAATATACACTCGGCGAGCGCCACAGGCGCGAGCAAGCGAGGGAGACGGAAATCAGACACAATCTTATATAACGTGGTCCGTAGGCGAGAGGAGAGAAGAAATGCTAATTGCCAGAGCGCCAATGCGTATCAGCTTTGGAGGAGGTGGCACCGACCTGGAAGCCTATTACGCAAAATATGGGGGCATGGTTGTCAGCACTGCCATCGATAAGTATTTCTATGCCATCATCACCACTGACGAATCCGACGACCTGCAAGTTATCTCGGCCGATTATCGCTCGCTATTCCGTCACACCCCCTACAAAGATCTCTTCTGGGATGGAGATCTTGCCCTCCCCAAAGCTATCCTGCACCATTTTGGCATTCGTCGCGGCATCAATCTTTTTGTCGCCAGCGAGGTGCCCCCCGGGACTGGCCTGGGTTCGTCGAGCGCAGCGGCTGTGACGCTGGTGCGCGCCATCTCGACGCTGATTGAGCAGCCCATGACCAAGCAGCAGGTCGCCGAACTTGCCACATACATCGAAATCGACAAGATGGGCATGCCCATTGGTAAGCAGGACCAGTACGCAGCGGCCTTTGGTGGGTTGAACAGAATCACCTTTACGCGCGAGGGCGTCAGCGTCGAGCCGCTGAAGGTGGACCCGGATGTACGCCGCACGCTGGAACGCCGCCTGATGCTCTTTTTTACCGGCAGCTCGCGCGAGTCGACCTCCATTCTGAAGCACCAGCGCCAGTCAACCGAGAATCGCGATGAGTCGGTGCTGGAGGCGCTGCACAATATCAAGCACGTCGCCGAAGCCGTGCAGGAATGTCTGGAGAAGGGGGACCTGGACGAGTTCGCCCGCCTGCTGCATTATTCGTGGCAGGAGAAACGCCGCCTTGCTCCTAACCTCTCCACCGGCTTCATCGACGAGTGCTACGCACTCGCTCTCAGCAGCGGGGCATCCGCGGGCAAGATCACCGGCGCTGGCGGTGGCGGCTTCCTGATGCTCTACTGCCGCGAAGACGCGCAGGAGACAGTAACGAATGTGCTGGAGGAGCGCGGCTTGAAGCGCATGAACTTCCACTTCGACCAGCAGGGGGCAACGGTCATTCTCAACGTCGCGAACTTCAGCAACCTGTGGGTTGAGCCATATACCTCGCCACTACCTTATGAGGGGAACAACTATGGAAGAGATTAGCAACTACTTTAGCGAACTGGAGCAGATGGTTCACACCATCTCGCTCACACACCTCCAGCAAGTGCTGCAATTGCTTGAGCAGGCATATCATGATGGGCGCCGCCTCTTCATTATGGGAAACGGTGGCAGCGCTGCCACCGCCTCACATTTCGCGCTCGATCTTGCCAAGAACACGATCATGCCGGGTGCGCCGCGCCTGAAAGCCATCTCGCTCACGGATCATGTGCCCTTAATTACAGCCTGGAGCAACGACACGGCGTATGAGCATATCTTCGCCGAGCAACTCTCCAATCTGATCGAGCCGGGCGATGTCGCCATTGGCATCAGCGCCAGCGGAAACTCGCTCAACGTTATCAACGCGCTGCAACTGGCGAAGCGCTCGCGGGCCTATACGATTGGCCTGCTCGGCGCGAAGGGTGGCAGGATCAAGGATATGGTGGATGCCTATGTGCTCGCGCCGGGCCAGAATATTGAGCAGGAAGAGGATGCTCACATGATCCTGGCTCACGTAATTACGCGACACATGCGCACTGTCGTGCATTCATATGCGCAAAAAATGCAGGTCGCCAATACGGATTAGCTCCAACCCACGCTGTCAATATAGACATCACAGCCCGGCCCGCCGGTGGCCGGGCTATTGAATTGTATTCCCAACTGCTTCACCTGCCCATTGATGGCTGGCGGCACCGTATAGGTGAGGCGATTCCATACTCCAGGTTGCAGATTGACCTCCCTGCCGGTATGCCACTGGTCGCTGCTATCCGAGACGAACAGCTTCGCTCTGACGGTGACGGAATTGCTTGCCATATAGATATAAGCCGTGATGGTCTGACCGGGCTGCGGCGGCGCGCTCAGATCGGAGCCTGCTACTGAAACATAAGGGTAATCATTGCTATCCGCGTTGCTCAGGCTCACCTTGAGCGCGTGCGTGCCAGCTTGAGCCAGGTTTGTGCTGTTCTGCAAGTTGCCGATGCCGTTCCCGTGCGCGTTCCAGCCGTCGCTCCCCCCATCCTCGAAGGAGAAGGCCGACGGCCCGCCCTGTCCTGACGCGGTTGCGCCCGCTGCCGGCTGGTTTGCCGCTCCGACAACGGCTGCTGGCTGCTGCCCATTCACAATCATTTTCTGATACTCGCTCTGAAAAGCCTGGCCCTGAGCACTAAGCGTATTATCGTTGCGGATTAATGGGCTGGCGCTATTGGTGACGGCGTATTGCATAGCGGCGAAGACGCGATTGGCGGCCAGCGTTTGCAGCGCTCTGGTCGTCCAGTTGGTGATGAAATTGCTATCGTTGCTCTTGGCATCGCGGCCTGTGGCGTTGGCGGCAAAGTTCCACTCGGTAATCATGATTGGCAACTCACCGCCGAGAGTGGCTTTCATAATTGAGCGCGCGTTGGCGATATGGTTTGTCCAATGGTCGATGTTGGCAATGCAGGTATTATTATCAGCATTGACATCACAGCTATACTCGTGCCAGCTTACGGCGGCGGGACGCGGATTCGCCTGCTGTAAAAAGGCTCTCAGATAGTTGGGATCATATTGATAGTTAACGGGACCAACAAACTGAGCATTATGGGCGATGCTTTGCAGGCGGGGGATGACGCTGTTCCACGAAGCCACGTAGCGATCCGCTGAAACCCCCTGTAGATCTTCCTCATTGCCATATTCATAGTAGACGATACTGTTGCCAAAGATAGTATTCATATTGTTAATAACCTGGGTATCGTAGTCGAGCGCATTTGGATTTATAGCTTCTCCTTGCAGAATAATCAGCGGCGTTGCCCCGGAATTCTTGATGATCTGCGCCATCTGCGTGAGCGTTGCCAGAGGTAGTGAGGTACGCGTAGGCATGCGGATAATGCGCATATGAAGTTGAGGCAGGAGAGCCTGCGCGGCTGTAGAGTTTAAAAGCTGGTCGTTGCCATCGAAAAGGCTGACGTTGGTGCCAAAAATGAGGGGAGAGACCGCGCCGGGAGTGGCGGTCTGCTGTGGAGTCTCCGTCCCGACATTCTGCGTGACGGTTGGCGTCGCGTTGCCCCTCTGCCTGTGAGAAGTCGCGTTAAGTAAGATCCATATGCCGGCTCCTAACAGTACCAGTGCGGCAGCGCTGGTGAGAAGGATGAGTGCTGGAATACGTCGGGGGCGATGCGGCGGCCCTGGATTTGGTCGCATATTTCAAAACTCCTGATTGCTTTTTTAATATAAGGCGGCATTTTACGCCGATGATACCACAGGATCTTTAGGGATAGATTAAATTTCCCGATATTTCTCTCATGCCATACAACCTTCCCCTGATTTTCTGTGTTCGCTTTTCCGAATACGCTCGCGTGCTCGCGCCTGCGGCGCTCGTCTGGGAGATGATGGTATGAGGAAAATTGCACGCCGTGCAATTTTCCTCATACCATCATCTCTTCCTGGTGGGGGGCAGCCACGAGACTGCCTGGCCTGCGAAGGCAGGGGCACGCAGCATCAGATTCTCTCAGAGCAGCTGAAAGACACATATAATATTCGCGTGAATATGTGTCCTGGTTGTAATACTGCTTTTTGATCGCTCCCCGATGAGTGGGCGTGAACAAACCCTGATTCCCTCTTGAGGGTTTCTTGAGTTTTGCCTGGTAGAATACGGATAAACGCGAGATAATGGAGCGTGATGCAGAACACAGGAGAACGGCAGCATGGATATGCACAATCAACCAACCGTCCCCGGGGACGATGAAGATATCACGGAAAAACGGGTTGCCGTGGCGGGCAGGACCGCGACGCTGCCGGCGCAGCAAGGGGCCGCACCTTCCAGGCCGGGCGTTGTAACCGCGCGCCCGCGTGGATTATCGCGCCGCCAGTTGCCAGGCGCCGGCGCGCTGGGTCTGGCCGGAGCGGGAGCCGTTGCCGGGAGCGGCATAGCGCTGGCGGAGTGGATGCAGGGCGGGGGATTGAATACGCTGATACATGGGCCGCTCACCAGTAGTGCCCGGATAGGGCATCTTCTGCGGCGTGCAGGCTTCGGTGCCAGCCCGCAGGATATAGCGCTCTACACGCCTCTCGGCTTCAATGGCGCTGTGGACCGGCTGCTCAATTATCAGCAGGTTTCGGATGCTGAGATGGAGAACCGGCTCGGTGCGCTGCGCCTTGATCTGAATAAGCCCGCCGATCAGCAGCGCTGGTGGCTGCTGCGCATGGCGTGGACGCAGCGCCCGCTGCTGGAGAAGATGACACTCTTCTGGCATGGTGTGCTCACCAGCAGCTTTCGCAAAGTGGGCGGCCCGCAGTCGTACATGCGTATGATCGTACAGAACCAGTTTCTGCGCGCTCACGCCTTCGACACCTTCGATAACATCATGCTGGGCATTACCAGCGATCCCGCCATGCTCTTCTATCTCGACCTGACCAGAAGCAGGAAGAATAGACCCAACGAGAATTATGCCCGTGAAATGATGGAACTGTTCACGATAGGGCTTGGACACTATACGCAGCAGGATGTCTCCGAGGGAGCGGCAGCGCTGACCGGCTGGCATGTCGTGGGGCATAGCACGACCTCGCGCTACGTGCCGCAGGATCACAATAACCTGGTCAAGCATTATCTCGGCCACAGCGGCAATCTCGATTATAAAGACGTGGTGCACATTCTGGTCAACCACCCCGCCGCGCCCTGGTTCATCTGTCGCAAGCTCTTTACCTTCTTTGTCTATGAGAATCCCAGCAATGATGATCTGAGTCCGCTGGTCGATACCTATGTGAAGAGCAACCATAGTATGGGGGCAGTCATGCGCACGCTGCTGCTCTCGCCGCAATTCTCTTCGGCGAAGGCGTACCGCAGCCGCATCAAATCACCGGCGGAGTTTGTGGCCGGTGCCTATCGCGCGCTCAACATTCAAGGCGAAGGCGCAGGACTCCAGACCATGACGACGATGATGGGGCAGACGCTCTTCGATCCGCCCAATGTGGCAGGCTGGCCCGGCGATAAGGTCAGCGCGTACTGGCTCAATAGCGGGACGTGGATGGCGCGCCTGAACTATATCGACCTGCTGCTGGTGGGCAGTCGCAGCCGGCGCTTCTTCTACCCGCCCCTCGACCTGCAAGGAATTATCAACGCCAACCATATCGACTCGCCGGAGCGCTTTGTCGATTACTTCGCCTCATTTCTGCTCGATGGCTCGCTTGATCCTGATCGCCGCCAGTTGTTTATTGACTACTTCACCTCGCAGGGCAGTTCGGCGAGCCGCGAACAGGTCACGCTCACCAGCGGAAAGCGCTATCCGCTCGGCGCTGTGCGCGGAACGCTCTACCTGCTGCTGGCGTCACCGGAGTACCAGTTGAATTAGTATAGAGGGGATGCAGGGGGACGCAATCCCCCTGCCGGAGCGCGAGGTGTCCTCGCATCTCACTTCTTCCTCCTCCATTGAATAGAAGAGGTAATAACCATGAGACTTTCGCGCAGAGCGCTGATAAAAGATGGCTTGCTGGTAGTATCGGCAGGAATGGTCATGCCGGCGATTTTCAGTCGCGGCGTCGCCTCCGCGAAAACGCTGGCCGGAGAGGGCGCGCACTTCGCGCAGGCCGCAGCCGAACGCACGCTGATCGTTGTACAGATGGCCGGCGGAAACGATGGTCTGAATACAGTCGTGCCGATAACCGACTCGCTCTATTACCAGATGCGCCCGACGCTGGCTATCGCGCCGGGCCAGGCGCTGCCACTGGATGGCCGCCTGGGGCTGCACCCCAACCTGACCCCGCTCAAAAAGTTGTGGGATGAGGGGCACCTGGCCGTCGTCGAGGGCGTCGGCTATCCCAACCAGAGCCTGTCGCACTTTCAGGCAATGGACATCTGGCAGACGCTTGACCTGAACGGCAGCGGAACCGAAGGCTGGCTCGGCAAGCTGGTCTCCGGCTGGGTTGACCAGGATGGACACCCCTTCAAGGCCCTCAATATCGGAGTGCAGACAGCGCAGGCCCTCTCCTCGATCAGCGCGCCCGTTCCCACGCTGAGCAACGAGCAGAGCTATCGTATCGCCGCCGATCCCGCCGATAGCGACAGTGGCAATGGGCGGCTTCAAGCTCTGATGAAGCTCTATAACTCCTATCCCAGAACGGCTCCCTATGCGGCCCTGCTCGATGCAACGGCGCTGGATGCTCAGGAGGGTGTGCGCCAGTTGCGCGAGGCGAGCGCTCAGTACCACCCGATGGTGACGTATCCGGCGGGACCGTTCGCCGCCGGCCTCAAAGTGCTGGCGGAGGCGATCATAGAGAATCTGGGGTTGCGTATTGGCTATGTCACGCTTGGCGGCTTCGATACGCACGCGGGTCAGAAGACCACACATGACGCCCTCATGAAGACGTTCGCGGATGGTATTGCGGCATTCTACAACGATCTCGCGCTGCACAATAAGGCCGATAATGTGGTCGTGATGACCTGGTCGGAGTTCGGGCGGCGCGTGGAGGAGAACGGAAGCCTGGGCACCGATCACGGCACAGCCGCTCCCATGTTCGTGCTCGGCAATCCGGTCAACAGGGGCATCTTTGGCGAACCGCCGAGCCTGAGCAATCTGGACAGCGCTGGAAATCTGAAATATACCGTCGATTTCCGCTCGGTCTATGCGACGGTGCTGGATCGCTGGCTGGGCGCATCCTCAAAAGATGTGCTTGGCGGCTCGTTCGGCGCACAAAATTTCCTGCCGCAGCCGTAATCCTCTCTACTCTCTGCGCCCGCCAGGAATAGTCTCCATCACGACTTCGGGGTACTCTCTATCTAAGAGCACCCCGGATTTATTTTTCGCACTGCTCCGCCGCGCAAGGAGAAGATGATGCAGCCCAGACACGAAGCGTCTGGGCTGCATCATCTTCTCCTGCCGGCGAACGCCGCAGGCACTCGCCAGCAGGAGTTAGCAATCCGAATATCCCCAGGATCATTGAGATATTTTTGAGAAATCACAACGTATTCTTGATAAGCTATTGAGGATAAACCTGGTAATTTTGATAAAATTTTGAGAAAATAGAGTTCAGAGGTAAACATGAGATCTCACCAGGACCGGTATGATCGTCTTTTTCGTCGCTCGGGGCAAAAAAGCGCCTCCCATGACAAGGAGTTTGTATGACGCAGACCATATCCACCAGTCACTCATCCTCTGACTCTCAGGGCCATGCGCCCAGAAAAGCCGCCCTCGGTCCGTTGTTGTGCTGGGCCGTTGTTTTTGCCGATATCGGTTCGTCAATCTACTACACTCCGGGCATCCTCTATAGCACGGTTGGCGGCCTGGCAGGCTTCTTTGTGCTGCTCACGATGGTAGTGTTTGTCCTGCTCACCCTCAAATATGCCGAGGTCAGCCAGCGCTTTCCCGAGGGGGGAGGGGTGGTCTCTGTCGCGGCGCAGGCCATCAACGCGTGGGCCGGCGCGCTGGGCGGTACGCTGATCCTGGTAAGTTACTTTCTCACAGCGGCCATCAGTTGTCTGTCGGCTATCGAGTACTTTGGCGTGATCGTTCCTGCCCTCGTGCCCTCTGCCCTCTGGATCACCGTTGGCGTACTGATATTGCTGGGCATCTTGAACTGGATTGGTATCAGTGAAAGCGCTAAAGTGAGCATGGTCGGGGCGCTTATCGCCTTTGGCAGCGATCTGGCGATTCTCTGGACTGTCTTTACGCACCTTTCTCCTGCCGAGGTGCTCTCGCTATTTCTCTCGGTCTTTGCGCATCAGGCGTTAACACCGGTCTCCGTGCTGGTCGGGTTCGCCGGGGCCTTTCTCGCCTTTTCTGGCCTGGAGAGTATTTCGCAGCTTTCTCCTGTGATGAAGACGCCGCGCAAGAAAGTCATTGGTCTGGCGCTGCTGCTGGTTGTGCTGACTATCGGGCTGACCAGTCCCCTCCTCACCACGCTTTCCACGCTCTTGCAACCACAACAGGCGGCTGACGCGGTGCTCTCAACGCAACTGATCTCGCTGCTTGGAGGGCACTGGGGCGATGTCTGGTTACAGACCGAAGTGGCGATCAGCGCCGGCCTCATTCTCGTCTTCGCCAGCAATACCGCCATTATTGGCGCCTACCACGTATTTATGGCCCTTTCGCGTATGGATTTTTTTCCCTCATTCATCCTCAACAGGAATCGCTTCCGCGATACCCCTCACTGGTCGATTGCTTTCGCGACGGGGATCCCCATTGCCGTCCTGCTGCTGGTCAACGGCCAGATCAACCAGCTAGGGGATCTCTACGCTTTCGGGCTGCTCGGCGCCTTTACCTTTACCTGTATCGGATTAGACGTGCTGCGTTCCCGGGAACGGGCGGCGGCGCGGCGGGTGCAGGTACCATCGGCAGGGAAGATCCGTAAGAATGGCTATGACGCTCTTGCCGGTGCCTCCTTTGTACCTCTGCTCACCCATGAGGGAGCAGCGCCATCCAATGGCGGGGGAACAGGTGAGGTCGCTCTACCGCATACCAACGGCAAATATGCTCTCCAGCATCGCATGGTTCATTCTCTGGGGCAGGATCTAAATTTCTGGCTCGGTGTGCTGACTACTGCTCTGGTCGCCGGAGCGTGGGGGATCAGCCTGATTGCCAGGCCGCAGGCCGCCATCTTTGGCGGATCGGTAGCGCTGCTTGGCATGGGCGTTGCCTCCGTCAACTACCTGCGTCGTGGGCGCCCGCCCGTCGCGGCAGCCTATTTCACCGGCGGCATGCCTGGTTCAGTGCTCGCCGTGCTCGCTCCCGGCGAACCACTGAATATGCAGGTGATTGAAGCGGCTATCAGCGAAGCGCACGACAGTCCCGTCGTCTTCCTCTACCTGGGGGAGCGCCAGGCGGAACGTACTCCGCAGCCGCTTGAGATCGTTGATCCCTATCTCGACGATATGGCGGCCAGAGCGATCTTTGGCAAGGCCGAACGCCTGGCGCGCAAAGCCAGGATTGCCCGCAGATTTGTATACAGGCAGCGCGAGAACACCGATCCCGCTATCGTATGGCAGGTATTGCAGCCGCGTGATGTTGTGCTCTCCGCTGACATGGCGACGCGTGTGCAGGATATCAATCCTGACCGCATCCGCTACCAGCTTACCTCTGATGGCAACGTGGCTCATCTGCTCAAGCGCTGGTGAGATGCCGGCGACGCCTCCTCTCTTTGATGCTATTGACAGGGCACCTGGCATCTCATATGCTTATTTATCGCAGGTATATTCACACTGATCGAGTAGAGAGAGCATGAGCCGCCTGGAATCGTTACTAACGTTCAAGCCGAAAGCGGGACCGCGCTGGAAACGGTACATCCTCGATAGCCTGCTGGCGCTGGGAAGCATCGTTCTCTTCACAGGCATAATCTGGCTCTTGCGCCTGTATCAAAGGATTCCAGATAGCTTTCTGGTCTATCTGCTCGCCATTCTCTCCCTCGCGAGCCTGCGAGGGCCTTATGCGGCGCTGCTTGCGTCATTCTCGGCCTTCTTCTCCTTCGATTTTTTCTTTGTGCCTCCCCTCTATACCCTGAGCGCAGGCAAGTTTGAGGACGTGCTCACGCTTATCATGTTTCTGGTGACGGCGCTCATTACCAGTCAGTTCGCTTCTATGCTGCGCCAGCGTGCGGAAGATGCGAGGCGTCAGGAGCGTGAAACGCACATTCTGTACGATCTGGTGCGCGCGACTAACCGTGAGGAGGATCTTGATCGCCAGCTTACTATCTTTGCGCGCGCCGTGGTCGAGGTATTTTCTCCCTGGGGGGTGAAGGACTGCATGTTGCTCCTCCCCGGCGAACAGGGAGCGCTGGCCCCCCGTGCCAGCGCGAGCCAGGTAGTGGAGAACATGAAACTTCCACCCGATGAACAGGCCCTGGCAGAACAAATAGTTGCGCAAGAAGCGGCGAAAGAACCGCCTGTGAAGTGCTGCGTGCGCATGATTCCACTCAAAAAGGATCACAGAGTCATAGGCGTTCTGCGCCTGCTTGTTGAGCATGAGGGGCAAAGCGGCACGATAGATGATATTCTGAGCATGCCGCACAGCCATCCCAGACCGGAGGCGGTTTTTTTCTCGACGTTTCTCGAACAGGCTGTTGCCGTCATTGAACGTGGACATTTGCGACAGGAAAGCCTGCGCATGCAGGTGCTCCAGCAAACTGATGCCCTCCGTTCGGCCCTGCTCTCCTCCGTCTCTCATGATCTGCGTACACCGCTCTCGACGATCAAGACCGCGGCAACAAGCCTGTTGGAGCAAGATATGCAGTGGGATGAAGAGACGCGGCGCGGTTTTACTTTAGCCATTGAGCATGAAGCGGATCGGCTCAACGGACTGGTGGAGAACCTGCTGGATATGTCGCGCATCGAGGCTGGCTCGCTGCATCCCGAAAAAGAGTGGTACCCTCTGGATGCGCTGCTGCGTGATGTGCTCGCTAGAATGCAGCCGTTACTGGAGGGACGAGCGGTACAGGTAGAACTGCCGGATAATCTTCCGCCAGTAGAATTAGATGCTGTCCTGATAGAGCAGGTGATGGTCAATCTTCTCACTAATGCCGCTACCTATACGCCAGATGGCTCTCCCATTGACGTAAGCATCCAGATTCGGGAGAATGCTGCGGTGGTAAGCGTCGCTGATCGTGGCCCCGGCATCGCGCCGGCGGAGCAAGAGCATATCTTCGACAAGTTCTATCGCGTGCTGGAAAAGGCACAGCCATCTGCCGAGCCGCGCGGCTCGGGACTGGGTTTAGCTATCTGCCGGGGACTGGTTGAGGCACATGGGGGCCGGATCTGGGTAGAAGCGCGCGAGGGCGGGGGATCCGTGTTCCGCTTCACGCTCCCCTTGAGCAACACAGGAGAATTTGAGCTATGACGAAGCGCAGAGCGCGGGTGCTTGTGGTGGACGACGAGATCGAGATTGTGCGCGCGTTGCAGCGCAGCCTGACGGGGCATGGCTACGAAGTGCTTGTTGCCGCGAAGGGAGAGACCGCCCTGGAGGTTATCAAGCGGGATGCCCCCGATCTGATGCTCCTCGATCTGGCATTGCCGGGAATGAGCGGATTAGAGGTCTGCCGGCAGGTGCGAGAACAATCGGATCTGCCGATTATTGTGATCTCTGTGAAGAATAAGGAGCGTGATAAAGTGCGCGCGCTCGACCTGGGGGCCGACGACTACATCGCCAAGCCTTTCGGTATCAATGAGGTGCTGGCGCGTATTCGCGTTGCGCTGCGCCATGCCGAGCGTATGATGCCCAGAACGGAACCGCAGATAAGCGTGGGGCCGCTGCGCATTGATTTCACGCAGCAGCTCGTTACCGTCAACGGCCAGGAGATAAAACTGACGCCGACGGAGTATGATTTGCTCAGGGTGTTTATTCTGAATCGCGGCAAGATCATGACCCGGCATATGTTACTGGCACAGGTGTGGGGCACAAACCACGACGCGAAGTCACACTACCTGCACGTCTATATCGGTCAGTTGCGACGCAAGATTGAGCCGGACCCGGCGCACCCGCGTTTCCTCATCACCATTTCCGGCGTCGGCTACCGTTTTAACGACGATTAGCTTGCTTCCCACATTGTCCGCGTGCCGGGTAATGCCAGCCATTCCCGGTAGCGCTATAATATGTTGAGGTACTTATATGCAGAGGTAGAGGCGCTGGAATGTCGCAACAGAATACAAAACGTTCATTGTTATCATCAATCCCACCACGCACGCGGGTGTTAATAGGTATAGGAATCATTTTCCTGATGGTGCTGGGCGCGCTCTTTTTTGCGCCGCCCGAAGGCGATTCTAATAACGTCACGGGAGACCTGCCTGACACGCCCACTGTATCGATCACCAATCTGATGAGTACGCTGGATATGAACCACGCGTTTACCTATCAGAATGTGCGGATTACGGTGACAAGGGCAATGCTGGCAACGAAGTTCTCCGATGATCGTAAGCGCGGTGGAGTCTACACGGTACGCGTGATGGTGCATACGGAGAATAAAGGGCAGAGCGTGGTGGGAGTACAATATGCCGCTCTGGCGCGCCTGGTCCTGCCCGATGGCGAGATGATTGCGCCCAAGCTGGTCTCGATCCATCCTGCCGAGTTGCCGGGGCAGCCGCAGACTGGCTTCTTTGATTTCCCTGTCTCGCGGCAAGTTGATCTCTCATCGCTGGCGCTGCGCTTCGGTAACAATACCACAATCCACTTTGGTCCATAGCTATGGCCCGCGCCTGAGGCACTCGCTGAATAAAGTGTGCTGTATAGCAAAATGCGTGAAGCGCATTTTGCTATACAGCACACTTTATCCCTTAATCTTCTTCATGGGGAGCGGCTATGCGTTCGACGCGATGCTGCACATCGTAGAGCGCGCGCAGCCTGGGAAGCTCCTCGACCTCGGCCAGCGCGCTCTCCTGCACCAGTTCTTCCAGCGCGAGGTAGTATTCGGCCAGGACGCGCTCTCCTGTCGTGGTATGGTTGACACACTCTTCCAGCAGCGCCTCGGCCTCCTCATAGGCATGCAGGCTCTGCTGGGCGGCCTCGAATGCCTCCCGCGCCTCCTTGAGTCGCTCCGCGAAACGTTCACGCTCGCGGCGGCGCGCCCTCGACTCTTGCTGCTCACTCTCCATCATCTGTTGAAGCACAAGGGCCGCCTCCCCGATTTCAATGCTCGCCTCGTTGCGGCGCCGCGCCAGCCACGCGCGCAGGGCATGCAGGCGCACTAATATGCTCGCCCCTTCCGGCAGGCGCAGGTTATCGTCTGAGAGCAATTCGTCGCTGCCGCTCTGCTCAGGCTCGCGCGATTCCTCATCGTCAAAATCCATGACCGCTGCTCTTTCCCCTCACTTGCTCTGTAAAGTCTCTCTCCATCCTACCACGACGTGCAAGGTTGTTGTGCGCCGCAGGCGATCAGCTCGCAGACTTCACCTCACTAGCGAACCACGCAGCGGAGAGTGGTCAGGGAGACTTGCCCATAGCATTTGCTAAATGGCGTTCGCAAGGGTTATCATCAGAGAGATAGATGAACGAAAGGACCGTAAAATGTCATCGTCACAGAAAAGTATGCAAGGGAAGATCTGCCTGATAACCGGCGCCACGTCGGGGATCGGCAAAGCGACTGCGCTGGGGCTGGCTCGGATGGGAGCGACGGTAGTCATGGTGGGCCGGGACCGTGCCAGGAGCGAGGCCGTGCAGAGCGAGATCAAGGCGCGGAGCGGCAATAGCGCCGTTGATCTCCTGATCGCCGACCTCTCCTCGCAGGCATCGATCCGGCAACTCGTCCGGGACTTCCAGCAGCGCTATCCGCAGCTACATGTACTGATTAATAATGCCGGTGTGTATATGTTGACGCGGAAGGAAACCGTTGATGGGCTGGAGATGACCTTCGCCGTGAACTACCTGGCCCCTTTCCTGCTCACCAACCTTTTGCTCGATACGCTCAAAGCAAGCGCGCCCGCACGCATCGTCAATGTCAGTTCTGATGCGCAGAACGCTGGCTATATCAGGATGGATGATTTACAGTCCCGGCAGCGCTATCGATCTATGCGCGCTTATGGTCAATCGAAGCTTGCTCTCACCATGTTCGGCTACGAGCTGGCGCGCCGCCTGGCGGGAACGGGCGTCACCGTCAACAGCCTCCATCCCGGCTTTGTGGCGACCAATATTGCTCAAAATAACGTTCCTCCTCCCCTGCGCCCGGTGGTAAAGTTCTTTATCTCCTTGCTGGGCATGAGTGCGCAGGAAGGAGCGGAAACCTCGCTCTACCTGGCCTCGTCGCCCGACGTGGAAGGGGTGACAGGCAAATATTATATCAAATGCGTGCCCAGACCGACGGTGCCTATCTCTTATGACGAAGCGCTGCAAGCTCAATTGTGGGAGGAGAGTATGAAGCTCGTGCATCTCGAAGAGCAGGGGCCGGATTTATGAAGGTTAACAACCAGCATCGGGAAGCGTTGTGTATCATGCTGAGCGGCAGCGAAGGATCCCGTCCGAGCGAAGGCAAGGGCGTGTCTTGCTTCCCCTCTGGTGCCTTCAAGGCAGATCCTGAGCGGCAGCGAAGGATGACATTATCGACTGCGTGGTCTCGACAAGGGCGATGCGGGCGAAGGGACGGTAGCCGGCAGCGGCGGCCAGCTTGAGCGAGGCTTCGTTCTCTATAGCCGCGCTGTAGATAGGCACAGGTCCTTCTTGCGCTACGGCCTCAGCCCATAAGACGGTTGCGGCGAGCGCGTAACCTTTGCGGCGCGCCTCCGGCAAGGTATCGATGCCCAGCTCGCAAGCCTCGGAGGTGCGGCGCGAACTGTGAGCCAGGCTGAGCAGGTGCCCCGCGCTTACCACACCTATGAGCGGTCCTCTGTCGGGGTGGAAGTAGTATGGAGTAGAGCCGGATTCGAACGCCTCGACGAGCGGCTGATCCTGCGCTGTGATTGGACGCGCTATCGTGCGAGCCGTGGCAGTGTCCAGCTTCGCGGGCGCCGCCCGGTGCAGCGCCACCTCGCGGCTGATATCCGGCTCCGTGGTAGCTGCCGGGGGCAGAGCGAGCGCCGCATTCGCGCGGGCGCGCTGCGCCTCTCGCTGCGTGACCGCAACTTCTGGCCGCCAGATAGAGACGCTGCCGCTGCTCAACACAGCCGCGCAGAGCTGCCATGAGGGGCGCTGGCTCTCCGGCAGGAGCGTTACATCCGTAGCATGCTCCTCAATGGGTGGCAGCCGCACGCCCCATACGGCCTCGACGTGCAGGCGCAGCAATGCCCGATCTGTGAACAGTATGGTCATTCCTTTCTTTTAAGACCCTGCCAGCCCGCGCCCGCCACCACGGATACCATATTTTTTATCTCGCAGCAGCACGCGCAGCGACTGAACCACCTCGTCTACAGGCGCATCCTGAGCGTAGGTTGTCGCCCCAACGGAGTTCCCACTTGATACGCGTAGTTCAAAGCGTTGCATGGTATAGGTCACTGTATCCAGCGGCATACCAAAAGCCGTCGTCTCCACACCTACTATATCATCGTAGAAGTAGATTCGTGTGGACTCGAAGCGGAGGGGGCCAGGAGCATTCACGTCACCACTGAAAACGGCTATATAGTGCTGCGTAGGATAGAAAAAAGTAAATCTGTAAATGCTGGCGTGTGGTCGTCCATCTTTGCCTTGCTTGACCAGCACCGGGCAGCCATGACGATGATAATAGTCAGCTTCCCAAAAACGAGGCCAGATGATACCCCATACCCATAATGGCTGACCAATGATCTCATCTGGAGCCAGGCCAGGCTTCTGTATGCCATACTGGCGGATCGCAGGACGCCAGCTATTTACCCGGTCATTATACTCCTCGTCGGTCGGTCGTGGCTTTGCATTATATCTAGCCATACGAATGCAGTCGAAAATCAGCGGAAAACTAATGATAAGAAGCCAGAGCAGCAGGTCTGATGTGTATCTCGGGGTTGCTCCATTGAGCATGTAGGCAAGAGTACAGGGACTTCCCAGGATTATCAGCAGCGCAATCCCTCGACGGATACCTTTTTGGACACCCGCCAGGATTAGCCGCCACAAAAAGTACTTTGATCTTTCTCTGCTGTACTGCGAAGTTTGCCATAGAACTATAGTGCGGCGAGAAGTTCGTTCCTTGATATAATGGAGCGAGATGAAGCCGCTACCTCCTTCTTGCCTCTAATGAGAAATTACCCATCCAGACGAATCAAGAAGAATGATATCGTTTTTTACAGATTATCAGGATATTCTTCATCTTGACAGTGGTTCCGGTAGCAAGCGAGAGAAGTTTAGGAAAAGATAAACCAGGCACTGGCACTCGCTGGCAGACCAATTTTATAGAGCAGACAAAAAATTAAGGGACGAGACCAGCTAACATTGGCTGGTCTCGTCCCTTATTGCTCCTCTTGTGAAGCGAAGGAGATTGACTAGCCCAGCGCCTCCGTTCCGGCCTCCGCGACCTCCACGGGAGCGCGCTCCTCCTCGTAGTCGGCAGGTGAGGTCTCATCCTGGCCGCGACGCGCGCCAATGGCCTCAAAGATGGGCGTGAGCACAATAGCTATAATCAGGTTCAGGACCAGCGCGATCACCGCCTGATACATAGGAAGGCCGAAGATCGTCGTGGTCGTCGAGGTGAAGTTGGTCGCGATGAACATGCCGGTTCCGGCGATCATCGCCGCTGCCCAGCCGATCAGCAAGGCCCAGCGGTTAAACCAGTGCGTGTAGACGCCCAGGAAGACCGCCGGCAGCGTCTGGAGGATCCATACACCGCCGAGCAACTGGAAGTTCAGCACGTAGGTGGTGGGAATGTAGAGGATGAAGAGCAGCGCACCGAACTTCACGATCAGCGAGACGAGCTTGGCGACGCTTGCCTCCTGGCGATCAGTGGCGTTCCTGTTGAAGTACTCCTTATAGATATTGCGCGTGAAGAGGTTGGCCGCCGCGATGGACATCACCGCCGCCGGCACCAGTGCGCCAATCGAGATGGCGGCGAAGGCGAAGCCCGCGAACCAGCCGGGGAAGGAGATGTTAATCAGCGTCGGAACCGCACCATTCGCAGCGAAGGCAAAGGGTTTCACTTTCGCCGCGATAGCCACGTAGCCCAGCAGCGCCAGGAAACCGAGCATCAACGAGTACAGGGGGAGCAGCGCCATGTTGCGCTTGATCGTCTTTGTGCTGTTGGTGCTCAGGGTGCTGGTTATAGCGTGTGGATACAGGAACAGCGCCAGTGCCGAGCCAAGCGCCAGCGTCACGTAGGCGGGGAAGAGTTTGGGCGTGAGAATATCCAGGAAAGTGCCCGGATTGGCTACAGCTTTCTGGTGCACGGCGGCAAAGATATTGCCGAAGCCACCGAACTTGATGGGCAGATAAATAATCGTCACCAGCAGGACAATGTAGATCATCACGTCCTTAACCAGGGCGATCATCGCCGGTGCACGCAGGCCGCTGGTGTAAGTGTAAGCCGCGAGAATGATAAAGGCGATAATCAGCGGAATGTCAACGGGCACGCTGCCTATGTAGAAGTTAAGCGGTATGCCCAGCGCGGCCAGAGAGACCTCGATGCCGAACATCTGAAGCGCGATGTAGGGCAGAGTGGCGATGATGCCGGTGAAGGCAACCGCCAGAGCCAGCGGGCTGCTGCCAAAGCGCGCCTTCACGAAATCGGAGGCGGTGACGTAGCCGTGCTGCTTGCAGACGGCCCAGAACTTGGGCATCACAACGTAGACTATGGGGTAGACCATGAGGGTGTAAGGTACGGCGAAGAAGCCTCTGAGCGCGCCGAAGCCAAACATCGCTGCCGGAACCGCGATGAAGGTGTAGGCGGTGTAGAGGTCGCCGCCGAGCAGAAACCACGTCACCACCGTGCCGAAGCGCCGCCCGGCCAGGCCCCACTCGTGCAGGAGATTGAGATCGCCGCGCCGCCAGCGGGCGGCTATAAAGCCGAGGACGGTGACAAGCAGGAAGAAAAAGATGAAAACGGCGATGGCATCCCAACGCAACATCGATGAATTCTCCTTTCAATCAGGCCCCTATGAAATAGACTATCGCTGTGATAATGCCGGTGATAACAATCCATAGGAGCTGATACCAGTAGAAGAAAGGGAAACCTGCGACCGCTGGCTGGGTATGATTATAAAATGGGGGCCAGAGGATCGCGATGAAGGGGATGATAAGCAGAAGAAGGAACCAGCGACGGCCCTTCCTCTCAGGACGAGTAGCCATGACAATTACTCTCCTTATCTGTGTTCCAGGGAAACGACCTGTCAGCGTTACCTGAGCTAATGCTACGGCATTTTTGGTGAAAAGTCAATTAATATATATAAACAAATATATAAACGTTGTGCCGATTTTCTAGTGGCGACGGATCTTGTTAACGCTCGATGCGCTATTCGTTATGTAGGGTAGGAACATTGTGTGTTTCCATGAAATAGTATGATGCATAAATGTTGTGGAGGTGGTGGTTGTGCGTGGGTTTACACTCTCTCGCCTGATGGTCGCGCGGCGAAGCCGCACGAGAAATGAAAGGGATGGTGCGCAGCAGGCACGCAGTGCCTGCTGCGCACCATCCCTTTCATCTGATGAATGCCGCAGGCGCGAGCCGGAGATGGCACCGGGAATCAGATACGCTCTAATAAATAGTGGGTTATGTGGATGGGAGGTATGCAGTGGATAGTTCGAAATATGAAGCTCCAACTGATCTCTGTGCTGGCGGCTACGACCAGGAACTGGATACGCTGAATCAGCAGTACTGGACCTATGAAACGCCAGACGAAACGGGCGGCGAAACGCCGGGCAATGCGACTCAGGATCGCGCCGACGACGGCGCGGCACTGAGGGAAGGCGCGCTGATCCTTGATGGGCGCTACCGTATCATGCGCCTGCTCTACCAGCGTCCTCGATTGAACCTCTATCTCGCGAAGCGTGTGGTTCCTGGCCTCGGAGGCGTTGCCTGTAGAAATGAGCCGCTGGTGGCTATCCGCGAACTGGTACTGACCGGCCTGCATGCTCAGGTGCGCAGCCAGATCGAGGCCGCCGCTTTTGAAGAATTCGTCTCGCCTATTGTGTTGAGCGCTCCGCGCCTGCCCGGGATGGGGGATCGCGTGCGCGTCGAGGGAAGCCGGCACTACCTTGTGATGCAGTTGCAGAGCAGCAGAAGCGAGCGTCGCACCGCAGTGGTGACGCTGGAAGAACTGCTGTTACAGCATCAGTGGTGGCCTTCGTGGCTGAGTAAAGAACTGGCGCTGTCCTGGGGGGCGCAGTTGGGCCGCATCGTAGCACGCCTGCATCGCCTGAATGTTGTGCTGGGCGATCTGGGGCCAGCGACGGTGCTGGTTGATGATGAAGGGCGGGCCACCTGGGCGCCTCTGCTACTCGTCTCCTGGCCCCCGGCTCCGCAGTTCTGGAGGGAGCGCGCGCGTGGTCCATCCGTGTTTGATATTTATCATAGCGTCTTTCCCGCCGGGGCAAGCTGTGAGCGGAATGCTTTCGCCGCGCCTGAGATGCTCAGGGGTATTTGTGATCGCCGTTCGGATGTCTACTCGTTGGGCGCCATTCTCTATTTGATGCTCACACGCCGCGCTCCAGTGGCGCCGGCATACAGGTTGCATGCAGCGCCGCTGCCTGGCGGGCGAGAGCGAGGGGAAGATATGACAGGTTATGGTGAGACCGGACGCAGGCCGGCCTACCATGCCGGGAGCGAGCGCGTTGCGAGCGACTACACTAATCGCGGTCAGGAGTTGATCACCCCGCGCGCTCTCAACAGCCAGATCTCGCCTGAGCTGGAACGCGTGCTGCTGCGCGCACTGGCGCTCGATCCGGCTCAGCGTTATGACTCTGTGTTTGAGCTTGTCGAGGCGCTGGAGGAGCAGGAGGCGATAGAGACCGCCATGCTTGCAGCACATAAACAGGCGCTGCTGATGAGGGCGAAGGAGAGATCAGGACTCGCGCGGCTCTATCGTAGGTAGCCTGCTGACCAGGCGTTCGCGCGGCAAAGCCGCGCAAGGAGTATATTATACGGTGCAGCCCGGGCACAAAGCGCCTGGGCTGCACCGTATAATATAAAAGCGAAGCGCCGCAGGCGCTGAGCTGTCACCAGTACTATTGTAACCCCCCTCAAAGCGACTTCTTACAACCTTTGTCGTCCTGTTATCGTAGAAACGGTTGTAACACTCGCTACCTTTAATTCCAGGTAAGCAAGATGATACAACTTTATACAGCATGTGACACCACCTGAAAAGGGTTTACAAATTTTTTACAAATGGGGGATGACATTCTCTGGAGGGCGCAGGTATACTTAGGGACAAGTGCGTGCACAAGCCTCTAGAGATATTATACCGGATTTTCTGAAGATGCACAATTTAATATATTCTAATGAATAGAACAGGAGAGCATCTATTGTATGTCGCAGCAACAAGGGACGACAAATCAATTGCTCGCATTACCTGGCCTGGGCGACGCAGGTGACGCTGGAGATCAGGGGGTACTCCCCCCTCCTTCGCCTCCGTGGTGGCGGAGGCGAGGCGGCATCATAGGGATTGCGATAGTTTTACTCATCATCATATTAGGAGCAATTCTTATCTCAATCCTGAATCGTCCAAGGCCCGTGACCTACCAGACTCAGCCGGTCACATCAGGCGATCTCTCTCAGACGATCAGCGCCACCGGCCCGCTCCAGGCCGGAGTTTACAACCTCGTATTTTCGGGTTCGGCAGGCAGTGGCATTATTGATTCGATAGATGTGAAGGTGGGGCAGCAGGTGAAAAAGGGCCAGACGCTCGCCCAGCTCGATAAGACGGCGCTGCAAGATGCGGTCAATAAGGATCAGGCCGCGCTACAATCCGCCCAGTCCAATCTGAACAGCGCGATGCAGAGTCTGGCGCAGGCGCAGGCGTCGGCCAGCGCCGGCAATGTCTCCGCGCAGACGGGATTGAGCAACGCGCAGGCCAATAAGAGCGCCGTGCAGTCGCAGGGCGCGGCGAGCGTGGCGCAGGCGCAGCAGACGCTCAGCAGCGACCAGAAGGCTCTGGCGGCGGCGCAGCGTTCGGGCCAGGCCAGCATCAGCCAGGCGCAGGCCGCGCTCAATAGCGCTCAAACGAATTTGAACAAGCAGCGAGCGCTAGCCAACGCGCAAATCGCGGCGGCTCAGGCGACCAGGAATGCGACGATCAACGGCACGGGCACAGGGCAGTGTGCTAATGCCAGTTTGACATCTGCTGAAAAGCAAAGCTGTATTCAGCAAGCGAACACTACCTATAACCAGGCCGTGGCGCAGGCCAACGCCAGCGTTGCATCGGCGCAGGCGACGGTGAACAGCGATCAGCAGGCGCTCAACGTCGCGCGCGCAACCGCCAACGCCAATATCAGCGCGGCCCAGTCCAGAGTCTCCGATGACCAGAAGGCGCTGGCGCTGGCGCAGGCCAATGCGAGCGCGAACAATACCAGCGCGCAGGGGCAGATCAATACCGCGCAGGGGCAGATCGGCGTCACGCAGCAGCAGGGCAATAGCAGCATCGTATCGGCGCAGTCGCAGGTCATCGCCGACCAGGGGATCGTCAAGCAAGACCAGCAGCAGCTCAAGACCGATCAGGATAATCTGGCAAACGCAACGCTCAAGGCCCCGCATGACGGCATCGTGACGGTCATTAATGGCTCCGTTGGCGGCGAACCCGGCATTCCGCAAAGCGGATCGAGCACGTCGGCGGCGAGCGGCAACACCTTTATTCAGATCGTCGATACCTCGGCTTTGCAGGTTGTGGCCGATGTCAACGAATCCGATACCGCCAACTTGCAGGTGGGAGATCCGGCGACGTTCACGGTCAACGCTTACGGGACAAAGCAGTTTCCTGGAACCGTTACCGCCATCTCGCCCAACGGGCAGACCAGCTCGAACGTCGTAACCTATCCTGTTTATATCGATATCGACATGAATCATCTGAACGGGGCGCACCTGCTGCCCGGCATGACGGCCAATGTCACAGTCACAGTGCTCCAGCGCCATAATGTCCTGCTGGTCCCGGTGAACGCCGTGAACTTCGCGCGCAATGCCAGCAGCGCCAGTGCCGTTACCGGCGTTCCCCGTGCTATCAGCCCGGCGGCTGCGGCCTCGGCGATGGAACAGGCCCGGGCGATGTTGCGCGATCTTGAGGTCCAGAATCCCAACATTACCAGTGAAAATCCGATACCCGCCTATGTGCTTGAGCAGAGCAAGTCTGGTCAGATCATCGCCAGGCCCGTCGTACTGGGACTGACCGATGGGACCAGCTATGAGGTGCTGCAAGGACTCATCGATGGTGAGGCTATAATCGTAGGCGTCCAGGGCAGTGGCCCTGGTAACTTTGGTGGCGCTGGTGGCGCTGGCGGTGCCGGTGGCGCTGGCGGCACCGGCAAGGGTGGTTGATGGGTACTCAAGGCAATGGGAAAGTCACCTTTCGATACTGTGTTCTTCTGTGACTTTCCCATTGCCGTGATGTGCGCTGATCTGATATTAAGGGAAATCGTAACATGGCTAACAATAACCCTGAACAGCCAGAGGAAAATCAGTCATTCGGGGTATCTGGAGAAGAGCGACAGGTTCCAGGTGCGGAGCCGCCTGTCCTCTACGATCAACCAACTATGCCCGAAGCGGCTGTGGTAAAGGTAGATCAGTCGGCAGAGGTCCATGACCAGCCCACACAGCCACAGGCGCCACTGGCCGGCCTGGGCGCGCAGGATGAGGGCACAATCAACGCCACAGCGGGCAGGCCGGTAATCGCTGTACGCGACCTGACAAAGACCTATCGCCTGGGCCGGGGTACCTACGTGCGCGCCCTGCGGGGAGTTTCGCTGGAGGTCTACCCGGGCGAGTTTGTGGCGGTGATGGGACCATCGGGTTCCGGTAAGTCAACCTTCATGAACCTTATTGGCTGCCTGGATCGTCCTACATCTGGCGAATACTGGCTTGGCGGCAGACTGGTCAGCAAGCTTTCGAACGATGAGCTTGCCAGCATTCGGAATCGCATGATCGGCTTCGTATTCCAGGGCTTTAACCTGCTGGGCCGCGCCGATGCGCTGCACAACGTCGCTCTGCCGATGGTCTACGCGGGCCTGCCCAGGCGCGAGCGCGAGATCCGCGCCCGCAAGATGCTCCAGCTCGTCGGACTGGGATCGCGCCTGCATCATAAGCCATCGGAGCTTTCCGGCGGCCAGCAGCAGCGCGTCGCTATCGCGCGAGCGCTGGTCAATGGCCCGTCCCTGTTGCTGGCCGACGAACCGACCGGCAACCTTGATAGCCGTACCAGCGTAGAAATTATGGCGGTATTGCAGGCATTGAACGACCAGGGTTTAACCATCGTGCTCGTGACGCATGAGCCTGATATCGCCGCCTATGCGAGACGACAGGTTGGATTTCGTGATGGTCGCCTCGTGCGTGATGAGCCGGTAGCTGAACCGCGCTCGGCGCAGGAGGAATGGAAGGCGCTGGTCAATGCCAGAGCTACTGAGAGCGGAGTCCAGATCAAGGAGGAACCTGAATGAGCCGTTCAACACACCCTTCCACAGTGGCGTCGCAGTCTCCCGCGACGCCAGCCGCGCAGGAAACGCCGCTGGCAAGCGTGCTTCAGCAGTTGCGCGTGCGCGGGAGACGCAGGCCGCTGAGCATGGTGGGTGCGAACTTTGAGAGCGCACTGGAGGCCCTGTGGGCGAATCGTATGCGTTCGTTGTTGACGGTGCTGGGTATCTTTATCGGTGTGGCTGCCGTGATCGCCGCTCTGACGCTGACGCAGGGGGCGAATGCGTATATCCAGGACAAGCTGGCGAGTCTGAGTACGATGGTCATTGTGTATCCCGGCGCCTCGCGCAGCGCCGGGGCGGTGCAGGGGATCGGCACAAGCAGTTCGCTTACGCCGCGAGACGCCGCGTCTGTGGCTCACCTGCCGCACGTGGCTGGCGAAAGCCCGTTCATCGTGACGAACGATCAGGTCGTGTATGGCAACCAGAACTGGACCACCCAGATCGAAGGGGTGAATGGCGATGTGCTGACGATGCAGAACTGGACGATGGCGCAGGGAAGCTGGTTCAGCCCCGAAGATGAGAGCCAGGGCAGCCCGGTTGCGGTGCTCGGCGATACCGTCTATCATAATCTCTTCGATGCTTCGGGCGACAATCCTATTGGCAAACAGGTTCGCATTCGCAATACGGTATTCCGCGTGATCGGCGTGCTGGCTTCTCAAGGGGGCGGCTTTACCCAGGACGACGTGGTGTTCGTTCCCTACAAAGCCGCGCAGCTCCGTTTGCGCAACACAAATACCATCGATCAAATCCAGATAGCGGCGGACAATAAGAGCAACGTTGATCTGGTAAGCCAGGAAGTGACAAAGGTCCTGGAGAAGAACCATCATATTACCAATCCCAATAATGATGACTTCACCGTCTTCACATTCACGCGCATCTTACAGCAGATAGGGCAGAGCGACCTGGTGCTGGAGGCGCTGATGGTAGGCATCGCGGCTATCTCGCTGACGGTTGGAGGCATCGGCATCATGAATATCATGCTTGTCTCGGTAACGGAACGCACATGGGAGATAGGCATTCGTATGTCCATAGGAGCGCGAAGGCGCGATATTCGCAACCAGTTTTTAATCGAGGCGCTCGTATTGTGCCTTATCGGTGGGGTGATCGGCCTCTTTCTGGGCCTGCTCATCGGGAAGGTTGTCACCAATCTTGCCAGCCTGCCATTCGTCATCACGCCGACGACGATCATTGTCCCCTTCGCCGTTGCGTCGGCAATCGCGATGATCTTTGGCATTTATCCGGCGGTTCGGGCTTCGCACCTCGATCCTATCGTGGCAATACGCTCCGAAGAATAAAGGAGAAACCCGGTGAGCCGTTCAATTCGACCACATGCGACGCGTTTGACGAAACTTCCTGCTACTGTGCCCTCCTCGTCTCAGGCTGCGACTCAGGTAACGCCACTGGAAAGCATATTACAGGATTTGCGCACGCAGCGGGGCGGGCAGGGGAGTCCGATGGGCGCGAGCCTTGTGAGCGCGCTGGAGGCTGTCTGGGCGAACCGCACGCGCTCGCTGCTGACGATGCTGGGGGTTGTTATTGGCATCGCGGCCGTGATTGGCTCGCTGACACTGACACAGGGCGTGGGCGCATATATCGATGGCATCATCAGCAGTGAGGGCGCCAATACGGTTTTCATCCAGCCCGGCTCGGCTACCAGTGCGGGGGGTGTGCGCACCAAGCAGGCGTATCAGACGCTCACGCCGCATGACCTCCAGACATTGAGCAATTTGCCGCATGTCACGGCGATCAGTCCTTTTGTGAGCGCCGGTGGACAGGTAGTGTATGGCAACCAGAACTGGAAGACACGAGTGCAGGGCGTGAGCACGGACCTGCAAACCATCCAGGACTGGAATCTGGCCGAGGGCCTCTGGTTCAGTCCGCAGCAGGACGCAGGCGGGGCGGCAGTTGCCGTCATTGGCGATACTGTGGCGCAGAACCTGTTTGGCAATTCTGGCGTCAATCCGGTGGGACAGCAGATCCGCATCAACAACGCGCTCTTCCGCGTGGTCGGCGTGCTGGCGCCCAAAGGCGGCTTCATGCAGGATGACGTGATCTACATCCCCTACAAAGCCGCGATGTCTCGCCTGACCAACCAGAACTTTTTCAGCGAGATCGAGGTCCAGGCGGACAGCGCGGACAATCTTAACCTGGTGCAGCAGGAGATCACGACGGCCCTGGAACAGAACCATCGTATTCCAAAGGGGCAGCCCGACGACTTCCAGACGCAGACCTCCACGCAGATCTTGCAGGAGGAGAATCAGGCGACGCAGGCTATCAGTATTCTCTTCGCGGGCATCGCGGCCATCTCGCTCACGGTTGGCGGCGTTGGCATCATGAATATCATGCTCGTCTCAGTAACGGAACGCACCCGCGAGATCGGCATTCGCATCTCGGTGGGGGCACGCCGGCGCGATATTCGCAACCAGTTCTTGATCGAGGCGCTGCTGCTCTGTGTGGCCGGGGGCGTCATCGGCCTGCTGCTGGGTATGTTCGTCGGATGGCTGATGATTAGCGTGATTATATCGGCGCTCACCAGAGGTTTAGCCGGAAGCGTGCAGGTGCCGCTTATCATCTCGCCAACCATCCTGATTCTGCCGTTCGCCGTCTCGGTAGGCATTGGCCTGGTCTTCGGCCTCTATCCGGCGGTTCGCGCCTCGCGCCTCGATCCCATCGTGGCGATCCGCCGCGCTCGATAACTGAGCGGGAGTGCAGAGGGCGGCCGCCCTCTGCCGGGGCTGGGGTGTCCCCAGAAAAAACTCTTTTCTTCTCATGAGCATACTTGTACCGAATAAATGTTGTATAATTCCCCTGAGAGATATTTTCTTCCTTCGTTGTAGCGACTCACCCGTGTTTCCGTTCGCGATCCCATAGCGAGTTGTCACTGTCGATAACAACCTGTCTGGTTCCTCGCCAGTCGCACATCCGAAAGGCAATCGCCTGGACGAAAGGAGGAAGCTGAATGAGCAGTTCAATGCAATCACGGGCGAGTAGCTCTCCACGATCAACAGCGCCTCCAGCACCGCCAGAAACTGCGCCTGTGCAGCCGGCCTCGCTGGAAAGCTTGCTTCGAGAACTGCGCAGCAATGGGGCCGGTCAGAGCTTGCTGGGCGGCGCCGGGCTGGAAAGCGCTCTGGAATCCATCTGGGCGCATCGCCTGCGCTCGCTTCTGACTGTGCTGGGCGTTGTCATCGGTATTACCGCTGTCATCGGGGCCATGACACTGACGCAGGGCGTGGGCGCGTATCTTGATAATCTCATCGCCAGCCAGGGAGCCAATACCGTCTTCGTGCAGCCCGGCGCGGCCAATAGTCGCGGCGTGCGCACCAAACAGGCGTCCCAGACGCTCACAGTACGCGATGTCCAGACATTGAGCCATCTGCCCCATGTAGCGGCGATCAGCCCCTTTGTCGATACAGGTGGGCAGGTCGTCTACGGCAACCAGAACTGGAAGACGCGGGTGCAGGGCGTGAGCACGGACCTGCAAACGATTCAGAGCTGGGATCTGGCCGAGGGCTTCTGGTTCAGCCAGCAGCAGGATGCTGGCGGATCCGCTGTGGCTGTCATCGGAGACACCGTGGCTCAGAATCTCTTCAAGAACGCAGGTATCGATCCGGTGGGGCAGCAGATCCGCATCAACAACGCGCTCTTCCGCGTGGTCGGCGTGCTGGCGCCCAGAGGCGGTCCCCAGGAGGACGATGTCATCTTCGTACCCTACAAAGCAGCGATGGCGCGGCTGACCAATCAGAGCTTCCTGAATGAGATCGATGTACAGGCCGATAGCGAAGGCAACGTTAACCTGGTGCAGCAGGAGGTCACGAGAGCGCTGGAGCAGAACCATCAGATTTCCAGAGGCCAGCCCGACGACTTCCAGACCATCACCTCGGCGCAGATTTTACAGGATGCGAACGAGGCGACGCAGGCCATTACCGTGCTCCTGGTGGGCATCGCGGCTATCTCGCTTACCGTTGGTGGCATTGGCATTATGAATATCATGCTCGTCTCGGTGACGGAGCGCACCCGCGAGATTGGCATTCGCCTGACCGTTGGCGCCAGGAGAAGCGATATCCGCAACCAGTTCTTGATCGAGGCGCTGCTGCTCTGTGTGGCCGGGGGCATCATCGGCCTGCTGCTGGGTGTGCTCGTTGGCTGGCAGGCGACGGGCGCGATAGCGCTGGCGGCATCGGGCGGGCGAGCCAGCGGTATAAATATTCCATTAGTGATTACCGCTGTCACGATCATCCTGCCATTCGCTGTTTCGGTGGGCATCGGCCTGATTTTTGGCATTTATCCGGCGGTACGAGCCGCGCGCCTCGATCCCATTGTAGCATTAGGGCGCACGGCACGGTAAATGGAGAGCGGAGATCGTCAGAGGAGGCCGCCGGACGACTGCGGCCCAGAACGACCGGCGCAGACGACCCTTATCCAGACGACCGGCGCAGACGACCCTCGTCCAGAACGATCGGCGCAGACG
>Ga0209061_1001942_pt1 | contig 29665 bp, 25 predicted proteins | sample Coa_R1_10_FD_187157 | JGI IMG/M metagenome (GOLD analysis project Ga0209061, IMG submission 187157) | Surface soil microbial communities from Centralia Pennsylvania, which are recovering from an underground coalmine fire - Coalmine... | ecosystem: Environmental > Terrestrial > Soil >... | reverse complement strand
CACTCGGTGCCGCTCGATGATTCATTTATCCCGAACGAACGCGTGGCGTCTCCCCTGGTCGCCGCCGCTGCTCCGGTGTGGGAGGCCCCGGCGCGGGAGGCTCTGGCGCGGGAGGCTCTGGCGCGGCAGGCCCCGGCACGGGAAGCCCCGCCATGGGAGGCTCTGGCACAGCAAGCACCAGCGCAGGAGGCTCTGGCCCGGCAAGCACCAGCACAGGAGGCCCTGGCCCGGCAAGCACCGGCGCAGGAGGCCCCGGCGCGGGAGGCTCTGGCGCGGCAGGCCCCGCCATGGGAGGCCCCGCCATGGGAGGCGTCGGAATCGGCGACGGCGCCCATGCCCTCGGCCGCGACCACTCCCATGCCCATGCCCGTAGCCCCCGCCGCGACCATGCCCATGCCCGCGCCGGCCCCCGCCGCGACCATGCCCATGCCCGCGCCTTCGCCCGCGCCTGCCCCCGCCAGACCGCCTGCCCCCGCCGGACCGCGCGCTCCCGGCCGTCACCGCAAGACGGCCCGGTAGCGCGGTATACCCGGTGCGCGCTATACCCGGTCTCAGGCCGGCCCGGTGCGGGCGGTCCTGGCGGGGTCGCCCGGCGGGTTACGGGGCAGGAACACCGCGAACACCGGCGGCTTGCGCCGGGCCAGCACGATACGGCCGCCGTCGGCGGCGGCCATCGTGCGGGCCAGCGCGAGCCCGAGACCGGTCCCTTCCGGGCGGCCGCTGACACTGCGCTCGAAGATGCGGGACACCAGTTCGGCGGGCACGCCGTCGCCCTCGTCCTCGACTTCGATCACCACCGAACGCGGCGACTGCGACCGCCGGATCGTCACCGTTCCCTTGCCGTGCATGAGCGCGTTGTCCAGCAGCGTCGCGATCACCTGCGCCAGGCCTCCCGGCGTGACGTAGGCCTGCAAGCGGGACTCGCCGATGAGCACCATCTTCCGGCCGGCCCGGCGGAACGCCGGCTCCCACTCGGTGATCTGCTCCAGCACGATCTTGTCGACGCTGATGAGCGCCGCCGACCCGGCGGCCACCCGGCGGGCCGGGCTGAGCAGCTGGCTGACGACCTCGGCGAGCCGTTCCGCCTGGTGCAGCGCGGCGGTGCCCTCCTCCCGGACGATCTCCGGGTCGTCGGCCGACGCGATCATCTCCTCCAGCCGCATGGACAGCGCCGTGAGCGGCGTGCGGAGCTGATGTGAAGCGTCGATCGCCAGCTCACGGTCGGCGGTCAGCAGGTGGGTGACCCGGCGGGCGGCACTGTCCAGACCGTCCGCCACCTGGTCGAGTTCGGTCACGCCGTACCGGCGCCCCACCGGCCGCGGGTCACCGGTGCCGAGCCGGCCGGCGGCCTCGGCGAGTTCCTCCACCGGCCTCGCCGCCCGCCGCGCCATCACCGCGGCGAGCACCCCCGCGGCGAGGACGGCCGCGATGACGAGCGGCAGGCCGAGGGCCAGCAGGCCCGGGTCGCGCAGGGCCGCGGCGGCCAGCAGCGGGATACCCGCGATAGCGACCGCGACGACCGCGACCCCGGTCGCGGACAGCCACAGCCGGCGCCGCATCAGTCACCGCGCTCGAAGCGGAACCCCACCCCGCGCACCGTGGTGATGTACCTCGGGTTGTGCGCGTCATCACCGAGCTTGCGGCGGAGCCAGGAGATGTGCATGTCGAGCGTCTTGGTCGACGTCCACCACTTGGCGTCCCAGACCTCGCGCATGATCTGCTCGCGGGTGACCACCTTCCCCGCGTCTCGCAGCAGTATCCACAGCAGGTCGAACTCCTTGGTGGTGAGGTCGAGTTCGGCATCCCCGTGCCAGGCCCGGCGCGCCTCCGTGTCGACCCGGACGCCGCGCACCGTCCCGGGGGTCTCGACGGTGCCACGGCGCAGCAGGGCGCGCACCCGGGCGAGCAGCTCCGCGAGCCGGAACGGCTTGGTCACGTAGTCGTCGGCGCCCGCGTCGAGGCCGACGACGGTGTCCACCTCGTCGGCCCGGGCGGTGAGGATGAGGACCGGCACCGCATGCCCTTCGGCACGGACACGACGGCACACCTCCAGCCCGTCGAGCTCGGGCAGGCCGATGTCCAAGAGGATGAGGTCGATCCCGTCGGACAGCGCCCGGCCCAGCGTGGTCGGCCCGTCCTCGGTAACCTCTACCTGGTAGCCCTCACGGCGCAACGCTCGGGATAGCGGCTCGGAAATGGAGGTGTCGTCCTCGGCGAGCAGCACTCGGGTCATACGTAGATAGTAAAGCCACGGTAAAACGCTCGTGCCGCCGACATGCCGGGGCGCTCTGGGCGCAGGCGCGGCCCCCGCGCAAGGGCGCCGAGGGCGGCCAGGGGGCCGGGCCGCCCTCCGGCCTCGCCGCTGCTTCGCACCGCCTTCGGCGGCTGCCTGACGGCCGCCGGGCTCCTCCCCCTCGAAGGCGACCCGGGGCTCGAAGGCCGCCGCGCGGCACAGTTCGCCGGTGATCGCCCGCGGCCCGTAGCCGGTCTGCAGGCAGATGAAGTCCTCCGCTGCTGCCGCAGCTCGCGGGGACGTTCGGCGCCGGCCCGGCGACGGCCAGCCTGGCGATGTCCGCGGCGACCCTCGCGCTGGCGGTCGCGGTCATCCCGGTCAGCTCGCTGTCGGGGGTGTCCGGGCGGCGGCGGGTGATGACGGTCTCCGCGCTGGCCGCGTCCCTGCTCGGGCTCGCCACCACGCTGGCGCCGTCGCTGCCGGTGCTCGCGGCGATCGGGGTGCTCCAGGGCTTCGCGCTGGCCGGAGTGCCCGCGGTGGCCATGGCATACCTGACCGAAGAGATCGAGCGCGGATCGCTCGGACGGGCGATGGGGCTGTTCACCGCCGGGAACTCGATCGGCGGGCTCAGTCGCCGGGTCGGCCGCGGCGGCCCGGCTGTCCCGGCTCACGCACCCGGCCAGCGCGGCGCGCGCTTTTCCGCGAACGCCGCGATCCCCTCCCGCCGGTCGGCGGACAGCACCGCGGTCCGCCAGGCGGCGTCCTCGATGTCGAGCGCGGATTCCAGCGTGACGCCCCAGCCGTTGCGCAGCGCCCGCTTCGCCGCCCGCACCGCGACCGGGGAGTTCGCCGCGATGGCCGCCGCCACCCCGAGGGCCTCCTCCCGCGCCCGGCCCGCGGGCACGCGCCGGGCGACGAGGCGGAGCCGTTCGGCTTCGTCGATCGCGACGTGGCGGCCGGTGAGGATGAGGTCCGCGGCGGTCCCGGCGCCGAGGCGGCGCAGCGCCAGCTGGGTGCCGCCGCCGCCGGGGACCAGGCCGACGGTGACCTCCGGCAGGCCGAATACCGCCGTCTCGTCGGCCACGATGATGTCGCAGCTCATCGCGAACTCGCAGCCGCCGCCGAGGGCGTATCCGTGCACAGCGGCCACGGACGGCTGCGGCAGTCCCAGCACCCCCCCGAACGCCCTGCGGAAGACCTCCCGCTGGCGCAGGATCTGCGCATCCGTCATCGAGTTGCGTTCCTTGAGGTCCGCGCCGGCGCAGAACGCCCGCGTCCCCGCGGCGCTGAGCACGACCGCGCGCACGGCGGCGTCGGCGCCGAGTTCCGCGCAGGCGGCCGCGATCGACTCGGCCATCGCGGTGTTCAGCGCGTTCATCGCCGCCGGGCGGTCCAGCACCACCTCCGCCACGAACCCGTCGTGACGCCGCACGGTGATCCCGTCGTAATCCATAGGGCGGAAGGTTAGTCCATCGCCTGCCGCTCGTCCCGGTCGGCTCGCAGCCGTTCGTCCTCGACGAGCTGGAACAGCGTGGACTGCACGCGCTCGACGTGCGGGATCGCGGTGAGCGTGAGCTCACCGTGCTCGCCCGCCGACTCCACGATCAGCGTGCCGCAGCCGAGCATCCGGTCGAGCAGCCCCTTGCGGAACGAGACGTCGGTGATCCTCGACAGCGGGATGTCCCGGCCGTTGCGCGCGATGATGCCGTCCCGCAGCCGCATCCGGCGGGTCGTCAGCTCGTACATGGTCGTGCGCCAGACCAGCAGCGGGTACATCAGCCACCACATCAGCAGCACGACCGCCACCGCGGCCAGCCCGAGGCGCTCGGCTCCCGCCGCCTTGCCCGCCGGGATGACCACCTCCACGGCCAGCAGCACGGCCACCACCACGAACGCGAGCGCGATCGGGCGCACCAGCGTCTTCCAGTGCGGATGCAAGATCGCGACGGACTCCTCGCCTGCCGCGAGCGAGCTGTCATACCCCATAGGGGACATGCTCGCACGTTTGCCGCGTCCCAGGCGTTCATACGGGCCGCGGGAACCCCTGCGAGCGGCCAGATGAGGGCGGATGAATGTGACACCAAGCCGGCCATAGCCGGCTTGGTGTCACATTCATCCGCTGCCGCCGCGCGCACGGGGGGCCGGACGGGTGCGGGGCGCAGGTGACCGGCCGGATGCGCTGCCGCCGCGCGCACGGGGGCCGGGTCTTCAGCGCAGGTGGATGATGTCGCCTGCTGATACTGGCGTGAGTGACGGGGCGTCCGGCTCGCGGACCAGGAGGCGTCCGTCCGCGTCCACGTCCTCGGCGAGGCCCGTCAGGAACCGCCCGCCCGGCAGCTCCGCCCGGACCGGGCGGCCCAGCGTGCCGCACACGGCCCGGTACGCGGCGCGCAGGCCGCACCGCGACGGGTCCGGGTCCGCCCGGAAGGCCAGGTACCACCGCTCGAGCTGGCGCAGCACCTGGACGAGCAGCGCCTCCCGGGCCACGGTCGCGCCCTCGGCCAGCAGGGACGTGGCGCGCAGGCCGCCGGGCGACACCGGCAGCGCCTCTTCGGGAGTGGCGACGTTGATGCCGATACCGACCACGACGGCGCCGGCCGCCTGCTCGGCCAGGATGCCGGCCAGCTTCCTGTCGCCGGCCAGCACGTCGTTGGGCCACTTCAGCACCGCGGCGACGGCGGCGACATCGCGCACGGCGGCCGCGACCGCCACCCCGGCCAGCAGCGGCAGCCAGCCGCGGCGGCCGGGGGGGACCGGCACCGGGCGCAGCAGCACCGAGAACGTGAGCGCCGTCCCGGGCTGGCTCACCCAGGACCGGCCCATCCGGCCGCGCCCGGCGGTCTGCTCCTCCGCGGCCAGCACCTGCCCCTCCGGGCCGCCGCGGGCCAGCAGGTCCGCGTTGGTGGACCCCGTTGCCCGCACGACCTCGACCGACGTCCACAGGCCGCCAGCCGCGCCGCCCCCGCCCGGGCCGAGCAGCGCGGCGCGCAGCACGTCCTGCCGCAGCGGAGCGGGCATCGGCGCCATGCCCGTCAGCCGCCGATGGCGATGCGGAGCCGGCGGAAGCCCTTGCCCTTGTTCTCCACCTTCACCACCGATATCCGGCCGACCTGCGCGGTGGAGGCCACGTGGGTGCCGCCGTCGGCCTGCTGGTCCAGGCCGACGATGTCGACGATCCGCACCTGCCTGACGTCCTCGGGCACCAGGTTGGTCGCGGTCCGGACGATGTCCGGTATCTGGAACGCTTCCTCCCGTGGCAGTTCGCGCACCACGATGCGCCGGTCAAGGCGCACCTCGGCGTTGCACGCCTCCTCGACCGCCTCCTTGAAGCCCGGCGGCACCGTCTGGAGGTTGAAGTCCATGCGTGCCGTCAGAACGTCCATGTTCCCGCCGGTCACCAGCGCGCCGAAGTCGCGGAACACCACCCCGCACAGCACGTGCAGCGCCGAGTGCGTGCGCATCAGGGCCGTCCGGCGCGCGTCCTCCACCGCGCCGCGCACGGCCGTGCCGGCGGGCGGCAGCGGGTCGCCGTCCAGCGGCACCAGGTAGATCTCGTCGCCCTTGCGCGCGTCCACGATCCGGGTCTGCACGCCGCCCCACAGCAGCACCCCGTGGTCCGGCGGCTGGCCGCCGCCGCCAGGGTAGAAGGCGGACCGGTCGAGCACGATCCCGTCCGGTCCGCTTTCGATGACCGTCGCGTCCCATTCGCGCAGGGTCTGGTCGTCAAGTTCAAGCCGGTGCGTCCTGCTCACCCCGGCAGCCTACTGCCGCCCGGCCGCCCGGGCGGCGCACGACGTGGCACAGCCGGGCAGCGTCACGAAGGCCTTCCGGCACCCGGGCGCCGCCCGGATGAGGCTCAGTCCCGGTCCGCGCCGCCGCGGCGCGGACCCCCGGCCGCGGGCTCACGGCCGCGGCCGGGGCTCTCCAGCGGCCCGGGATAGGCCTGCTCGGCACGGTCGGCGAGCCGTCCGGCCTGGCGGCGGACCAGCAGCACCGCCGCCGCGATCGCGACGACCGCCGCGCCGCCCAGGATCCAGTCGATCGTGCCCGACGCCCGCTGCAGCCAGTTCCCGGCCAGGTAGGAGAGGGCCGTGTAGATCCCGGCCCAGACGATGCCGCCGGCGGCGTTGGCGGGCAGGAACTTCCGCCAGCGCATCCGGCTGGTCCCGGCCAGGAACGCCGCGTAGGTGCGCAGGACGGACACGAAACGGCCGAAGAACACCACCAGGACTCCGTGCCGGTCGAACAGGTAGCGGGCGGTCTTCAGCTTGCGCTCGTCCAGCCGCACTTTCCGCCCGTACCGGCGGGCCAGCCGGTATCCGCCCTTGTCCCCGATCCAGTACCCGATGTTGTCCCCGATGATCGCCGCCGCCGCCGCGACGGCGAAGATCAGCCACGGGTTCAGGCGATGGCTGGTGCCCGCGTAGGTCCCGGCGACGATCAGCGCGGTCTCGCCGGGCAGCGGCACGCCCAGGCTCTCGGCGGCGACCAGGGCGAACAGCGCCCAGTACCCGTAGGCGGCGATCAGGTGAGTGGCGTTCACACTGCGGGGTCCCCTTCCCGCGGCCGTGAGCTTTTACCGGCGACCGGGCACTGTTCATGTTCCGTTCACCTTGCGGCCTGTTCTAGGATACCTTCTACAGTTGTGTAGAAGGTATCTGACCGCGCTCACCAGGAGGGCAGCCGTCCATGTCCGGTAAATACCGCGCCACCCCGGACGCTCAGGTCACCCAGCCCTACTCCCCCTCGCCAGCCGGCCCGGACGCGGGCGCGTCCGGGCGCGCCGTCGCGAGGCTGCTGGCCGGCGCCGGGCTATGCGTCCTGGTGCTGCTGCTAGGCGCGCTGGCCAGGTCCGGCCCCCTGGCGCGCCTTGACCTGCGGGCCGACGAGCACATCGCCGCCCATGACCGCAGCAGCGCGCTGACCTCGCTCGCCAAGGCGGCCACCACCATCGCCACCCCGGAGACCGTCGGAATCGGGCTGATGATCGTCGTCCCGCTCATCTTGCTGCTTGCCCGCCGCCGGCTGGACGCGGCGAAGGTGTTCTGCATGTTCGCCGGGGCATTCGCCCTGGCCGAGGTCGTCAAGCAGGTCATCGGCGAGCACCGGCCGCCGGTGGCGATCCAGGCGATGGCCGCCGATCACAGCCCGTCCTTCCCCAGCGGCCACGCCACCACGGCCGCGGTCCTGGCCGTCGCGCTCGCCGTCGTCGCCGTCACCTCCGCCGGCCGGGCGGTGGCCGCCGTGCTCGGCAGCCTGTACGCGATCATCGTCGCCGCCAGCCGTGTCTACCTGGGCGACCACTACCCGGCCGACGTCATCGGCGGCATGCTCTGCGCCCTCGCCGCCGCCTTCGTCGTCGTCGGCCTCTTCGCGCTCCCCGCCGTCCAGCCCTGGCTGCGGCGCTACAAGCTCAGCGCGCCCGGCGGACGCCACCGCTAGCGCGGCCCGGGGTCAGCCGGTGTTCTGCAGCCCGGCGGCCACGCCGCTGACCGTGAGCAGCAGCAGCCGCTCCAGGGACTCGCGCTCTTGCGAGCTGTTGTCCGCGCGGAGCCCGGACAGGGCGCGGAGCTGGAGGTAGCTGAGCGCGTCGACGTAGGGGTCGCGGAGCACCACGGCACGGGACAGCACCGGCCGGTCGGCCAGCAGCCGGCCGTGCTCGGTGACGGCGAGCACCAGCCGCCGGGTGAGGTCGTACTCGGCGAGCACCCGCGCGGTCAGGTCGTCGCGGCCGCCGAGCGCGAGGTAGCGCGCGGCGATCGCGCGGTCCGTCTTGGCCAGGCTCATCTCGGCGTTGTCGAGCAGCGTGGCCAGCAGCGGCCACTCGCGGTAGGCGCGGCGCAATCCGGCGATGCCCGCCGCGCGCTCCGCCGCCGCCAGGCCGCTGCCCAGCCCGTACCAGCCGGGCAGGTTGAGCCTGGTCTGCGCCCAGGCGAACACCCACGGGATCGCCCTCAGATCCTCAAGGCCCATCGGGCCGGCCCCGTGCCCGCGCCGGGCGGGCCGCGATCCTATCCGCAGCCCGGCGATCTCTTCGAGCGGGCTGACCCGGGCGAACCACCCGGCGAACCCGTCGGTCTCCACCAGCGCGCGGAACGCCGCGCGCGCGGCGTCGTCGATCTCGGCGGCCAGCGCGCGGAACGCCGCCGCGGCCCCGGCGTTGCGCGCGGCCACCGACGGCGAGGACGCGAGCAGCACCGCGGAGGTGACCTGCTCCAGGTGGCGCAGCCCGATCGCGGTCCTGCCGTACCTGGCGAAGATCACCTCGCCCTGCTCGGTGACCTTGAACCGGCCGTCCACCGACCCGGGCGCCTGCGCGAGCACCGCCCGGCCGGCCGGGCCGCCGCCGCGGCCGAGCGCGCCGCCGCGGCCATGGAACAGGGTCAGCCTGACGTCGTTCTCGGCCGCCCACGCCGCCAGGGCGGCCTGCGCGTCGAACAGCCGCAGCGTCGCCGACGCGGGGCCAAGCTCCTTGGCCGAGTCCGAGTAGCCGAGCATCACCTCCATGTGCCGCCCGTTCGCCTCCAGGCGCGCGGCGACCGCCGGGATCGAGAGCATCGCCGACAGCACCGACGGCGCCCGCGCCAGGTCGTCGCCGCTCTCGAACAGCGGCACCACGTCGAGCACCGGGCCGTCACCGTGCGGGAACGCGTGCTCCGCCAGCTCGTATACGGCCGCGATGTCGTCGGCCGAGGTGGTGAACGAGACGATGTAGCGGCGGCACGCGTCCACCCCGAACCGGCGCTGGACCCAGGCCATCACCCGGATCGTGTCCAGGACTTCGAGGGTCATGGCGGACGGCCCGGCCGGCGGCTGGTCGGGGGACGGCCCGCCGCCAGCTCTCAGCTCAGCCAGCGCCCTGGCGTGCACCCGGGAGTGCTGCCTGACCTCCAGGCCCGCCAGGTGGAACCCGAAAGTCTCGGCCTGCCAGATCAGGTGCTGTAGCTCGCCGTAGGCCTGCCGCACCGCGCCCGCCGCCGCCAGCGACGACTGCACCAGGCGCAGGTCGGCGAGGAACTCGGCGGCACCGGCATAGGCGAGATCGGCGTGCCGGGTGCGAGTCGCCGCGATCCGTTCGGCCGCGAAGAGAAGGTAGGTGCGGTAGGGCTCCTGCGGCGACCGCGCGGAGATCTCCGCCATCAGGTCCGGGTGGGCGCCGGCGGCGGCGGCAAGCGCGCGGCGCAGCTCAGCCGACGGCGGCGCGGCTTCCTCGCTGACGGTGAGCGCCCGGCCGATCCGGTTGCAGGCGGCCTCCAGCGCGCGCAGCGCGTGGTCGGCCTGGATCACCGCGGCCTCGCGTGTCACCGCGGCGGTGACCGTGGGATTGCCGTCCCGGTCGGCGCCGACCCAGCTGCCGAACCGCAGGAAGGCCGGCACCGGCGTCGGCACCCGTCCGCTGTCGGCGCCGAGCAGCACCTGGTCCATCGCCCGGTACAAGGCGGGCACCAGGCGGAACAGCGTCTCGTCGAACACGGCCATCACGGTGCGCACCTCGTCGGCGGGGGTCATCCCCTTGACGCGGAGCTGCGCGGTCCGCCATAGCAGGTCGACCTCCTCGCGCAGCTGGCGGCGTGCCTCCGCCTGCTGCGGCCCGCCGGCCCGGCTGTCGTCGATCGCGGCGAGCAGGCCGCTGAGCCGGCGCAGCGACGCGACCACCGCGCGGCGGCGCGCCTCGGTCGGGTGCGCGGTGAACACCGGGTGCACCCGGAGGCCGGCCAGCAGCTCGTCCACGTGCGCCCGGCCCTGCCCGGCGCTGATCTGGGCGACCGCGCTGGCGAGCGACTCGCGCGGCGGCCTGTCGCCGGAGGCCCGCTCGCGGAGCGTGCGGACGCGCTGCTGCTCTTCGGCCAGGTTGACCAGGTGGAAGTAGACCGTGAACGCGCGGGCGACCTGCTCGGCGCGCTCCCTGGACCAGGAGGCGACCAGCGCGGCGATTTCGTCCCCGGCGGCGGCGGCCGCAGGCGACCCGCGGTCCGGCACCCGGCGGGCGTCGATCACCGCCCGCCGCAGCCGCTCCACGTCGGCGAGCAGGTCCGGCCCGTCGGATTGGCTGATGACCTCGCCCAGCACGTCGCCGAGCAGCCGGACGTCCCGGCGCATCGACTCGGGAAGCTCTGCGGACTCGCGTTCTCTGTCTACGCTGGCGGTGCTCACGACCACGAGCCTAATCGCGGGCCGGGGAGGCGGGGAGCGGCGGGCAGCCGCTCCCCGCCGGGGATCACCGGGAGGTCGGCCTCCGGGGGAAATACCACTAACCTTTCCACCATGACCGCCGATGCCATTCCGGGCGAACCGCCGGATCTGCATACCACTGCCGGGAAGATCGCCGACCTGGAGCGCCGCCGGCATGCGGCGGTGCACGCCGGGCCGGCGGCGGCCGTGGAGAAACAGCACGCGCGCGGCAAGCTGACCGCCCGCGAGCGGATCGGGCTGCTGGTCGACCCCGGCTCGTTCACCGAGTTCGACCAGCTGGCCAGGCACCGCGCGCACGGCTTCGGCATGGAGGCCAGCCGCCCCTACGGCGACGGCGTGGTCACCGGCACCGGGACGGTGGACGGCCGGCCGGTCGCGGTGTACTCCCAGGACTTCACCGTGTTCGGCGGGTCGCTGGGCGAGGTGTACGGGGAGAAGATCGTCAAGGTCATGGACCACGCGCTGAAGACCGGCTGCCCGGTCATCGGCATCAACGACGGCGGCGGCGCCCGGATCCAGGAGGGGGTGGCGGCGCTGGGCCTGTTCGGGGAGATCTTCGCCCGCAACGTGCGCGCCTCCGGCGTGATCCCGCAGATCAGCCTGATCATGGGGCCGTGCGCGGGCGGCGCGGTCTACTCCCCCGCCATCACCGACTTCACGCTGATGGTCGAGGGCACCAGCCACATGTTCATCACCGGCCCGGACGTGATCAAGGCCGTGACCGGCGAGGAGGTGACCTTCGAAGAACTCGGCGGGGCGCACGCCCACGCCGTCAGGTCCGGCGCCGCCCACTACCAGGCCCGCGACGAGCAGGACTGCATCGGCTTCGCGCGGGACCTGCTGTCCTACCTGCCGTCGAACAACCTCGACGAGCTCCCGGCCCGGCCGGCCGAGCCGGTCCTGGCCGTCACGGCGGCCGACGAGGAACTCGACGCCCTGATCCCCGACGCGCCGAACCAGCCCTACGACATGCACCAGGTCATCGGGACCGTGCTCGACGACGGGGAGTTCTGCGAGATCCACGCCGGGTTCGCGCCGAACATCATCGTCGGCTTCGGCCGGGTCGCCGGCTCCCCGGTCGGCGTGGTGGCCAGCCAGCCCCTGCACCTGGCCGGCACCCTGGACATCGACGCCAGCGAGAAGGCCGCCCGGTTCGTCCGCACCTGCGACGCCTTCAACATCCCCGTCCTCACCCTGGTCGACGTGCCCGGCTTCCTGCCCGGGGCCAGCCAGGAATGGGCCGGGATCATCCGCCGCGGGGCCAAGCTCATCTACGCCTACGCCGAGGCCACCGTCCCGAAGGTCACCGTGATCACCCGCAAGGCCTACGGCGGCGCCTACGACGTCATGGGATCAAAGCACCTCGGCGGCGACATCAACCTGGCCTGGCCGACCGCGCAGATCGCGGTGATGGGCGCGGCCGGCGCGGTCAGCATCTTGTACCGCCGCGAGCTCGCCGCGGCCGCCGACCCCGGGCGGCTGCGCGCGGCCAGGACCGCGGAGTACGAGGACAAGCTGGCCAACCCCTACATCGCCGCCGAGCGCGGCTACCTGGACGCGGTCATCCGCCCCGCCGAAACCCGGGTCGCGGTCACCCGGGCGCTGGCATCGCTGCGCACCAAGCGCGAGACCCTGCCGCCGAAAAAGCACGGCAACATCCCCCTGTGAGCGTATGGTGATCACTATCACCGGCAGTTACCGGATAGAAGACGTGCGCCGGCATTGCCGGCCCAACCGGCCCGCGCATGGCCATAGCTGTCCTAGAGTCAGAAGACGATGAGCGAATTCGCCGCCCCGCTGCCCGTCCTCGCCAGATACGCGGTCATGGTCGATGTCGGGTATATCTACGCGGCCGCCGGCGAGCTGCTTTTCGGCACCAGCTCGCGGCGGGAATACCGCGTGGACGCGGTCGGGCTCATCCAGGCCATCACCAAGCACGCCGACGAACTGTTCCGCGGCGAGCTATTGCGCGTTTACTGGTATGACGCGGCCCGGGACCGGGTTCCCACCATCGACCAGCGCGTCGTCGCCCAGATGCCGTGGGTCAAGCTGCGCCTGGGCAACCTGAACGCGCGCGGCCAGCAGAAAGGCGTGGACGCCAACATCCGTGCCGACATGGAAGCCCTGGCCCGGCACCGCGCGATCACCGACACGGTGCTGATCGCCGGCGACGAGGACATGGTGCCGGCGGTCGAGGCCGCCCAGGCCTACGGCGTCCGGGTCCACCTGTGGGGCATCGAGCCGCCGTATGGCACCAACCAGGCCGAACGGCTGGTCTGGGAGTCCGACACGGTCGACGTGCTCGACGCCTCGTTCCTGCGCCCGTATTTCACGAAGAACCCCGTCGTCGAGCAGCCCCGGCCGGACATCCAGGCCGCCGTGCCGTCTCCGGCGCAGCTGTTCGGGGAACGGCACATGCGCACCACATCCCCGTTCGCCCGCAACTCGCACGTCGGCACCACCGGCCCGATGCCGAGGCTCGGCCCCGACCGGCGGCACGTCGAAGAGGCCGGCGAGCACGTCGCGCACAAGTGGATCCTCACCCGCGGCGCGGACAACATCCGGGACCTGCTGCCCGGCCCGATCCTCCCCCCGGTCATCGACAAGGAGCTGCTCGTCGAGGCGGAGAAGGAACTCGGCCAGTCGCTGCGCCCCTACCAGGAGGCGCGCGAATGGCTGCGGGACGCGTTCTGGGCGCGGGTACACCGCGAGTTCGGCATCGGCGTCGGCAAGTCCCGTGGCTGACGGGGGCCGTGACCGCCGGCACGAGGCCGCCGGAGGCGGCCAGGGAGGGCCGGGGGGCGACCAGGTGGCGGGCGGTCCCCCGGCGCGCGGGCTCTCTCCCCCCGGGCCGGTGCCGGTACTGCGAATCGTCCGCGGCGACGCCGCCGAGGAGGAGATCGCGGCGCTCGTCGCCGCCGTCGCGGCCGTCACCGCGGCGCGGAGCGGCGCTGCCGCCGGGCAGCCGCGACCTCCCGTTCGGAATAACTGGAATGAGAAGAGCCGGCTGCTGAGAGCAGCCGTGTACCCCTCACCCGGCGGGTGGCGGCGTTCCGCCCTCCCCTAGCACCTTGTCCGGGCGCGCGCGGATCATATATGTTCGCATCGGTCCCTGAAGCCCGCACCCGGTGCGGGCCGTCCCCGCGAGCCAGCAGAGCCGGGATGGTGCGATGAAGAAGGCGAACATCGACGAGCTCAAGGTGAGCGACGTGCGGCCCGGGGTTACCCGCCGGTCGTTCTCCGGGGCCGGCGCGACCTTGGCCTGGGGCACGCTCAGCCCCGGCCACGAACCGCGGCCGCACACCCATCCGCACGAGCAGATCGTGTACATCGTCTCCGGGCACGGCACGTTCACCGTCGGGGACGAGACGGTGGAGGTCGCCCGCGGCGACATGCTCGTCGTGCCGCCCGGCGTGCTGCACTACGCGGTCGCCGCCGGCGAGGAGCCCATGGTCGACCTGAGCGTCTTCAACCCGCGGCGCGACGACTACTACGCGATCGACGAGGGCGGCGCGGGCGCCTGACCGCCGGCATCACACTTCGCGCACCTTACGACCACCTTGATGTCCGGAATATGGTGGTATGTCCGTGCGAAAAGTGTGCTAAGCGGCTTCCGCGTCTGCGGCGCGGGCACGTCCCTGCCAGAGGGCCCCCGGGCGGGCACGGCATCGCGGGTCAGACCGGGCCGCTGCGGCGGCGAAGACGGCTTAGGAGCTCACGCGCTCCATGATCAGCTCGCGAACGCGGGCGGCGTCGGCCTTGCCGCGGGTGGCCTTCATGACCGCGCCGACCAGGACGCCGGCCGCCTGTACCCTGCCGCCGCGGATCCGGGCCGCCACGTCCGGGTTGCCGGCGATGGCCGCGTCGACCGCGGCGAGCAGCGCGCCGTCGTCGCTGACCACCGCCAGCCCGCGCGCGGCGACCACGTCGTCCGGCGAGCCCTCGCCGGCCAGCACGCCCTCGATGACCTCGCGGGCGAGCCGGTCGTTCAGCGTGCCGGCCGCCACCAGCTCGGAAATCCGGGCCACCTGGGCCGGCGTGATCGGCAGCGACGAGACCTCGGTGCCGGCGTCGTTGGCGCGCCGGGCCAGTTCGCCCAGCCACCATTTGCGAGCGTCGGCCGGCGACGCGCCGCGGGCGACCGTCGCCTCCACGACGTCGAGCGCGCCCGCGTTGCGGAGCGCCTCGAATTCGAGTTCCGACAGCGACCAGGACTCGATGAGCCGGGCGCGGCGCGCCGACGGCAGCTCGGGCAGGGACGCCGCGATCGACTTCACCCAGGCGTCGTCGGGCGCCACCGGCACCAGGTCCGGCTCGGGGAAGTACCGGTAGTCCTGTGCCTCCTCCTTGGACCGCCCGGAGGTGGTGACGCCGGTGTCCTCGTGGAAGTGCCGTGTCTCCTGGATGACCCGCCCCCCGCTGTCCAGGACCGCGGCCTGCCGCGTGATCTCCGAACGTACCGCGCGTTCCACCGATCGCAGCGAGTTCACGTTCTTGGTCTCGGTCCGCGTCCCCCACTCGCCCGAGCCGCGGGGCGCGATCGACGTGTTCACGTCGCAGCGCAGCGAGCCCTCTTCCATCCGCACGTCCGAGACGCCGAGCGCGCGCAGCACGTCGCGCAGCTCGGTGACGTACGCGCGCGCGACCTCCGGGGCCGCCAGGCCCGTGCCCGGCACCGGCTTGGTGACGATCTCGACCAGCGGGATGCCCGCCCGGTTGTAGTCGACGAGCGAGTACTCGGCGCCCTGGATCCGGCCGGTCGCGCCGCCGATGTGCAGCGACTTGCCGGTGTCCTCTTCCAGGTGGACCCGCTCGATGCCGACCCGCACGGTCTTGCCGCCGACGGCCACGTCCAGGTACCCGTCGGTGCACAGCGGCTCGTCGTACTGGGAGATCTGGAAGTTCTTCGGCATGTCCGGGTAGAAGTAGTTCTTCCGGGCGAACCGGCACCAGGACGCGATGGTGCAGTTCAGCGCGAGCCCGATCTTGATCGTGTACTCGATCGCCACCCGGTTCACCACCGGCAGCGAGCCGGGCAGGCCGAGGCACACCGGGCAGACCTGGCTGTTCGGCTCCGCGCCGAAGGCCGTCCCGCAGCCGCAGAACATCTTGGTCCTGGTGCCGAGCTCCACGTGCGTCTCAAGCCCGAACACCGGCTCGTAGCGCTGTAGCGCCTCTTCGTACGTGACAGTCACTGTGACGACAGCCCCTTCAGCCCCTTCGCCTCGGCCAGCAGCGGGTGTCCCCACCGCCTCGTGAAGGCCGCCTCCACCGCGGCGGCGACCCGGTACAGCCGGTCGTCGGCCAGCGGCGGCGCCATCACCTGAAGCCCCGCCGGCAGGCCGTCCTCGTCGGCCAGGCCGCACGGCACGGAGATGGCCGCGTTGCCGGCCAGGTCCGCCGGGATCGTGCACAGGTCGGCCAGGTACATCGCCATCGGGTCGTCCACCCGTTCCCCGAGGCGGAAGGCGGTGGTCGGCGTCACCGGCGACACCAGCACGTCCACCTGGCCGAACGCCGCGTCGAAGTCCTGGATGATCAGCGTCCTGACCTGCTGCGCCTTGCCATAGTAGGCGTCGTAGTACCCGCTGGACAGCGCGTACGTGCCGAGGATGATGCGGCGCTTGACCTCCGCGCCGAACCCGGCCGCCCGGGTCTGCGCCATCACCTCCTCCGCGCTCCCGGAGCCGGCCCGCAGCCCGTACCGCATCCCGTCGAACCGGGCGAGGTTGGACGACGCCTCGCTGGGCGCGATCAGGTAGTAGGCGGGCAGCGCGTACTTAAAGTGCGGGCAGCTGATCTCGGTGACCTTCGCGCCGAGCGACTCCAGCAGCTCCACCGCCTCGGTGAACCGCGCCATCACGCCCGGCTGGTAGCCGTCGCCGGAGAACTCGGTGACCACGCCGATCCGCAGGCCGGCCACATCCCCGTGCCTGGCCGCCTCCACCACCGGCGGCACCGGCGCGTCGATCGACGTGGAGTCCAGCGGATCGTGCCCGGACATCGCCTCGTGCAGCAAGGCGGCGTCCAGCACCGTCCTCCCGAACGGGCCGGGGGTGTCCAGGGAGGAGGCGAACGCTACGACCCCGTACCTGGACGAGCCGCCGTAGGTCGGCTTGGTGCCGACGATCCCGCAGACCGCGGCGGGCTGGCGGATCGACCCGCCGGTGTCGGTGCCGAGCGCCAGCGGCGCCTCGTAGGCGGCGACCGCGGCGGCGGATCCGCCCGAGGATCCGCCGGGCACCTTGCCCAGGTCCCACGGGTTGCGGCTGGGCCCGAACCTGGAGTTCTCCGTCGAGGAGCCCATCGCGAACTCGTCCATGTTCGTCTTCCCGATCAGCACCGCGCCCGCGTCCCGCAGCCGCCTGGTGACCGTCGACTCGTACGGCGGGAGCCAGCCCTGGAGGATCTTCGACCCGCACGTGGTCGGCATCCCGACGGTGGCGAACAGGTCCTTGACCGCCACCGGCACGCCGGCCAGCGGGCCGAGCGGCTCGCCGGCCGCCCGCTTGCCGTCGATCGCCTCGGCCTGCGCGGCAGCGTCCTCCGCGACGTGCAGGAACGCCCTGACCTGCCCGTCGACCGCCGCGATCCGCTCCAGGTGCGCGGCCGTGACCTCGGCGGCGGACACCTCGCCGCTCGCCACCGCGGCGGCCAGCTCCGCCGCGGTCTTCATGATCAGCTCGTCCATGTCCCTCGCCCCCGTCAGGGTTCCTCGGCCAGGATCCGCGGCACCTTGAAGCGCTGCGATTCGACGGCCGGCGCGCCGCTGAGCGCGTCGGCGGGCGGCAGGCACGGGGCGGGCTCGTCGTCGCGGAACACGTTGGTCAGGCCAGTCGCGTGCGAGGTCGGCGGAATGCCGTCCGCCGCCACCTCCTGCACCTGCGCGACCGCCGAGATGATCTGGTCAAGCTGCGGGGCCAGATGATCTAGCTCTTCGTCGCTGAGCGCGAGCCTCGACAGCCGGGCCAGGTGGGCGACCTCGTCACGGGTGATGGACATGGGCTCAATCCTAGGGCGCGGCCGGGGGCAGCCCGTAACCGATTAAGCCGCCCCCGCCCCAGGGATTAGGCCTGCCCGCCCCAGGGAGGGGGCGAATAGTTCCTGTCCCGCTTAGCGGACTTTTCTGGATTTCCCCCGTATTCTGGCGAGGCCTCCCGCTGGCGCTCGCAACCACCTCACAGCCGTCATGACAGGAAAACCATGAAAAGACCGATTACCGTCATCGCCGCTACTGCGCTGGCGACGATGACCGCCGCCGCGGTAGCGGGCGGATCAGCGGCGCAGGCGGACGCGGTACCCGCGGGAGGGCCCGCCACGACGGCGCTGGCCGGCAGCGCCCCGGCGTTCGCCACCGCGAACCGCGCGATGAGCGCGGTCGCCGGCTCCACGCGGCTGACCATTCAGGTCTGGCTGAAGCCGCGGACCGCGGCCGCGGAGAGCTACGCGACCGCGGTCAGCACACCGGGCAGCGCGCTGTACCGGCACTACCTGAGCCCGGCCGCCTACGTGGCCCGGTTCGGGGCGTCGGGCGCGGAGGCGGACGGCGTCGAGTCGTGGCTCAAGTCGGCCGGGTTCACCGGCGTCGCGGCCGACGCGGGCCGTGACTACGTGCAGGCGACCGCGCCAGTGTCGACGATCAACGCGGCGCTGGGCGTCCATCTGACGTACTATCGCGCGGCCGGCCGGGCCAGCGCCGGCGCGTACGCGCTGCGCGCCAACGACCGCCCGGTCACCGTCCCGTCGTCTGTCGCCGGCGGCGTACTCGGCGTCACCGGCCTGGACAACGCGGCGCCGGAGCAGATGTGGGCCCGTCCGGGCAGCCCGGCCGCCGGGGGGCCGGCGCCGGCCGGCAAGCCCATCTCATTCCCCTGCTCGTCCTACTACGCCCAGCACTACGCGCTCCGCCTGCCGAAGGTATTCGGCACGATCAACGTCCCCACCGTGATCTGCGGGTACAGCGCGAGCCAGATCCGCCGCGCGTACGGCTACGACAGGCACAACATCGGCAAGGGCGTGACCATCGCCCTGGTGGAGGTCGGCCTGACCCCGGACATGTTCCTGACCCTCCGGGACTACGCCGCCGCCAACCACATTCAGTCCCCGTCGGCCAGCAGGTACGCGGAGCTGTCGCTCGGCAGCGGGTCGGCCTGCGGCGACCCGTTCGACGTCGAGGAGCAGCTGGACGTGGAGGCGTCGTACGCCCTCGCCCCGCTCGCGAACCAGCTCGTGGTCGGCGGCGACTCGTGCAACAACGGCTTCTTCGGGCTTCAGGCGCTGTTCGACGCGGACACCGCGGTCCTGGGCGGGGCGGGCGCCCGCCCGCTCGCCCAGATCGTGTCCAACTCCTGGGAAGGCCTGGATGAGTCCGAGCCGGCCAGCATCGTGAACATCGAGCACGCTTACCTGGTCCGGGCCGCGGCCGAAGGGGTCAGCATGCTGTTCTCGGCCGGCGACGGCTCCGGCGTGCTCACCCCGTCCAGCGACCCGTTCGCGACGGCGGTCGGCGGCACCACGCTGGGCATCGGCAACAAGGTCGCCCGCCTGTTCGAGACCGGCTGGTCCACCGAGGTCTACAACGACGTCAATAACAAGTGGATCAGCCAGGGCGAGGCGGGTGCCAGCGGCGGCGGCCCGAGCGTGCTCTGGGCGCAGCCGGCATACCAGCGCGGGGTGGTTCCGGCCTCGCTGGCCAGGGCGCCGGGCAACCGGGGCGGCCTGGTCCGCGCGGTGCCGGACATCAGCGCGCTCGCCGACCCGTTCACCGGGTTCATGGTGGGAACGCTGACGTTCAACAGCGACGGCGCCCCCACCGGGTTCGCGCAGTCCGCCATCGGCGGCACCAGCCTCGCCGCCCCGCTCGTCGCGGGCCTGGTGGCCGACGCCGAGCAGTACCAGCACCGCTCGTTCGGGTTCCTCAACCCGGCGCTCTACCGGCTGGCCGGGACCGGGGCGATCGCCGACGCGCTGCCGGTCACGTCCAGGACGCCCGCGCGCTACCGCGGCGTGGCGTGCGACGTCGCCTTGTGCGGCGCGCTGTCGCTGGCCACGTTCGATGTCCAGAGCTTCAGCATGCCCGGCTACACCGGCCAGGCGACCCGGAAGGGATACGACACCATGACCGGCATCGGCACTCCGGCGGGGCAGAACTTCGTCTACCGCCTTCGCGCGCTCGGTTAAACGGTCAGCCGGCCGCGGCCCCGGAGCTGACGGCTCCGGGGCCGCCGGCCAGCAGCCGGCGGAAGCCATCGGAATCCAGGACCGGGACGCCGAGCTCCACGGCCTTGTCGTACTTGGAGCCGGCGTTCTCCCCCGCCACCACGAAGTTCGTCTTCTTCGACACCGAAGAGGAGACCTTGCCGCCGGCCGCGCGCACGGCCTCGGCCGCCTCATCCCTGGTGAAGCCGGGCAGCGTCCCGGTGATCACGACCGTCACCCCGGCGAGCAGCCTTGACGCCGCCGCCGATGGGTCGAAGTCCGGCGTCGCGAGCCGCACGCCCGCCGCCCGCCACTTGTCCAGGATCGCGGTGTGCCAGTCGACGGCGAACCACTCCACGACCGAGGCGGCGATCGTCGGCCCCACCCCGTCCACGGCGGCCAGCGCGTCCGCCGAGGCGGCCGCGATCGCCTCGACGGACCCGAACGCCTCGGCCAGCGCCCGGGCCGCGGTCGGCCCTACGTGCCTGATGGACAGCGCGACCAGCACCCGCCACAGCGGCCTGGTCTTGGCCTCTTCCAGGTTGGCCAGCAGCGCCTGCGCGTTGACCTTGAGGCCCCCGGCCTTGTTCACGAAGAACGGGCAGGTGAGCAGCTTGTCCTCGGTGAGGGCGAACAAGTCCCCCTCGTCCGCGAGCAGCCCGCAGTCGAGCAGCGCGACGACCGCCTCGTAGCCGAGCACCTCGATGTCGAGGGCACTGCGGGAAGCGAGGTAGAACAGCCGCTCGCGCAGCTGCGCGGGGCAGGACCGGGAGTTCGGGCAGCGCCAGTCGGCCTCGCCCTCGTCCCGGGCGAGCGGCGTGCCGCACGCCGGGCACTGCCGGGGGAAGCGGAATTCGCGTTCGCCGCCGGTGCGCAGTTCCGGCACCGGGGCGACCACTTCGGGGATCACCTCGCCGGCCTTGCGCAGGATCACCATGTCGCCGATCAGCACGCCCTTGCGCTTGACCTCGTCCTCGTTGTGCAGGGTCGCCTGCTCCACGGTGGACCCGCTGACCTTGACCGGCTCCATCACCGCGTACGGGGTGACCCGGCCGGTGCGCCCCACGTTCACCCGGATGTCGAGCAGCCGGGTGTTCACTTCCTCGGGCGGGTACTTGTAGGCGATCGCCCAGCGCGGCGCCCGGCTGGTCGCGCCCATGGCGCGCTGGGCCTGGATCGAGTCGATCTTCACGACCACCCCGTCGATCTCGTACGGCGTCTCGTGCCGGTGCGCCGGATCGGCGTAGTAGTCGATGTAAGCCCGGACGCCGGCGAGGTCGGGGACCACCTGGTACCGGTCGCTGACCGGCAGCCCCCACTCGCGCAGCCGCTCGTACCAGCCGGACTGGGTGTCCGGCGCGCCCTCCAGGTGCCCGGCCTCGCTCGGCCCCGCCGCGGCCCCGGTGATCTGGCTCTCCTCCGATCCCACCACGCGGCCGATGCCGTGCACGATCGCGCCCAGGGCGCGGGACGCCGTCACCCGGGGGTCCTTCTGCCGCAGCGAGCCGGCCGCGGCGTTCCGCGGGTTGGCAAACGCCGGCTTGCCGGCCTCCTGGAGGGACTCGTTCAGCCGGGCGAACGCCGCCTCGGGCATGAACACCTCGCCCCGCACCTCCAGGACCTCGGGCACGCCGCCCCCGGTGAGCCGGGACGGTATCGAGGGGATCGTGCGGACGTTCAGCGTCACGTCCTCGCCGGTCCGCCCGTCCCCGCGGGTGGCCGCCCGGACCAGCCGCCCCCGCTCGTACACCATGTCGATCGCGAGCCCGTCGATCTTCAGCTCGCACAGGTACGGCCCGGTACCGCCGAGTTTCGCGGCCCGCTCGGCCCAGGCGTCGAGCTCCTCGGCGGAGAACACGTTGTCCAGGCTGAGCAGGCGCTCCAGGTGCTCCACGGGGGTGAACAGCGTCGACAGCCCGCCGCCCACCTTCTGCGTCGGCGAGTCCGGCGTGCGCAGCTCGGGGAACCGCTCCTCGAGCCCGGCCAGCTCGCGCAGGTCGGCGTCGTATTCGGCGTCGGAGATCGTCGGCGCGTCCAGCACGTAGTACCGGTACTGTGCCTCGGACACCTTCTCGGCCAGCTCGGCGTGCCGCTGCCGCGCCTCTTCCAGCTCCATGACTACGCCATCTCCCCCATCATCTCGGGCAGGATCCGCCCGGCCTCCCGGCACCATCGCAGCGCCTCGCGCGCCTGCGCCGGTGACGCCGCGGCCAGCCCGCAGGCGGGGGTGACCACCACCTGCCGCGCGCACTGAGCGGGCGGAAGCGCCATCTTCCGCCATACTTCCGCGACGGCACGCGCGGTGTCCGTGGGAGTAACCCCCCTGCGTTCGGGATAATCGAATTGAATAGCCCCGGCCAGCAGCCCCCTGCCCGCCTCGGCCACCGCGGCGAGTTCGTCGTAATCGCCAGCCCGCAGCCGGCCGATGTCGAAGGACACCGCGTCCGTCCCGGCCCCGGCGACGATGCCGAACGGGAAGTCACGGGCGCAGCAGTGCACCACCGTGTAGCCGGCGGCGGCGGCCAGCACCTCGCGCAGCCGCTCCCGCAGCACTTCCTCGTCCACCGCGCGGACGCGGGACAGGCCGCTGGGGGTCGGCACCGAGCCCGCCGCGACCGCGGGGAGCGCGGGCTCGTCGAACTGCACCACGAGGGTCGCCCGCGGGATCCGCTTGGCGACCTCGGCGACGTACGCGGCGGCGCCCTCGGCCAGCGAGGCGGCGAGGTCGGCCACCAGGCCCGGGTCGGCGAGCGCGGGGTTCAGCGAGCGCGCCTGCTCAAGGGTCGCGGCGAGCGTCCACGGACCGCACACCTGGACCTTGAGCGGCCCGGCGTACCCGTCCAGGCTCTCCTCCATCGCATCCAGGTCGGAGGAGAGCATGGCGCGGGCGCGGCGGAGGTCACGGCCGGGCCGTTCGGCGATGCGCCATCCGCGCGCTGTCACCTCGGCCGGGATGTCCACGAGCAGCGCCGCCGCCCGGCCGGTGAGGTCGGCGCCGGGCCCGCGGCCGGGGAGTTCGGCCAGGTGCGGGAGGTCTGGCAATTCGCCGGCGATGATCCGCGCCGCCTCCATCGGGTCGCCGCCGGGCATGGACCCGATCCCGGTCGCGGTGCCCGGCGCCCACGGGAACGCCTCGTTTTCGGCCACGGTGTCGAGCTTAGCCGCCGCCGGCGGCTAAGCTCGCGAACCCGCCGGGCCAGCGCGGCGACCCGTCATCCTGGTCGCCGTCGCCGTCACCGCCGGGGCCCGGCTCTTCCCAGCCTGCCTGCGGCATGCCGATCCAGCCGTCCGGGCCGTGCGGCCGCTCGGCGGGCCCGCGCCCGGCCCGCTCCGCGTCGCCGCGGATCGCGGAGGCGGCGATCACGGCCAGCACGCCGACCGCGATACCGATGAGGAAGAACGCGCCGACGACCACCGCGGCGAACGCCGCCGCGCTCACCGGTCCGCCTCCCGGCCCAGCGCGTCGCTGTGCTGCCCGGGCGCCGGGCTGGCCGGCCAGCCGCCGCGGGTGCCGGCGCCGATGAGCCGCCTGGTGCCGCGGCACACCGCGTCGGGCGCCTCCCCGGTCAGCGAGTGAAGCCGGTCCTCGCGACGCGAAGCGACCGAAACGATCGCGACGACGCCGAGCACGGCTCCGCCGATGAACGCGATCAGCAAGAAGATCGCCACTGCTGCCTCCGTACCGCTCATGCCGGCCTCCGCCCGTCGGCCCTGCGGCAATACCACCTGCTAGGGCTAGCCTTCTTAGCCGACCAATACCTCTTAGCTGGCCTGTCTATGAGATACCGGTAATCCCTATGTATAGGGTCTTCCCGGCACTAGAGGCGGCCAAACCGAATCATTAGACATATTCCTCTATAAGGAATCATAGGGGTCATCCGGCTTGTTGGGATGGCTAGTCGTCACGCGACGGTTCACCGGCACGCGACCGGGGAAGGCAGCCGCGGCTGAGCCATGTGCCGGACGGGCGCCCGGGACCTGCCCGGGCAGGTCCAGCCCGGCGCCCGCGCCTGGGCGGTCAGCCGCCCGCGGGCGGGAGCCGCGCGGCAAGCACAGCGCGCCGGGAACACGATCAGGGACGCCGCGAAGTGGCTGGCCCCGGGGGCTTGCCGAGACCAGACCCGGCCAGGGCACGTTCGCCGCGCGGCGGATCCCGCCCGTCGCAGGCCAGTTCCGCGCCCGGAGGGGGCCGGGCTTCCCCCGGCGGCGGGAACCAGTCCGCCATCAGCCTCGGCGAGGTACCGGCGGAACCACCCCGGGGCGGCCGGGGGCTAGCGGCCGGTCAGAGGGCCGTGACGCCGGATCCGGGCCCGAGGGAGTCCCAGCGGAGCCGGTGAAACCCCGCGACATGCCGCGCGCGCTGGCACGCCCTGCTCGGTGCGCGTCCGGCCAGCGTGCCGACCTTGTCCTCGCGGCGGATGGCGAAGGAGACCGCCAGGAACGCGCCGAACAGGGCGCCATAGGCGGCGGCGATGCCGATTGCGATCCACACGATACTGGCCATGGTGGCCTCCCAGTTTCCGTTCCGCGGCCGCGCCGCGGGACCCCGGTCTACCGCACACGCTGCGATCAACGCGATCGGCCGGATGGACAGGGCATCGGGCTCACCCATGAGGTATGGCTGCAACCAAGCAGCCGGCCTGCTAGGATCTTCCCAATACACTATGTCATCCAGCTCGTTCGAGTCATCCCAACCTATGGGATGTATGTGGCGGTTGTACCACGCGCAGGTGGGCATAAACCAGACAGTCCCATATATTCTGGTGAACTTGACGGCCAGGCTCATCGGGATGGTTGGCATCTGTGGGAGGAAACATGGCTCAGCCGATGTACCAGCAGATCGCCGAGGATCTCCGGAAGCAGATCGAATCCGGGGCCCTCGGACGGGGCAGCCAGCTGCCGACAGAGCTTGAACTGCGCGAACGGTACAAGGCGTCGCGGAACACCATCAGGGACGCCATCAAGCGGCTTACCGGCCAGGGCCTGGTCGAGACGAGGCCCGGCCAGGGAACCTTCGTGACCGTGAAGGTGGATCCGTTCGTCACGGTGCTCACCGCCGACCCGGGGAGCGGCTTCGGCGGCGGCGAGGGGGCGACGTACCTGTCCCAGGTCAGCGCCGAGCACCGGAAGCCGTTCGCCACCACGCCCAAGGTCGAGGTGCAGACACCGCCCAGGGTGATTACCGGACGGCTGCGTGTCCCCCCGGCCACGCAGGTCGTGAGCAGGCACCAGGAGCGTTATATCGACGACATTCCCTGGTCGTTGCAGACGTCGTTCTACCCGATGGAGTTCGTCACCAGGGGTGCGACGCGGCTGCTGATGGCCGAGGACATCGCCGAGGGCACCGTGCGCTACCTGGCTGAGACGATCGGGCTGAGGCAGATCGGCTACCGGGACTGGATCACCGCCCGGGCGCCGGACGACAACGAGCAGAAGTTCTTCGGGATCTCGCACGCCTCCACGGTGTTCGAGATCTTCCGCACGGCCTTCGACCAGACCAAGACGCCGATGCGGGTGACGGTGACCGTGTTCCCCGCCGACCGGAACCAGTTCATCGTCAACGTCGGAGACGGCCTCCCCGACCCCCGGTACGACGAGGACTCCGGGGAGCCGGGCTGAGGCTCGCACCAGCCGCCCGGGACCTTTGACAACCGCCACATTATTCACGGTCAGCGTTGATCTCTATCCGTGCGGGACTCAGCGCTGGCGCTCGTTCCGCGAGGAGTTAGCGTGCGATCGCACTTGCCCGTGCGCCGCGTGTCGGCAACGTGCCTTGGCCTCTTCGCATACTTCGGCCTCGCCGAGGGCGGGGAACGGCGCTCCTCATCCTGGCGGGCGCTGCGCGACCGGAACTTCCTGCGTTATTTCATCGGCAGCGTCACGTCGGATTTCGGCACCTGGATGCAGAACACCGCCCAGGTGCTCCTCGCCTACCGGCTGTCGCACTCGGTGCTGGTCGTCGGGATGGTCACCTGCGCGCAATTCTCCAGCCCGCTCCTGCTCGGCCCGTGCGCCGGGGTGATGACCGACAGGTTCGGCGGCCGCCGGACGCTGCTCATCACCCAGCTGGTAGCCGCCGGGTTCGCGGGACTGATGACGGCCATGGTGCTCACCGGTCCGGTCAGCGCCTGGTGGCTGGCTCTCGGGGCCATCGCCAGCGGCCTGGCCTTCACGTTCGCGCTGCCCGCCAGGAACGTCACCGTGCGGCGGCTCGTACCGGAGGAGAACGTCGAGCCCGCCTTCGCCATGGACTCCGTCTCCTACAACCTGGGCCGCGCGGTCGCGCCGCCGCTCAGCGTGGCGCTCGTCGTGACGTGCGGCTTCGGCTGGGCGTTCGCGGCGAACGCCATCTCGTTCATCGTCTTCGCCGTGTGCCTCGTGCTGGCGGGCCGGGGCAGCGACAGGCCCGCCACGGCCCCCGGGAAACAGCAGAGGTCGAAGCTCAAGGACGGGTTCGTCATCGCGCGGCACGACTGGCGGATCGCCGTCCTCCTGCTCATGGTGGCGGCGGTGACCGTGGCCGACGACCCCGTTCTCGTGCTCGGCCCGGCGCTCGCCGGTCATCTGCATGTAGCCGAGAGCTGGTCCGGATGGTTCATCGCCGCGCTCGGCGGCGGCACCGTGCTCGGCTCTTTCCGGCCGTCCCGGCACAACCCCTCACTCCGGCGCGCCGCCACGGCGCTGGCGGCGCTGGCGGCATGCATGATCTGGTTCGTGCTGTCCCCCTGGGTGTGGGGGAGCGTGGCCGCGGCGTTCGGCGCCGGGGTCACGTGCCTGATGGCTAACTCAGCCACCAAGACGCTGCTCGCCAGGCGGGCCGGGCGTAAGCACGAGGCCAGCGTGATGGCCGTGTGGGCGATCGCGTGGGCGGGCAGCAAGCCGCTCGCTTCGCTCGCCGACGGCCTGCTGGCCGGCTCGGTCGGCCTGCAACGGACAGGGATCCTGCTCGCGCTGCCCGCGCTGGTGCCGGTCGCGGTGCTGGTCGGCCTGATGATCTCCGTCTTCGCGCTGCGGGCGTGGAAACCCCAGTCTGGCCGCTGGCTGGCAAGGCGGCGGGACAGGCTGGAATCGCTCGAGGTGTACCGTCGCGCAGAGGATTACCTGCGCACGGTGCCTGCCAGGGCGACCCAGGAGACGCTGGAAGCCGCGGTCAAGGCGACCGAGCCCGCGCTGCGCGGCCAGCCGGCCGACATCGCCGGGGCGCTGCCCGCGGGAACCGGGTAACCGGGGGACAGGGGCCCCTCCCCCGCACCGCGCGGACAGCCGCTGCACGCGCCAAGATCTGGACAGATGACAACAAAGCTCCCGTAACTCATAATCGGTACTGGAGGAACGGCGGACCTTACCCCGACCATGTCCCATCCAGGTGCTGGCGCGTGGCGTAAGCCGCCGAAAGACCGAGAGCTGGAGGCGTGAGCCGTGGCGAAACACCACTCCCGTCCGTCCGCCCAGTACCGATACGAGCATTACGACCCCAAGGTCACCGCGTAGCGGCCGGCCCCATGGTCTCCATGTGGCGGCGGTGTCATCGGGCCGCGCCGGGCGGCTCCGGCTCGCCGGCGCCGCCGCGCGGCGGAGCAGCCGGGCTCCGGGGCCCCGGACCTGGCCCGGCTGCCGTGCTGTCTGTGCTGAGTCTGTTACGCACGGCGGGCAGGGCTCATGCCGCCACGTTTCCGCTGGGTCACGTTTGACGTAAGCGATTCCCTGCCGCCGGGGTGGCAGCAGGCAATCCGCACGGTGGCCGAGTCCGCGGAGTTCCGGGAGTTCCCGCGTACGCCGGTCTTGTCCCGCGAGGCACCGGACGTGCCGGGCATTCCCCGGGGCCGCGTACACGCCGATCAGGTACGGCTGCGGCTGGCCTGGCTTTATCAGCGCTACCGCGGCATGTTCTTGGAGCTCGCGGGCGAGGTGAGCGCGGAACGAGTGATGGCGGCCCGTGATGACCGCTATGGCATCGTCCTCAACGTCCAGCGGGGAACGGCGATGCGGTTCGAGTGCCATGTCGACTCCAACCCGCTGACGGGCCTGCTGTTCTGCACAGACCATCCGGTGGGCGGCGAACTGGTGATCGCGCGCGACGCGGCGGCGGCGGACGTCGCCGCGGTAGAGCGGGGCTGTTCGGTTATCCGGCCGCATGCGGGGCACCTCATCTTCTTCGACGGGCGGCGCCATCCGCACTACGCCCGTCCGCTGAGCTCGGCATCTGGCATGCGGGTGGTCGCCGTCATGAACTTCTATACCGAGTCCTGCCCGGAGTCGGCCAGGCCGCCGGAATTGAACAGGCACCTGTACGGGGACGAGTGACTCCAGCGCGCGGGCTGGCGGCCGCCCCGGCGCGATCGCCGTCTGTGCCGATGGCGCCCTTGGCGCCTTCGGCCCGGATCGGGCATGCCGCTGGCGCAATCGGCGTGGCCGGGCCCGGCGGCCTGCCATCCCTCGTCGCGCCAGTTGACTTATTTTTCACCTCGCACACTCTGTGACCACTTCGATGTCTGAAATGTGGCGAAATGTCCGCACGAAAAGTGTGCTAAGTGAAATTGGGGCACCGGGCGCGGTGAAGTAGCCGGCCGGGCATGGCCGTAAGGGGCGCGCTGCCGAGATGGTGCCGCTGCCGAGGACGGTGTCGCCGCGGTAGAGCACCGCCGCCTGGCCGGCGGCCACGGCGCGCGCCGGAGCGCGAAGCCGGATCCTGAGCTCGTCTCCGTCAGGCCACGCGGTGCACGGGTGCACCTCGCCATGCGCCCGCAGCTGCACGTCGCACTCGATCGGCGCACTGGGCGGAGGGCAGCCGGTCCAGACGGGGCGCTCCGCGGTGATCTCGCGGACCGCCAGTCCGCTGGCCGGCCCCACGGTGACCGTCCTGGTCACCGGCTCGATGCTCAGCACGTACCGTGGCTGGCCGTCCGGGGCGGGCCGGTCCACCCGCAGGCCCTTGCGCTGCCCGACGGTGAAGCCGTATGTCCCGTCATGCTCGCCGAGTACCGTGCCGCCCTGGTCGACGATCTTCCCCGGGGCCGCCCCCAGCCGCCGGGACAGGAAGCCACGGGTGTCCCCGTCGGCGATGAAGCACACGTCATGACTGTCCGGCTTGTCGGCGACCAGCAGGCCGCGCTCCCGCGCCTCCGCGCGAACCCGCGCCTTCGGCGTGTCACCGAGCGGGAACATGGCGTGCGCGATCTGGTCCCTGGTCAGCACCGCCAGCACGTAGGACTGGTCCTTGCCCGTGTCGACCGCCCGGGTAAGGGCTCCGCTGTCATCGATCCGGGCATAGTGCCCCGTGCACACCGCGTCGAAGCCGAGCGCGAGCGCTCGGTCCAGCACCGCGGCGAACTTTATCTTCTCGTTGCAGCGCAGGCACGGGTTCGGCGTCCGGCCGGCCGCGTACTCGGCGACGAAGTCGTCCACCACGTCGCGGGCGAACCGCTCCGCCATGTCCCAGACGTAGAACGGGATGCCGATCACGTCGGCCGCGCGGCGCGCGTCCCGCGCGTCCTCGATCGTGCAGCAGCCCCGCGCCCCGGTCCGGTACGACTGCGGGTTCCGCGACAACGCCAGGTGGACGCCGGTCACCTCGTGACCGGCGTCCACCGCGCGAGCCGCCGCGGTGGCGGAATCAACCCCGCCGGACATGGCGGCGAGCACCCGGAGTCCCATAACCCTTTGAGGTTACCCGTACCGGCCGGCCTCAGCGGGCGGCGCGGCGGGCGCGGGCGACCGCCTCGCCGATGACGGCGCCCAGGGCGTCGACGTCGGCCTGAGTGGTGGTGTATCCCAGCGAGAAGCGCAGCGACCCGCGGGCACGGGCCTCGTCGGCCCCCATGGCGAGCAGCACGTGGCTGGGCTCCGCCACCCCGGCGGTGCACGCCGACCCGGTAGAGCAGGCGATGCCGTGCGCGTCGAGCAGCAGCAGCAGCGCGTCGCCCTCGCAGCCGGGGAAGGAGAAGTGCGCGTTGCCCGGCAGCCGGCCCGGCCCCGGCGGCGGGCCGTTCAGCACCGCGTCCGGCACGGCGGCAAGCACCTGGCGGATAAGGTCGTCCCGCA
>Ga0209061_1001941_pt1 | contig 29714 bp, 27 predicted proteins | sample Coa_R1_10_FD_187157 | JGI IMG/M metagenome (GOLD analysis project Ga0209061, IMG submission 187157) | Surface soil microbial communities from Centralia Pennsylvania, which are recovering from an underground coalmine fire - Coalmine... | ecosystem: Environmental > Terrestrial > Soil >... | reverse complement strand
ACGGCTTCTGGACTATTCCGGGGCTGAAGCCTGGGGAAAAGGCGGGAAAATCCACCGGAGGGTTGCCGCATCCCACATCGTTCAGCCGCTTTTTGGCGGAGCGCGCCGGCATAGATTTTGACCTTGCCGCCGACGCACAGCGCTACCTGCTTTGCCGTGAGATGAACTTCGGGCTTGACACCGAGTTCAGTGTGGAAAGCTTTTTGCGGCGCTTCAACACCGATCTCGCCAACGATCTGGGCAACCTGCTAAACCGCACCTTAAATATGGTGAACCGCTATACCGGTGGCTTCATGGAGAACGTACAGCTTGACCCGGAGATCGGTGCGCTTGCCGCAACAGTGCATGAAGAGTATCAGAAGGCGATGGCCGAATTTCGCCTTAATGGGGCCCTCGAAGCCGTGTTTCGGCTGGTAGGGCGCATGAACAAATATTTGGATGAAAAAGCGCCTTGGTCGCTGGCAAAGGCTGCCGAGTCGGGCGACGCTGCCGCCGCGGCCCAGTTGCGCACAGTGCTTGGCACCAGCCTAGAAGCCACGCGTTTGAGTGCGCTGCTGCTCTCTCCGTTTATGCCTGTTGCATCGGAGCGGCTGCTGGCGCAGATGGGGCTTTCTCCGCCGTCTGCCGCCGGCCCTCAAGCTCTGAAGTGGGGGGCTGCAGGCAGCACCTGGCAGGTTAAGGCGCCCCAACCGCTCTTTCCACGCATTCAGAACCTTAATCTCTCAGAAAAGGATATCGCAACGCTAATGACACCTCCCGAAGATGCCGAAACACAAGCCCGTCCGGCGGGCGCGCCTGTGCCTCCTGAAGAGATCGCCACAAGTGCCCCGAACATCTCCATTGAGGAGTTTCAGCGCGTGCAGCTGGTGGTGGGCGAGGTGCTTGCTGCCGAGCCGGTGCCCAACACCACCAAACTGCTTCGCCTTACCGTCCAGCTCTCCGAAGAGGACGTGCGCACCATTCTGGCCGGCATCGCCGAGTTCTATAAACCGGAGGAGCTTGTGGGGCGCCAGGTGGTGATTGTGGCGAACCTGCAGCCGCGACGCATGCGCGGCATCGAGTCGCAGGGCATGTTGCTGGCTGCGGATGTGGATGGGCGGGCGGTGCTGCTTCAGCCCGATCGGCCCGTTCCTAACGGCACGCGCGTACGCTGAAGATTGGAAGGGTACGCCCAATGCCTCTCAAGCTATTGCCGTCTGGAGGCCCATCCTTTGCCTTCTGGTGGGTCATGCGCAAGGACTTGCGCATCCTTTTTCGCGACCGCACGGCCTTGGTCTTTATTTTTGGGCTGCCCCTCATCTTTGCATTGATCTTTGGACTTGTTTACTCCAAAGCCGGTAGGCAGGGTAGATCGGGCATTTCCTTGCGGCTTCTGGTGGTGAATAACGATGAGGGAAATAGCTCCAAAGTTTTCCTCACCGCATTACAGCAGATGGGGATGCAGGTGGTTCCAACGCAAAGCATCGCTCATCTCAGGGAGGCTGTGCTTACCGGCAAATATCCGGCTGGGCTTGTTATCCCCTCCTCCTTCACGGCGCTGCTGCAGGGGTGGGCCGATCGTGCGGTTGTGGGCCAGGATGCACCCTCCGTGCCACTGCTCGTCTACATTGATCCCGCTCAAACCCAATTCGAGCCGCTGACAAAGGCCTCTATTGAGAGCGCTGTTCAACGCGCCTTGGCGCCTCTTATTCGGAGTGCAGTTCTGCAGAAGGTTCCACCCCTCTACCGCAGCTTTGCCCAAAGGATGCTAGGGCGGCAAAGTCAGCAACCTCCGGTGGCTTTATTGGTGCACGACAAGGCACCTATTAAGGGGGCTGCTGCGCCAAGCCCGGGCGATCGGGTAATGCCGGGGCTGATTATCTACTTCATCTTCTTTATGGCCAACAGTGTGGCCGTAACGCTTATTCAGGAGCGTCAGGAGGGCACTTTGCGTCGCATGCGCTGTGCTCCCATCTCTCCCGGTCAAATTCTGGTGGGCAAAATGTTCGCTCGGGTTGTGATAGGGGCTGTTCAGGTCGCGATGTTGATGGAGCTTGGAAGGGCCTTGTTGCACTTCTCTATCGGCACGGCGTTTTTAGGCCAGGTGTTGATCATCGCCCTTTGTCTGTTTGCTGCCGTAGGGCTTGGCCTGCTGATTGCGGCCATTGGACGCACGCAGGAGCAGATACAGGGGCTTACCACGCTCGCCTTATTGCTCATGGGGTTTCTCTCTGGCTGTCTTATTCCCAGGGAGCTGTTGCCTCGTTTTGTGCAACAGGTCAGCTACATTACCCCTCACGCTTGGGCTTTGGATGCCTATAACGATCTCCTCCTGCGTCATCTTCCGTTTTCCGAGGCGGCCATGCCCATGGTCATCCTCGCCGGCTTTGGTGTCATCTTTTTTGTGCTTGCCCTCATGCGCTTTCAGTATGATTAGGATAACCTAATGGCTGCAGAGCATATCTTGTTTTGTATCTTACGCCTTGAAACAAGTGAAGACTTACCTTTAAGGCTCGTAGACTCTACCGCGCCACTGCGTGGGGATGCCATGTAGATGCCGCCACCATGAGGCCCACTGCACCGCAACCAGCAGCAAAATGGAAAGCGGATGTAGCCAAACAGCTTTTCTATGGCCAAACCGAGTTGCTTGCATCCAACGAAGAGACAGAATAAGCGCCACCTGAAGACAAACGAGCCACCCCCATAGAGGGAAGATACGTTTCGTCATCGCCTGGGCGACCGCATCTAGGAGGAAGAGGAAGGGCAGCAAGAAGAGGCTAAGCTGCAGACCCGTCATGATGAGCAAAGCAGGCAAGCTGCCTACGCCCTCGTAGGCGTTACGGGTGAACCCCCTCCACAGAGCGCGGCCACCCTCGTACATGCGACATGAGATAAGATGGCTGGCATCGCATAGGCGAACGGTATACCCGGCCGCTTTCACGCGCCGCGCCAGCTGTAACCCATCGTGAAACGAATGGGCAATGGCGGCATGTCCCCCACAAGCACGGTAGGCCTCTGCCGAAAACAGCTCCACCTGCCCGCAGGCGGCAGCAAATTGGGGGCGCGGGTTCTCCCATACCGACCGAATGGGTAGAAAAGTAAGCACGAGAAAATGAATCATGGGCACTGCAACCAACTCCCAAAAGGAGCCGGCCTCCTGGCGAGGAAAGGTCGAGACCATGCCGGCCTGATGCTGCTGCGCATAGGCGAGCAGAGTGCCCACGAGCTCCGGCGCAGCTCGGGTATCGGCATCGAGGAAGAGCAGCCACTCTGCCCCCTTCGCCAAAGCGTGTTCCGAAAGCTGATGGCAAGCCCACACTTTGCCTGCCCAACCGCCGGGCAAAGGCCTGCCGGTAAGCAGTTTTACACGAGCGTCGCGTTGGGCATAGGCGCCCACGATGGCTGACGTATCGTCCTCCGAGCCGTCGTCGAGCACACAAAGCGTGAAATGCGGCCAGCATTGGGCGAGCAGGCCCTCAAGACACGCCGCTATCTGCTCGGCTTCATTGCGGGCGGGTAGCAGGATGTAAAGAGCGGTAGGACTAGGTAGGGAGTAAGAGGGAGGCCTTGCATAATCCCTCAGGTTGCGCCGGCTTAGCCCCCAGAATGCGAGCAACAGCAGGGCGACCAGCGCCTGGTAGGCCAGAGATAACATCGTTTATGGCTCTTCTTCAAAATAAATCTTCTGCATTGTCAGAAACATCTACGTCGTCGGTTCTCTCGCCGGAGGCCCATTCAGGGAAACACCATATATCGGGCAAAATGGGGTCGGAGCGGCCTTCCATTTCGGCCTCAGCGATAAGACGCAGCAGTTTCTCCGCCTGTTCTTTGTAGAAGGCGTTTGTCTGCAGGTCGAGAATCTGGTGGCAAAGCGAGGCCGTACGAGCATAGTTAGCCCGTGCGGCGAAGGCGCCCGCCTGGATGATCAGGGCATCGGCATAGTCATCCGGATCCAAGTTAAGGACGATGGAGTGTTCTGCAAGGCTGCGGGCGCGATCAAAATCCCCTTGCAGAAGCGCCTTGAGGGCAAGCGCACGCAAAACAAAGGAGCGATAGGAACCCTCAAGAAGGGACAGTTTCTTGCCTATCTCTCGCTCGTAAACCTGAGCGACGTCAAAACGGCGACGGCAAGTCCAACAACGAAGTGCTTGCGCTTTCGCGCGTAAAATGGCCGGTTCGGGCCGAGGAACTTCCACGCGTAGCTTCTCCCACGCTTCCTGAGCCAGTTCCGTTGATTGCTTCAGATCGTTTTGGAAATAGCGGCACAAACTTTTCATCATAAGGGCATAGCGATAGACCGATTCCAGACCAACGACGAGCAGCGATGCGAGGGGGGTGCGTCCCAATCGGATGATCTTGTCCAAGAGTTCTTCCGCTTTGGCGAGGTTGCCTACGGCAAAGTAGACCTGCGAAGCCACTGCCAGCATGGTTAGCTCTTCTTGTACATTCTGACACGACTTTATCCCTTGTTCAACGAGGGAGATGGCTTCCTCATACCGGCGCTCGTAGAGCAGTTGCATGATCTTCACCGCCGGTGCTTCGGAGATGAAAGGCGGCTTAGGGTTTGCGCGTTCGTAGTAAGCGTAGGACTCGTCCACATAAGGTGCGGCACAGTCGAACATATAGAGATAGTGGTAGATTTTTGCCATCATTAGGGCTGCCTCTGCCCTCAGCTTTGTGGAGAAGGAGCTAACGGCGTAAAACCGGCGCGCCAGGTTTAAGGCTTTTTGAAACTGCCCGGTGTAAAGTTGTTTATAGGCGAGACGGCGCAAAAGAAACGGCAGACTCACCATTGCCATAACCGCTGCGAGCAGTAACTGTAGAAGGAGAAGCCCCATAGCACTTATCTCTTTCCTTTGGCTCCGTTGGGCGAGGCCAAATGATTCTTGTAGAAATCGAGGATGATGGCGATGGTGTCGTCTTCGTTAAGCAAGGCGGTTCCGTGCTCAGAACCGGGAAGCACCTTCAGCAAATGGTTTGTACCGGGCAGTAACTCGTTGATCTGTTGTGGCCCATTGTCGGCGATGGAATCGCCCTGATCGTGCAGAATGAGGGTGGGTGTGTGGCAGCGCCGGGCCGGCGTAAGGGCATCTAGCCCATGGTAGTTGGCACCTGGCGAGAGCAGGACAAGCGCTTTTACCTGTTGGGGGTGAGAGGCGGCATAGATGAGGGCGTTATTGGCTCCGTAGGAAGCGCCGGCCAACCCGATGGGGCCTTTCCCCTTTAGAAAAGCGATGGCGGCTGCGATGTCGCCGGAAGTATCCCACGGGGCATCCGCACCGGTCGGCCCCGGCCCTTGTGTAGAGCGCCCTGCCCCACGTTGATCGATGGCCAAAGCCACGTAGCCCGCTTTTTGAAGGGCTTCGGAGAGCGGCTCCCAGTCGGAAGCCTGCCCTCCCCGTTGGTGTAGCAGAATAACAGCACCCTGCGAAGGCCCTTTGGGTTGGTAGAGATCGCCCACGATCGTCCAGCCATCCGTTGTATGAAAAGAGACGGTTCGTACGGAACCGGCTGTCGGTGCCGAGGCATTGGGCGCTTTAGGAGCGCTGCCGGAGTGGGCCGAACAACCGCCGGTCGCTCCCACAAGCAACAGAGCTAGTATCAGAAGAGGTTGAAAGCGGCACTGCATCGTCTCCTCCTCAAGGCTTAGCTGCGATTTTTGTGGCCTAGCACGCGGCCAATGCGTTCCACCGCCTCTCTTAGGCGCTCTCCCTCGCGATCTCCGAGCACGGTAAGCGACATACGCACATAGCCCTCACCGTGCTGCCCATAACCGGTTCCTGGGATAACGTTCACGCTAGCTTCCTGAAGAAGGAAGCGCGCAAACTCCGCGCTGGTGAACCCTTCCGGCACACGCGCCCACACGTAGATGGTGGCCTCAGGCTTACGGACGCGCCAGCCCAGGGCATTCAATCCATCGCAAAGGATATCACGTCGCTTTTTATACAGGTTCAGCGTGGGGGTGTTGTCTACATGAAGCAGGGCGTGTGCTGCAGCCAACGAGATGGCCGGAAACTGCTTACTATCGAGGTTCGATTTCAACTTGTTCAGTAGGCCGACAGCATCGGGGTTCCCCACCGCAAAGCCGATTCGCCAGCCCGTCATGTTGTACATTTTGGAGAGGGAGTGTAGCTCGATGGCCACCTCTTTGGCACCTTCCACCTGCAATACGGAAGGGGGAGGCGATTCATAGTAAACATCCACGTAAGCAGCATCGTTTACCAGCAGCAGTTCATACTGTTTGGCAAAGTCCACGGCCTTACGGAAAAATTCGAGCGAAGCCACCGCCGATGTGGGGTTGTTGGGGTAGTTAAGCCAAAGAATCTTGGCGCGTTTTGCCACATCGGAAGGAATAGCCTCTAAATCCGGCAAAAAGTGGTTCTCTTCTAACAGGGGGAGAGCATAGGCCTCGGCACCGGCCAAGAGGGTATTGACTCTCGGCACCGGATAGGCCGGGTCGGGACAAAGCGCGAGATCGCCGGGGTCGAGATAAGCCCAGGCCAAATGCGCTAAACCCTCCTTGCTCCCTATCAGCAGAAGGGCCTCTTTGTCGGGGTCAATCTCCACTCCGAAACGGCGGCGCATCCAGGTAGCCACAGCCTGCAGGAAAGGGGTCCATCCCGCGGGAGTTTCGTCGTAGCGATGGGTGGTAGGGTCGTGTGCAGCCTGTTTAAGGGCTTCGATGATCGGTACCGGCGTGGGCTGATCGGGGTCACCGATGCCGAGGTCAATGAGGTCGCGCCCTTCCGCGAGGGCTTTTCGTTTTAAGGCGGCGATCTCCCCAAAAAGGTAGGGTGGTATCTTCTCCAAGCGTCGAGCGGGAGCTATCACGCAAACTATCTCCTTAGATATTGATTCCCTTTTAGTCTACCCGAATGCAGCCAGAGAAGCGAAAAGCTCCCTCATGGCGCAGCACCTCGCATTTTTCTACTTCCTTCGCGTATACTCTCTTTAAAGAGAAATGGTGGCGAGCACTTTGAAGGGTTCAAAACGATGAGCGCGCGAAAACGCTGGGCGGCATGTATGGATTCGGCACGTCGCGGCGCCCGTACGTTAGTGATGGGCGTGTTGAACGTAACCCCCGACTCGTTTTCGGACGGTGGGCGCTACTTTGCCCTAGAGAAGGCGGTGGAGCATGCTATCGAGATGACCAATGCGGGTGCCGATATTCTCGACATCGGGGGCGAATCCACACGGCCTGCTACCTTTGCTTCCAATCGCCCTTTGCCCGCCGAAGAGGAGTTGCGACGCATTCTCCCTGTTGTCGAGGCGCTGCGTGTGCATCTGCCGGATATGCCCCTATCGGTAGATACCTACAAAGCGGAGGTGGCCCAAGCTGCTTTGGAGCGAGGCGTCGTTTTGATCAACGACATCAGCGCGCTGCGTGCCGATGCACAGATGGCCTCGGTGGCACAACGATTCGACGCTTGGGTATGCCTCATGCACATGCCTGGGCTACCTACAGCCCTTCCGTCCGCACCTCATTATGAAGATGTGGTGCATGAAGTTGTTGAGCACCTGCGTGAACGGGTGAAAAGCGCGGAAACGGCCGGGATCGCGCCTAACAGAATCCTCATTGACCCCGGCATCGGGTTCGGCAAAACACCCGCTCAAAACCTGGAGCTGCTGCGTCGTTTGCCGGAACTGCTACAGCTAGGCTACCCTCTGCTCGTGGGCACCTCTCGAAAGTCGTTTATCGGAAAGGTGCTTGGAGGTCTACCGCCAGAAGAACGCCTGGAGGGGACGGCGGCCACGGTGGCGTTAGCCATTGCCGGTGGGGCGCATGTGGTGCGCGTGCATGATGTGAAGGCGATGGTGCGTGTGGTGCGCATGACCGATGCCATTGTTCGGGGGTGGCCGGGATGAGCGACTCGGTGAATAACTGTGCGGTGACACATCTCAAGGCCGACGCCCTTCCCCTCAAGGCCGACGCCCTCCCCCTCAATGAGGCGCCACGCCAGCCTAAGGCGCGCCTTGTAGAGGTTTTCTCTTCGGTGCAGGGGGAAGGCGTTTTGGTGGGCTATCGGCAAATATTTGTTCGCACATACGGGTGCAACCTGCGCTGTACCTATTGCGACAGCCCGGAAACGCTGAAAGAAAGCCCGCTGCCAACGGTTTGCCGCATTGAGTGGCCGGCAGGTACAGGACGTTTTGAAAAACTTCCCAATCCTGTTGGAGCGGAACAGCTTACCCAAGTGCTGGAGCGTTTTCTTCAGACGCCCCATCATTCGGTGGCCATCACCGGAGGGGAACCGCTTTTGCAGGTGCGTTTCTTGGAAGCCTGGCTGCCAACCGTGAGGGCGCTAGGCCTGAGAACCTTTTTGGAAACGAACGGCCTGCTACCGGAGCATCTTCAGCGAATTGTGGCTCTATTAGATTATGTATCTATGGACATCAAAGCCCCCTCGGCCACCGGTCTAAAGCCGGAGAAGACGTGGCCAACGCACCGCCGATTTTTGGAGGTGGCGCGTTGCACCAATGTCTACACCAAACTGGTTGTCACACCACGTACCGGCGACGATGAGCTAGATCGCGCAATAGAGCTGATCGAATCGGTGGATGCCTCCATTCCGCTTATCCTTCAGCCGGTTACGCCCTGCGGGTATGAGCCGGTGAGTGTCTCTCCGGTGCGTCTGCTAGAGCTGCAATCTCGTGCGGCCGTGCGCCTCAACGAGGTACGCGTTATTCCTCAGACGCACAAGCTCGTGTCACTCCTCTAGCAGGTGGGGCGGGGTGTCGCGTAGGGTACGACCTGTGTCTTCTGCATGGGTGTCGTTAATGAAAACACCTGCCCCTGCCTCCGAACCGGCCAGATATTTTAGTTTGTCCGGTGTACGGTAGGGCGGATAGAACTCGATGTGGAACCGATAGTAGTTATAGGTGCCCCCATCGGTTGGACGTTGATGCATCACCATGATATAGGGGAGTGAGGGCTTCGACGGCCAAAGGTTGTTGTATTTCTCCATCACCACCTTAAGAAGGCGTGCAAGATCGGCACGCTCGGAGCCATCGAGATCGGTAATGGCGGTATGGGGTGGGCGCGCTACCACATGCACCTCATAAGGGTAACGCGCATAGAAGGGCACGAAGGCCACAAAGGAGCGGTTTGCGGCCACGATGCGCCTTCCATCTTCTAGCTCGGCTTGAAGGATGTCGTCGTAAAGGTTTCTGCCGGTGCGTTCAAAATGCTTTTTGGCGGCGTTTAACTCTCGCTGTGGGATGGGGGGGATGAAAGGATAGGCGTAGATTTGGCCGTGCGGATGGGAGAGAGTGACCCCGATTTCGCGCCCTTTATTCTCAAAGATGAATACATATTGAACGAACTCACGTGCGCCAAGCGCAGCAAAACGATCGGCCCAAACCCAAATAAGCTCTTCTACCCTGGTTACCGAGAGCTGAGCCAGCTCTTTGTCGGCATGGGGGGTGTAACAGACGACTTCGCAGATTCCCTCTGCCGGCCTCACCGGTTCGAGCGGTGTTGAGGGCACAGAGGGCTCGGGGGGTGTTCGGCGAAAAGAGGGAAACTTATTTTCAAAGACCACGATCTCGTAGGTCGGCGCCGGTATCTCGGTGGGAAAGCCCCCCGGTTTGGTAGGGGCAAGCGGGTTGTAGTCGGGAGGCGGAAAGAAGGTGCGGTCTTGACGATGGGTGGCCGTTACGACCCACTCCTCCAAAGTAGGGTTCCAGCGCAGTTCAGACACGGGCTTTGCGCTCCTCCTCCGTTTCCGGTTCGATAGACTCCTCTGTCTCTTTCACAGCCTCGAAGGCCTCCGTCTCTTCCGGTGTGGCCGTGTCTGGAAAGTGGTAGTAGATCAGGTATCTTCCGTCCTCTTTTAGGGTTATTTTCTTCTGCATTCGCATAGGTTACTCCAACAAAATAGAGTGTACTCAAATTCTACCCCGTCTCGGGAAGGAAGGTGGGGAAGAGAAGGCCTTTAGGCTCTTGCCACGGGCCTCGCACTTGGGCAAAGTGCAGCTCACAGTTGCGCGCACCCCAGCCGTACAGCGTATGAACAAGCGTCGCGGCCTGAGAGGGGACGAGCACCACAGGGCTGCGCCCTCGATGTTGGTTCAGCTCCGCTGCAATAAGCGCCGCAGCCTGCTCTTGTGTGCGTGCCACCCCCGGGCCCAACATATTGCTTGCCGGTGCTGCAACGGATGTCATGAACCCGTCAACGGTGCCTTGTTCGGTCTCTAACACGGAAACGTGCCAGAAGCCATCGTTATTCTCTATAAAGTAGCGGTAGTCCTTCTCGCGCCGAATACCGGCGATCTCTCGTTCTAGGTCGGCGATGGCACTGGCATCCTCAAGGGTCGCGGGGCGTATGCGGTGGCCTTTTGGCAACGTATAGGAGATGCCTTCGGGCGGCACGGTGATCAGCATATCTTGATAGACCGTTCGGGGAACGAAGCCGACACGGTTGTAGAGGGAGAAGGAGTCGAGGTTGATGGCGCTAGAGACCAGTCGAAGCGGTTTATTGGCCTCTTCAGCAATGGTTATAATCGCCTGGAGAAGCCGCCTTGCCACTCCTTGGTGGAAATAGTTAGGATGGGCGTTCATAATCCCTAAGGAGACATGGGTCTCTCTGGGGTGGTAGAAACAGGAGCCGGCGATGCGCTCGGTGGCATGACTTACTGCCACAAGGCAACATCCGGGATCGAGGGCTTCATAGATTTGGCAAAAGGCCTGAGTGCTCTCCGGCGGCCCTGTGAAGATGGGCGGACGCCCGTGCGTTTGGTACCAAAAGTTCGTGGAGACGTAGATTAGCTCGGCGACCTCACTCCACTCTTCTCGACGCATGGGTCTTAAGGTGAACTCGGACATAGGCGCTCCTGACGAGAGATTTACCCGAGGGCTTGCTCTAGATCGGCGATTAGGTCTTCCACATTCTCCAGGCCAACGGAAAGGCGCACCAAGCCATCGCCGATGCCTCGTGCTCGGCGCTCCTCCGCGGGCAGGGCGGCGTGTGACATCTTTGCCGGGTAGCTGATGATGCTCTCAACACCGCCAAGGCTGCCCGCCAAAGTGAAAAGCGTGGTGCTTTTTAGCAGCTTTTCGGCATCGGCCACCTCTAGCTCTACCGACACCATGCCGCCCCCCATACCACGCATCTGTTTCTGCACCAAAGAGCGCTGGTTGGGGTCTGTTAGTCCGGGGTAGTAGACGGTGCGGACTCGCGGATGGCCCATAAGAAATTGAGCTATGCGCAGGGCATTTTCGCAGTGGGTTCGCATGCGTACGGCCAGCGTGCGAATGCCGCGCAGGGTTAGCCAGCAGTCAAAAGGGGAGGCCACGGCGCCGGTGACTTTTTGGATTTCCCATAGGCGGGCGCGCAAGGCGGGGTCGCGCAGAACGAGCGCACCACCCAGCGTATCGGAGTGGCCTCCAAGGTACTTGGTGGAGGAGTGCATCACGATGTCGGCTCCGAGCGCAAGCGGGTTTTGGAGGTAGGGGGTGGCGAAGGTGTTATCTACGGCGACGAGGGCACCCACATCGTGTGCCGCTTGCACCACGGCGGCGATATCGGTGAGTTGCAGAAGGGGGTTGGCAGGGGTTTCCAGCCAGACCATACAGGTGTCTGGAGTGATGGCCTCGATAAATAGCTCTGTATTTGAGGCATCGGCGTACTCTATGGTAACGCCGTTGGGGCGCAAAATGGTCTCGGCGAGGTGCGTAGTTCCTCCATACACGTCGCGTGCTAGCAGAAGCCGATCGTTGGGACGTAGCAGGCGAAAGGCTGCGTCTATGGCGGCCATGCCGGAACTAAAGCAAAGGGCGGGGCATTCGATCGGGGCCTCTTCGAGGGAGGCCAAACAGACCTCTAAGGCATGACGCGTGGGGTTACCATAACGGATATACTCATAGCCGGCTCGGCTTACGCCAGGCTCCTCGAAAGCGTAGATCGTCGTGGGGTAGATGGGAGGGATAACGGCACCGGTTGTCTCTTCCGGCTCTTGCCCCACATGAATAGCACGGGTGGCAAACTCCATCCAAAACAGCTCCTCAAATTTTGTCTACAAGTTTACCTGTTTTTGGGTGGCTTACAAGTTAAGGCATCTCCATGTCCGATTGCAGGAAAGAACTCCATTCGTCGAAAAGGCTTTTTTGTGGAGGATCGGCTTGACGAAAGCCTGGTAGCTGCTGCACGAGCCAACCCAGCTAGGCGTTCAAAACCGTCCTTTTTCCGCAACTACTCTCTGGCTTTGCCTGAAGTGGAAACATCACTAGGGTTACGGTTTTTCATGGGCGAGTTTTCACGGCACATGCCTTCAGGTATACGGTAATCAAGGCTGTCGGAAATAAGCCCTTTTAACCTGTCGTACCGGCCGCAAGAGCGCTTGCTGTAGAGGTAACTTCAGCAAAGCTTGTTTTAAGCTGACCGTACAGCGCTCGGTAGAGAGGGTAGTAGCGATCGTAGATGGCCTGGCTTTGTGGGTTCACTTGGGTGCGATGCGTAACCTGAATAACGCTCCGACAAGCGGTCTCGACGGAGGGATAGATTCCGGTTCCTACTCCGGCCAACAGAGCCACGCCCAGAGCTGGGCCTTCATCCACATTGATGGTAACGTGGTCTTGACCAATGATGTCGGTCTGAATTTGGCGCCAAAGGGAGCTGCGCGCACCCCCGCCCGAAGCACGCACCTGCCGAATGGGCACCTGCATCTCCCGCAGAATCTCGAAAGAGTCGCGCAATCCGTAGGCCACACCCTCAAGAACGGCGCGTGCCATATAGGCTCGATGACAACGCCGTGTGATGCCGAAGAACACGCCACGGGCGTTCGGATCGGGGTAGGGTGTGCGCTCGCCGGTGAGGTAAGGCAAAAACAGCAGTCCTTCACACCCTGCAGGCGCCCTTTCGGCCTCTGCACAGATGATCTCGTAAGGGTCGCGCCCTAGCGCTTGTGCCACTGCCTGCTCCGGCTCGCAGAAGGTGTCGCGATACCATTGCAACGAGCCACCCGCCGAAAGCATAACGCCCATGAGATGCCACTTTCCGGGCACCGCGTGGCAGAAGGTATGCAGCCGCAATTGGGGGTCTACGACAGGCGCATCGCTGTAGGCGAAAACCACCCCTGAGGTCCCTACAGTAGACGACACAATGCCGGTCTCCACAACGCCATTGCCCACGGCACCGGCAGCCTGATCACCACCGCCTCCTACTACCGGTGTTCCCTCCGCAAGGCCGGTTGCGGCGGCGGCTTCCGCCGTGATTCGCCCCGTTATTTCCGGCGATTCGTACACTTTAGGCATCCATTCCCGCGGGATGGCGATGGCGTCGAGCAACTCATCGGCCCAGGCGCGTTTACGTACATTGAAAAGGGCTGTTCCGCTGGCGTCGGAGACCTCCGTGGCGTACTCACCGGTAAGGCGAAACCGCACATAATCCTTAGGCAGCAGCACCTTGCGCACCTTTGCGTAGTGGTGAGGTTCGTGCTGGCGGAACCAGATGATCTTGCCGGCGGTAAAGCCGGTGAGCACCGGATTCGATATAAGCTCTATCACCTTCTCGCGTCCCACCGTCTGCATAATCCAGTCGCACTCCGCTTGGGTGCGCTGGTCGTTCCAGAGGATGGCGGGCCGAATGACGGCATCGTTCTCATCGAGAAAAACGGAGCCATGCATCTGTCCCGAAAGTCCGATACCTTTTATCTCTTTGGCATCTACTCCGGAATCATGCAACACACGTCGCAGTGTGGCGCAGGTCGCCTCCCACCAATCGTGTGGGTTCTGCTCGCTCCAAAGCGGGTGGGGGGTATAGAGCGGGTATTCGTAGGTAGCGCGCGCTTTTACCTGTCCGCTCTCATCTATCAAGATAGTTTTTGTGCCGCTCGTTCCTATATCTATTCCGATTAAGAAGGCCATACAATAGCTCCTGAAAAGAAGTGGGGATGCTGCCGCGAGGGAAACGTCGGCAGCATTGCTTAGATGTTACCTCAACGGGCACGCTCTTGGAGCGAGGCGCTTTCGTTTTAGTGACCGCCGTGGAGAGACGTTACGATAAGCCAGGCGTTAAGCACGACGATGAGCACGGCCAGGAGCACGCCCACTATCTGCACGATACGCCCGTTGACAAGGGGCCCCATGCGTCGCCGGTCGCCCGTTATCTGAATCAGGGGAATGACGGCCAAGGGCAGTTGCATGGAAAGCACAACTTGACTGAAAAGCATCAGCTGGTCTATCCCGCGCGCTCCATAGAGGATGACAGCCGTTGCCGCGGGCACAATGGCCAGCCCACGAGAGATAAGTCGTCGCAGCCAGGGGGCAATACGGATGTGCAGGAAGCCCTCCAGAATGATTTGGCCGGCCAGCGTTCCCGTGAGCGTGGAGTTCTGACCCGATGCCAGCAGGCCTATAGCGAAGAGAGGGGTGGCCAAGGAAACACCCAGCAGCGGCGTAAGCATGCGATAGGCATCTTGTATGCCGGTGATCTCGTGATGGCCGGTGCGATAGAAGGTGGCTGCGGCGAGGATGAGGATGGCGGCGTTGACGAAGAGGGCCAACATAAGCGCAACAAACGAGTCGGTTTGGGCCATGCGCACCGCATCTTTCTTGTCCTCCCAGCTCTCGCCGAAATCGCGGGTCTGCACCACGGAGGAGTGGAGATAGAGATTATGCGGCATAACGGTGGCGCCTAAGATGCCGAGCGCGATGTAGAGCATGCCGGCGTTTTGCACGATGTCCCTATGCGGCACAAAGCCGGCTATCACCGCATGGAAAGAAGGATGCGCGTAGAATAGCTCGATGCAGAAGACCGCCATGATGGTGGCGATGAGCGTAATGACGATGCCCTCTATCCAGCGGAAGCCTTTGTGTTGAAGGGCCAGCAGCAGAAGGACATCGAGGCCGGTTAGGATGACGCCGGCGGCCAAGGGAATATGAAACAAGAGGTTAAGCGCAATGGCAGCGCCGATGACCTCGGCAATGTCGCAGGCCACTATGCCGATCTCGGCAGAGAGCCAGAGGAAGATGACGATGGGTTTTTTATAGGTATCGCGACAGGCCTGTGCCAGATCGCGCCCTGTGGCGATGCCGAGTTTGGCCGAGAGCGCTTGAAGGAATACGGCCATAAGACTGGAGATGAGCACGACGCTTAGCAGCCGATAGGCAAAAGCTGCTCCACCGCCGATGTCGGTGGCCCAGTTGCCGGGGTCCATATAACCCACGGCCACAAGATAGCCCGGCCCCACGAAGGCCAGCAGCCGACGCCAGAAAGTGGCACTTTTAGGGACAGGTATGGAACGAAAGACCTCCGGTAGAGAGGGGAGACTTGGAAGAGTATGCCATCCGTTGAGGGCCGATCTCTCTGGTGTTTCGCTGCGTGCGGTATCCACTTTCACTCCTCCTGTTCCTTGCTCTGATAGTTTGCTATGGGTTCTTCAGAAGGTAGCACGAACACCTGGGCGGCCGCTTTGGGGGCGATGCGCACGATATCCTGCCCCACCTGTGCCGTGAAGTCGCCCCCAAACGGCTCGCGTTCTAAAAGCGCAACAACGGAACCGGGGACAAGCCCACGCTCTTTGAGATAACGCAACAGATCGGGGTCCTCATCCACCACGTGGTCTACGGTATAGCGACCGGGAACTGCCATCTCACCGAGCGGACGACTGGCAGAGGGCATAACTTCGAGGTCACGCGAGGGAATAGGGGCCCCATGCGGGCATGTTGTTGGGTGACCCAGTAGGTCATCTATACGCGATTCGAAGTCCTCGCTGATGTGATGTTCAAGTCGCTCGGCCTCGGCATGAACCTCTTCCCAGCTATAGCCTAAGGCGTCCACCAGGTAGCGCTCTAGCAGTCGGTGATGTCGAATAATTTCCAAAGCTACCTTGCGCCCACGGTCGGTGAGTTGAACAGCATGGTAGGGGGTGTGTTCCACCAGTTGCAGCTCCGTCATTCGACGCAGCATCTTGCTAACGGCGGGCGCACTTACGTGCAATCGGGAGGCCAAATCGGCCGTGTTGGCCGTACGGCCTTCAAATTCCATGTGGTAGATGGCTTTGAGATAGTCTTCTACAGACTGACCCGGAAGGTTTTCTTGTGTTTCCGTCATTGCCGCCTCTAGGTTCATTCCAAATTGAACTACGGTTAATATACCATATTTCATACGGCAAAGTTCCAGTTTGAATGCAGGTTTGGCCTCTTTTGGACAGGCTATGAACCTCAGGCTTTCCCACGTGGGAAAGTGAGGCGTTCTTCAATGAGCAGGCAATCAGGAAAACAGGGACTGCTTCCTTTATCTTTAGGGTAGAAGATGAGGTTTTTGACAATTGCGCGGGCTACGCAGTATACTAAGAAACGGGTGAGGGTCGTTAGCTCAGTTGGTAGAGCAGCTGACTCTTAATCAGCGGGCCACAGGTTCGAGTCCTGTACGACCCATAGGCTTTCCACGAGTACTTGCCGAGTTGCCGCCTCAAATAGGAGGTTCTTGGCGTTAACGGGTAGGTTCAAAGAACCTACCCGTTTGTATTTGGAGAGGGCAGTCTGGTAAGGAGCAGGGCGCTGAGGCTGGCCAGCAAGGCTCCTAGGATGAAGGGTAGAAAAGGACGATATTGATAGAGCGCTCCCGCAATAAGGCTGGCAGGCAGAAGCGCTAGGCCCACCACCATATGATAGGCTCCTATTTGAGTAGCCAGTTTGGTGGGGTCGGAAAAATCGGCGGCAAAGGCGCGCTGAACCCCCTGAGTTAGGGCATAGTAGAGACCGTACATCACGAAAAAGATGGCAAGAACGAGTTTCGACGGCGCTAACCCAATACCTAAATAGACCACAGCAAAGAGGAGGTAGCCGGCTATAACAAGCGGCCTGCGGCCAATGCGATCGCCGAGAATGCCGATGTTGTAGTCCAAAAGCGCCTCCACCACGTTAAAAAGGGCGTAAAGCGCCATAACTCCGATGGCCGTGTAGCCGATGTCTTGAGCACGCAAAAGAAGAAAAGCGTCGCTGAAATTGCCGAGATTGAATAGAAAGACGATGACGAGGAATCGCCGATAGAGCGGGCTTAACTCCGACCATTTGGGTAAGGGAAGAGCCGTTGCCGGTTTCTTGGGCGCCGAGTCGCGCTTTTCATGAACGAACAGCAGGAGGGTAAGAACGGCGAGGAGGCCGGGGATGCCGGCGAAGAGGAAGAGGACACGCAACTGATGCGATAGGTCGCCCCTTATTGCCTTCAATATAAGGATGCCGAGCAGCGGCCCCACCACAGCGCCGATGGTATCCATGGCACGATGCAGGCCGAAAGCCCGCCCTCTTAACGCGATTGGGGTGGCTTCCGTGATGAGGGCATCGCGTGGAGCTGTGCGAATGCCTTTGCCCAGCCTATCTATAAGGCGGAGTAGCAGCGCGAAGGGCCATAGGGTGACCAGCGCCATGAGAGGCTTGGCCAAAGCGCTGCTGCCGTAGCCGAAGACGGTGAGCGGCTTGCGTCGCCCAGAACGATCGGAAAGGTAGCCGGAAACAAGACGAAACAGGCTGGCAGCGCTTTCTGCAAGTCCCTCGATAAGCCCCACAATGGAGGCCGGTACGCCCAACACAAGGGTGAGAAATCGGGGGATCTGTGTGTAGGCCATCTCGGTAGACATATCCATGAAAAGGCTTACGAACCCAAGGGCTACCACCGTGCTGCTAAGGCGCTGTGATGTTTCCACCGCCTCGGTTTGTGTTTCCGCCTCGATAGACATAGTCCTAAACTCCTTAAGAATATCTCCCGGTCGCAACTTTTCGGGCGCAATGCCCTCTAGACATCGGCTCCATGAGAGTGGGGTGCAAAAAGTAAGCGCAGCGTTTCGGCGATATGCTTCAGCCCCAACGTCTGCAGGGTGCGATAGCCTTCTACCTCTGCAGTGATAGGCCCCTCATAGCCGATCTCCTGAAGGGCGATGCGTACCCGCTCCCAAGGAACATCGCCTTGTGCCGGATTGCAAAAACCGCTGATATTGCCTATAGCGGTTCGGAAATCCTTTACATGCACCTTGCGAATGCGTGTGTTCAAAATCCGAATCCACTGATCCGGATAGCCAAACACAAGCACATTGCCCACATCGAAGTAGGCTCCCACATAGGGGTGGGCTACGGCGTCGAGCAACTGGGCAAATTCAAGCGGAGACAGCAGGAAGCGATTCCACACGTTTTCCACTCCGATATGCACCCCGAGACGCTCGGCTTCCGGGGCAAGACGCTTTAACCCCTCTAAAGTCAACCGATAGACGGCATCGTAGGAGGAATCGGGGGTCACCACGCCCGGCACCACCAGCACGGTATCGGCGCCAAGCCACTGCGCCACCTGAAGCTGAAACCGCACCACCTCGAATCCCTTCTCGCGGATGGCGGGGTCTGGCGCGGCGATGGGGTATTTCCAGCCGAGACCGGTTGAAAGGCTAAGTAGTTTTACCCCACATTGCGCAGCGTCTTCGGCAATATGGCGGGCGCTTCGCTCGTCTAACTGTAAAGAGACTTCGCCCTCTTCAGCCAAATTCACCTCTACACAGTCGAACCCTGCCTCTTTGGCCACCTGAAAGGCCTGATGAAGCGGAAGACCGGAAGGCAGCGACCAAGCGTTGATCCCGATGAGAGGCATGAACGGTATCTCCTTCCCTTGTTTAATCGGCATTTCGGCAAAGCAGCGCCCAATTCCTACCTCGCATTTGCCGATGGCCCTTGCAGGAGGATGGGCTTTTGGGAAAGAATTAACTCTCAAGCAGTAGAAGGAGGACGTTCATGGTTGACGTTACCTGTGTAGGGGTGTTGGTTGCCGACGTGGTCGGGAAGCCGATAGATCGCTTTCCTGACAAAGGAAAGCTGGCATTAGTGGAGCGGATCGAACTGCACGCCGGAGGCGGGGTCTCCAATACCGGCACAGCGCTTGCCCGCTTGGGCATTTCAACGGCTGCCGTAGGGAAAGTGGGTAAGGACGGTTTTGGCGATTTTTTGACCCATCACCTGGCGGCACAGGGGCTTGATGTGTCGGGGATCGTGCGTGATACACAAGAGGCGACCTCTTCGACGATGGTTTTGGTGCATGGCGATGGGGAGAGAAGTTTTCTGCACTACTTGGGAGCCAACGCCGCGCTGACTTTAGAGGATATTGATTTTCAGAGGGTACGTCAAAGCCGTATCCTCCATATCGCATATGCGTTTCTGCTGCCCGGGTTGGATGGCCACCCGATGGTGGAACTGCTGAAACGGGCGCGTGAGGCTGGGGTGATCACAAGCCTGGATACGGCATGGGATGCCAAAGACCGTTGGTTCTCGCTCATACAGTCGTATTTGCCTCATGTAGACTACTTTGTGCCGAGTTGGGAAGAGGCACGGAAAATCGCGGGAGATCGCAACGACCCGCGGGATGTGGCCAAGTTCTTCCTCGACCATGGGGTGCGTGTCGTGGGGTTGAAATTGGGCGAAAGAGGCTGCTACGTACGCTCTGCTGCGGGCGAGGAGGTTCAACTTCCGGCTTTGAGGGTACCTGCTGTGGACGCACTAGGAGCGGGAGATGCCTGGGTGGCCGGCTTTTTAGCCGGCGTGGTGAAACAGTTGGATTTGGAGCGCTGCGCCTGGCTAGGCAACGCTGTGGGGGCTTCTTGCGTGATGGCGCTCGGAGCAACGAGCGGCGTGCGTGGGTGGGAAGAGACCCTGGAGCTGATCCGCAAACACGGCGGCCCAAACTTCGAACACTGAGATGCGTGCCGAATCGTCACTTCGCATCGCCATGTTCACTCCTTGGAAGGCGCAGTGTGGTATTAGCGATTACAGCCGCTATCTTGTAGAAGCTTTAAGGTCGCTTCCAGAGGTAGAGGAGGTCGTTATTGTGGAACCTCCCGGCGATGCTGCAAAGCTCTCCACAGGGCAGGCGCTTTGGCGGCGTGGTGAACGCAAACGGCTCTACCAGTCTCTGGGTCAGCAGATGAACCGGCAAGGCGTTCATATTGCCCATGTGCAGCATCAATATTTCTTCTTCGGCGGTGTCTCTCCGTTAAAGAGTCGCTTTCTAGACTTCCTCCAGGCGATTCGCCCTCCGGTTGTGATGACGGTGCATGAGCTTGCCCTACCGCAGGATTCTTCCTTGTTGAAAAGGATTGCACTTGCTAAAGTGAACCGGGACTCCTTTCTCGCGCCGAACCTTCAGCGCCTAGTAGTCCACACAGAAGCCGATCGCGTAGCACTGCAGAACATCGGGTGTGATCCGGATCGGGTGGTACGAATGCCGCATCCCGTACCTCCGGCCGCGCCCATGCCCGACTCGGAGCAGGCCAAACGGGTTTTGAATTTGCAGGGCAAGCGGGTGCTTACCATTTTTGGCTTTATTTCCAAAAAAAAAGGGCATATGGTGGCTCTGGAGGCGCTACGTCAGCTGCCCCCCAATGTGGTGCTTCTGCTTGCCGGAGGAAGGCACCCGGACGATCGCACCGACTACGTAGACCAGATTTATCGGCGAGCCGAAGCATGGAAGCTGAGAGACCGCCTTGTGGTTACCGACTATCTGCCTGAGGCCTCTATTCCCACCGTTATGGCGGCCACCGACATCGCCCTCGCGCCCTATTTGCAAACTTCAGGCTCTGGCTCGTTGGCCAACCTGCTTGCCTACGGGCGCGCCATTGTGGCCTCCGACGTTCCGCCACATATCGAGATCTCGGCCTCTACCGACCCTCCCTGCCTCCACCTCGTTGCGGCGGGCAACTCCAATGCGTTGGCGCGGGCCGTGGAGGGGCTGCTTGGCGACCCGCACGGAATGCGGATGCTGCAAGAGGCGGCGTTGCGCTATGCGAAGGCGCATCCCTACTTGCAGATGGCCCGCAACTTGGTGACTCTCTATCGGGATGTGCTGCGGAGATGAGCTAGATTGAGCAGTCGTGTTGGTATAGATGGGCGAACCCTCACCGGCCCCTTTACCGGTGACCGCACCTATTGGCGTGGTCTGCTTTCGGCCTTACCAGGGCTAGCGCCCGACCTTCAGTTTTATGTTTACAGCCACCGTCCTTTCCCCGCAGGTGTGCTGCCCTCGGCCTCCAACCTCGTTTTGCGCGTGATACCTTCCCGCAATGAGCGACTTTGGAGCCTGTTCACGCTGCCGGCCATCGCCCGAAACGACCGTTGTGCCCTGCTCCATGTGCAATACACCGTTCCTTTTGGTTGTTCCTGCCCGGTCATTACCACCGTGCACGACATCTCCTTTCGTCTCCATCCGGAATGGTTTCCATGGAAGCATCGTCTTCTACTCAATATGGGGGTCGCACTCGCTATAAGGCGTGCAACGAAAGTGATCACGGTCTCCGAGACATCGCGCCAGGACATATTGCGCCTATACCGATGCCCTCCCGAACGTGTTGTTGCTATTCCCAATGCTGTCTCTCCCCTCTTTTTCCAGCCGATTGCCCCTGCAGAGGCGCGGCGTTTGGTGATGGAGAAATACAAAGTCTCTGCTCCCTTTGTGCTTGCCGTGGGGGTTTTGCAGCCAAGAAAGAACATCGAAACGCTTGCTGCCGCCTTTGGGATCGCCCATGCTCGGTACGGCCAGCCCCTTTCCTTAGTGATTGTGGGCAAGAAGGGTTGGGGAGTTCAAGAGGAGACGATTCGCGCTCGGGTAGCTCAACACGGCGGTGCTGCCGCTGCCGAGTCCCTTGTGTTTACCGGTTATGTGCCGGATGAAGACCTGCCTTTCCTCTACACGGCCTGCGCCGTTTTCGCCTATCCGTCGCTTTATGAGGGCTTTGGCATTCCGCCACTTGAGGCCATGGCGTGTGGTGCGCCGACCCTCGTTGCCCAAGCGCCTCCCATGCCCGAAGTGGTGGACGAGGCGGCGCTTCTCATCTCACCTAGCGATCCGCGGGCATGGGCCGATGCCCTCCTCTCTGTGCTACAGGATGCAGACCTGCGAGACAGTTTGAGGGAAAAGGGGCCGATTCGCGCACGTTGCTTCACCTGGGAAGAGAGTGCACGTCGCACTTTGGCGCTCTATCGGCAGATACTCACTTCCACGTCTTCCTTAGCCTAGCTAACCGAAACCAGATGCCGTCTGCTACTAATCCTCCTCTCTCCGCATTTCGGTCCCTTATGCCGATGAGGCAGAAAGAGTGCGGGCCGGGAAAGTTCTGCAAAATCGGGATGCAACTACCAATAATCCCCTTATGAGGAACGCAGACCGGCGTCTTTCGAGAGGATTCCTCGAAAAAGCCTTCCTGCACATTTTCAGCGATCAGGATAAACCCTGGATGTTTCAAGGAGTAACGTTATGGAACGTGGGCTTTATGCCGCCGCTTCCGCCATGGTCGCCCAACAGACCATTCAAGACGTGATAGCGCAAAATATAGCCAACGCGACTACGGTGGGTTATAAGCAGGACGTGCCTACTTTCCGTTCGCTCACGGCTTTGGAGCTTGAGCGTCTGAACGGGAATAACGCCCAAGGGGTGCCCATAGGGGAGCTTGGGACGGGAGTAATGCCCGACCGAATCTATACGGACTGGAGCGTTGGCCCTATCGAGCAGACCGGCAACCCGCTAGATGCCAGCCTTGGCCAAGGGCTTTTCTTTGCGGTGAACACCCCGGCAGGAGAACGCTATACACGAGCCGGTAACTTCCGCTTAGACGGTCAGGGCAACCTTTATACGGCTGCCGGCTTTCCTGTGCTCGACGATCGGGGGCAACCGATCAACGTGGGACGCGGGCCGAATGTGGCTATCGATCGTATGGGCAATGTTACGGTGAACAATCGGCCGGTGGCGCGCCTACGCATCGTGCGCATCGATCCCAACTTTCTACAAAAGCAGGGCGATTCGCTCTTCGCCCTGACCGGCGGCCCGGCGCCTGTTCAGGTGCCTAATCCACAGGTGCTTCCGGGAACCCTCGAGCAATCCAACGTTAACGTGGTAACCGGTCTAGTAGACCTCATCGTCGTACAGCGCAACTATGAGATGGCTCAGAAGGCCATTCTCACACACGATGAGTTGTTAAAGCAGACCACTAACAATGTAGGCAGTGTTTCCTAGTGTGGCTAGGGGCGAGGGTGTAACCCGCTCTTTTACGGCCGGACTTTCGGCATGGCGCGTGCCGAAGGAGGCCGTTCGCGCTCGTCCGATTGACAGCGCTCTACTCAACCTTTCAAGGGCTTTTGGCCCTTCACAACTCTACAATTTTGGAGGAACGGCATAAACTATGGATCGCGCGCTTTTTACCGCCGCAACAGGGCTTGCGGCACAACAGCTCAGCCTCGATGTCATCGCGAACAACCTCGCCAACGTCAGCACAGCGGGCTTTAAGGCCAGTCGAGTAGACTTCGAGGACCTGATCTACCAAACCCCTCAGGAGCCGGGCACACAGACAGGCCCCAACTCCATGCTTCCCACCGGCCAGCAGATAGGGCTTGGCGTATCCTCTGGAACCACCACTACGGTGAACACACAAGGCACTCTACAGCAGACGGGACGGCAATACGATCTGGCCATACAGGGAAACGGCTACTTCAAAATTCTTATGCCAGATGGAACGACTGCCTACACCCGAGCCGGCAACTTCGCAGTGGATGGAACCGGCAAACTGGTTACACCAGATGGCTATGCGTTGCAGCCGGAGATCGTGATACCGCCCGACGCGGTCTCGTTCTCCGTCAGCCCCGACGGGCAGGTGAGTGTGCGACGTGCAGGCCAGCAACAGGCGACCGTTGTGGGGCAGCTTCAGCTCACCACATTTGTGAACCCCGCCGGCCTTCGTGCGATGGGGGGCAATCTCTTCATGCCCACTCCGGCCTCCGGCCCGGCGGTAGACAGCACACCGGGAACCCAGGGGGCGGGCACACTGCAACAGGGGGTCATCGAATCGTCCAATGTGGATATCGTCTCCGAGATGGTGCGGATGATCATTCTACAACGGGCTTACGAGACCAACTCTAAGGTCATTCAATCTGCCGACAGCATGCTCGGCATCGCAAACTCCATCAAGCAGGGTTAAGGTCATGAAGCGCTTCGCGTTCGTTCTTGCCATTTGGCTCGTGCTCGGCTTTCATGGTAAGGGGTATGCGGCCAAAAAGCCCGAAAAGTCCACCTCTACTGGGGTTACCATCGTTGCCAAAGCCGAAAGCGTTGTGAGCGGCAACCTTATTCACGTGGGCGACATCGCCACCATTCAGGGCGGAAGCCCTGCGCTACAGCAGGCCATCGCTGCCGTTGTTGTGGGGGTAGCACCCCTGCCAGGATTATCACGCTCGATCATGGCAGGCGACATATTGGTGCATTTGCGTGAAGCGCAGTTGGCCAATTCCTCCGTTCACATTAAGGCACCGACGATGATTTTGGTGCGACGCGCTGCCAACAACGTGGCCGCGAACCAGATCGTACAGGCCGCTTTGGTCGCCGCGCAAAAAGCGGTTCAGGGCATTACAGGGGCCGTGCTCGTGCCCGATCCGGTGGAAGGGAACGTGGTGTTGCCCACAGGGCAGCTTCAGATAGTCGCCGGCCAGGCAAGTGGAGACCCCAGCCTCGGAACGCTTTTCGTGCCTGTTAGCCTTTGTGTGGATGGCAAGCCGGTGCAGGCCACCACCGTGACGTTTCATGTGCATCGAAAGTTGCAGGCTTTAGTGGCGAACCGAACGCTTGAGCCGCGCGATATTCTTCAGCCCGATGATGTTTCGCTGGTGACCGTGGATCTTCCACCAGGCTTTAACGACCCCATTACCGACGCCAAAGAGGCGATAGGAAAACGGGCTACGCGCCGCATTTTGGCCGGTGCACCCATCCCCGCATCCGCTCTTGAGGTGCCACCGGTGGTGCAGGCTGGAAATATCATCACCGTGCTGTATGTTGTGGGGCAGGCGCGCATTACCGCCTATGGCACCGCACAACAGTCGGCACGGGTGGGCGATACCATCCACGTCTATATCACCTCAACGCACAAGATCATTGATGCTGTGGTGCTAGACGCCCATACCGCAGAGGTGATGGACAACTGAAAGGAGATAGAAAGATGCGAAGAAACTATAGGTGCTTTCTTTCTTTTGCGATTTTTGCGCTATGGCTGCTGCTTGCAGTCCCTCAAGGAAAGGCCCAGTCGCTCTTTCCGGTGAAGGAGGCCAACGAGGAGCTTAAGGGAAGCAGCAGTGCCTCTGCCGCCTCTCTTTTCAGCGACCTTCGCGCCCATAACGTAGGCGATGTCCTTACCATTACGGTGGAGGAGAGCACGACGGCCCAAACCACGGCCAGCACCAAGGCCTCGCAGACCGATTCGGTGGACGCTTTCGGCGGAACGGGGCTTATCCACAACTTTTTCCGTAGCTTGGCGCTCACGGCCTCGAACTCGCGCAACGCTACCGGCGATGGCACCACATCGCGCTCCGGCACATTTGTTACCACCCTCTCGGTGCGCGTGAAAAAGGTACTACCGAACGGGACCCTGCTCGTGGAGGGCACCCGCATGATGAAGATCAACAAAGAGACGCAGAAGATCACCTTTACAGGCATCGTCCGTCCAGAGGACATTGGGCCTGACAATACGGTGCCCTCGAGCTTGGTGGCCGATGTAAAAGTGGCCTACGATGGCAAGGGGATCGTGGGGGATACCCAGCATGAAGGCATTCTTACACGCATCTTTCGCTTTCTCTTTTAAGCGTGGGGAAGCACGGATAGTGAGGCAATGAGAATGGCACGACTTACCGTTCTATGGATCGCTGGGACGATGGCGTTTGGGCTTTGTGGTGCCGCCTGGGCCGATGCACCGCCCCCCACCACTCCGGCTCAAAATAGCTCGAAGCCCTCAAGGCCTGCGCCGTCCTCTTCAGAGGCAACGGCTAACGCCGGTTTCGCTCCTATTGATGGATTGACTCGGGTGAAAGACATCGCGAATCTGCAGGGAGTGCGAGGCAACCAGCTCATCGGCTACGGCCTTGTGGTGGGGCTGGAAGGCACCGGCGACGGACAGACCACCCAGTTCACGCAGGCCTCTTTGGTGAACATGCTGCGGCGCTTCGGAATAGATGTGCCCACTTCGGCGGTGATGGTCAAAAATGTGGCGGCCGTTATGGTCACCGCCGACCTGCCTCCATTCGTCAAGCCGGGCAGCCGCATAGATGTGGTGGTCTCCTCGATGGGCGACGCCAAATCTCTGCAGGGGGGCACGCTTTTGCAGACGCCCCTGCGTGCTGCAAACGGCCAAATCTACGCGGTAGCACAAGGCCCTATCTCCATCGGAGGCTTCAACTATGAGGCGGGTGGTTCTAAGGTGCAAAAGAACGATGTGAACGTGGGGCGCATCCCCGGAGGGGCCTATGTGGAGCAGGCCGTGCCGATGCCGCTGAGCCAAGATGGGACCACATTGGAGTTCACCCTGCAGTCGCCCGACTTTACTACGGCGAGCCGTATGGCCAGCGCCATTCGCCAGCAGCTTAATGTGAGCACATTGGCGGAGGATGGTGCCACCGTGGAGGTGGTGGTGCCGAACCAATGGCGACAAAACCTCGTGGGCTTTATCTCGAAAGTGGAAGAGGTAACCCTCACGCCGGATGTGGTCGCGCGAATTGTGGTAGATGAACGCACCGGCACGGTGGTGATAGGCGGCAATGTAAGGCTTGGCACAGGGGCTGTGGCTCACGGCGACATCAATGTGGAGGTGAGCAACACGCCCGTGGTGGTGCCACCACCTCCGTTTTCGGTCAACCCGCCGCCGGCCACCGTCGTGCCGTTAAAGAGCACCCAGGCCACCGAACATGGCGGGCAACTTGCCGTTATTCCACAAACAACAACGGTAGACCAGCTCGTGCATGCCCTCAATGCGCTGGGAGTAACTCCGCGTGACCTCATCGCCATTCTCCAGGGCATGCGTGCTGCCGGCATGATACAGGCCGAGATAGATATTCAATAGGGAGTGCCACTATGAGCACAGTGTCATCGCCAACACCGGCCGTTTCGACAACACAGGGAAACACCACCCTGCAGCAACAGCAGGAGCGGCTGAAGAAAGCTACCCAAGAGTTTGAGGCGCTCTTTCTCACCACGCTGCTGCGCCCTACGTTGAAAGAGATGGTGGGCGGCGATTCGCTTTCTGACAACAGCTATGAGATGGGCTACTACCAAGATATGATGGAGCGTCGCCTTGCCGAGGTGCTTGCCAAGAACGGCGGTTTAGGTCTGGCAAAAACGCTCTACGATGAGCTTGCACCCCATCTACTCGGGACGAGCACCGCCGCAGAAAGGAAGAGGTAACCAACGATGTCGGCAACATCCACCGGTCAGCTGACCACAAGCCTGCGCAAAACATTACAGCGCCAACTCGTGCTGTCACAGCAGCTGCTTGAACTCGCCAAAGAGCAGAACGCAGCGCTGGTAAAGAACGATGTCGCCTTGTTGCAGCAGTTGAACGAGCGACAGCAGACCTGCCTAAGCGAACAAGAGGTGCTCGAACGCACCCGCGTGGAGATCGCGTGCAAGCTGGGCAAGGCGTTTGGGCTAAAAGGGGTGCCACCGCTGCAGCAGCTCGTACCGCATTTAACAAAACCCGACCAGGAGGCGCTGCTCGCGCTGCGAAAAGAGTTGGTTTGCGTGCATGACGAGATAACGGCCGTGCATGAGCGCAATCGCCTGCTGCTTCGCAACGGCCTTAACTACATCGTCTTCAGCTTACGCCTGCTCACCGCCGCAGCGCTGCAGCCGGCCCGCTATGGAACGAATCTTAACGAGGTGGTGACACCCAGTTTTTACATAGATAGCAAGGCCTAAAGGCTTTGCTCGTATTCTCAAACTTGTGGACGCACGGAAGCGTCGGGGCCAAAAATACGGTTGGCCTACATCCTTCAAGGAGAAGAAACCATGCCATCTAGCTTTTTCGGATTAGAGATCGGTTATTCGGCGCTGGCCTCCAGCCAGATCGCCCTCGATGTCGTTTCTAACAACGTATCGAACATCAACACTCCCGGCTATGCGCGAGAAACGGTGGCCTTCGATGAGACCGTTCCGTTTACCCTGCCCGGCCTAGATAGCTTTTCGCCGGGGCAACTGGGCACGGGTACCACGATCACGGCTATTAACGAAGTGCGCGATCAGTTTCTTGATCGCCAAATTTTGGCTGCCAACTCCGATCAGAGCGCTTACAACACGCTTCAACAGGTGCTCGGCCAAGCACAAACGGCCTTCTCCGAGCCTAGCTCGAGCGGCATAGGGCAGCAGCTAACGAACTTTTTTAACGCTTTCAGCAATCTCGCCGCCAATCCAGAAGACCCCGGCATTCGCGCCACGGTTGTCAATCAGGCGATAACCCTCACCAATGCATTCCATAACGTGAGCAATTCGCTGAGCCAACTGCTGCCCAACCTCAGTTCACGTATTCAACTAGATGTGCAGCAGCTCAATAACATCACAACGCAGATCGCCACTCTGAACCACCAGATCGGGGTAAGCATCGCTGCAGGGCAACATCCGAACGATCTTATTGATAAACGCAGCGCGTTGCTTTCTCAACTAAGCGGTTTGGTGAACCTGCAGATTGTGGATGAGATCAACCCACAAACCGGGCAACCGAACGGGGAGATAGATGTGCATGTGGGCGGGTTTACTCTTGTTCAAGGAGATACGGCCGAACCGCTTTCCTACACCTCAACTTCGGTCGGCAGCGCCAATACCCTGGGGCTTATGGACGCGCAAGGAAACGCCATCCCGCTTTTAGGAGGTGAGGTTTACGGACTTTTGAAAGCGTCGGCGATGGTTAAGGGCTACCAGAGCCAGCTCGATACTCTTGCCTATAACCTCATCAATGCGGTGAACAACATTCATCAAACCGGCATGGGACTAGATGGTTCTACCGGCACGCTCTTCTTCTCCTCACCGCCTCCCCCGCCGGGAACCGGCGCAGCTGCCTCCATCTCGGTGAACTCGGCCATTATCGCCGACCCTCAAAAGATCGCTGCGGCTTCAGTTCCCACACCACCCAACCCGCTTGCTCCGGGAAACGGTGATGTAGCGAGCCAAATTGCCAACCTGGCCAACACGGCCGTTATCGGCGGCGCCACGTTAAACGACTACTATAACGCGCTGATATCCACGATTGGCTCGGACACACAGACGGCGCAATCACAAGCCAATAACCAACAGCAGATCGTCTCGCAGTTGCAAAGCCAACAACAGTCGGTTTCGGGCGTGAACCTAGATGAGGAGCTAACCAACATGCTGCAGTATCAGCGCACCTACCAGGCGGCAGCACGGGTGATCAACATGGCCGATACCTTCCTCAACACGATTATCAACGGACTTGGCGCCGGCAGCACTTCGGTAGCAGCCTAATTTTTACCGATAATCTCTAGGGAAAGACGGCATGGAGGCCGTTTTCCTTGAAACCGTTCGGGCGATTCGCCCCTCTGAAAGGAGTCAGAACCATGCGAATTAGCACACAACAGATCGTACAAGATACTATTCTCGGCGTAGAAGACGCCTACTCGCGCTTTGGTGTGGCGGAAAAACAGGTGAGCACCGGAAAGCGAATCAATCAGCCTTCCGACGACCCGGTGGGTACGGGCGAGGTGCTAAAGCTAAAACAGCTTAACTCGCAAATCGATCAGTACAACAACATTATTGACCTGGCCGTAAACTTTCTGTCCACCACCGATTCTGCGTTGAGCAGCACCAACAATCTGTTGCAGCAGGCACGCACCATCGCTTTACAGGCGGCCAACAGCAGCCTCGACGATTCGGCGCGGGCGAACCTGGCCGATCAAATAGGCCAGATCATCACGCAGGTTATCAGTTTGGGGAACAGCAGCTATGAGGGGC
>Ga0209061_1001940_pt1 | contig 29716 bp, 27 predicted proteins | sample Coa_R1_10_FD_187157 | JGI IMG/M metagenome (GOLD analysis project Ga0209061, IMG submission 187157) | Surface soil microbial communities from Centralia Pennsylvania, which are recovering from an underground coalmine fire - Coalmine... | ecosystem: Environmental > Terrestrial > Soil >... | reverse complement strand
ATCGGCTTCGCCGAGGCCAGCGGCATCCCGTTCGGCCAGGGGCTGGTCAAGAACTCCTACGTCGGCAGGACCTTCATCCAGCCCAGTCAGACCATCCGGCAGCGCGGGATCAAGCTGAAGCTGAACCCGCTCCGGGACGCGATCGCGGGGCGGAGGATCGTCGTGGTCGACGACTCGATCGTCCGCGGGACAACCCAGCGCGCGCTGGTGGCGATGCTGCGCGAGGCGGGGGCTGTCCGGGTGCACGTGCGCGTCGCGTCGCCGCCGGTGGCCTGGCCGTGCTTCTACGGCATCGACCTGGCCGCCCGGGCCGAGCTCATCGCCGGGAACCTGTCAACGGAGCAGATCTGCGCCTCGATCGGCGCGGACTCGCTGGGCTACCTGTCGCTGGCAGGGCTGACCGAGGCGACCACGCTGCCGCCCGGCCAGCTATGCCGCGCCTGCTTTGACGGCCGGTACCCCGTCTCCGTCGGCGACCGCGCCGGGCAGGTGCTCGACGACCTGGGCGTCGGGTGGTGACCCGCCGCGCGGGCCGCCCTTGCCGGCCGGTCCCGGATAACGCTCCGGAGGCGTCCTTCCACGCGCGCACTGCGGAGCGGGCCCCGGCGTCCTCCTCGTCGTCGTACTCCTCAGCGTCGTCGTAGTCCCCGGCGGAATCGGCGTTACCGTCGCGGGAATCCGAACCGACACCCAGCTCCACACGCAGCCGGTCAAGGTCTGTGCCGTCGCTCCTGTACTTGAGCTGACGGGCGACCTTCACCTGCTTGGCCTTGGCTCGGCCGCGCCCCATTGGCTCGACCCCCTCGAACGTCCGGACCCGGTCAGGCCCCATGATCTCCGCCTCGCTGGCTTTGCGCGCCATCCGACGCCGTCGCCGCCCCGCGCCGGGGAGCACGACGTTCACCAGCATTCGTACGGATACAACGGTACCTGTTTTGCGCCCCTGATGCCTACGCCGATCACGTGGTGCCCAGCCATATCCCGCGCAGCCTGCCCACCTCGGCCATCCGGCGCTCGGCCATCCGGTCCGCGGCCACCGGCGGCGGCACCCCCTCCGCGTCCGCGAGCGCCAGGACCTTGGCTGTCGTGGTGAAGATCCGCTCGGTGGCGGCGCGCGCCCGCTCGAAGCTGAACCCGGCCAGCTCGTCGGCCACCTGGATCACGCCGCCGGCGTTGACCACGTAGTCGGGCGCGTACAGGATGCCGCGGTCCGCGAGCAGCTTCTCGATGCCGTGGTGCGCCAGCTGGTTGTTGGCCCCGCCGCACACGATGCGGGCGGTGAGCGCGGTCACGACGCGCTCGGTCAGCGTGCCGCCCAGCGCGCAGGGGGCCAGGACGTCCAGTTTCTCCGCGACCAGGGCGTCAATGCCGGGCACGACCCGCACCTGCGGATGGCGGGCGCGGACGGCGGCGGCGGCGCCGGCGTCCACGTCGCAGACCACCACCTCGGCCCCGGCCTCGACGAGGTGGTCCACCAGCCGGTGGCCGACCTTTCCGACCCCCTCCACGCCCACCGTCCGGCCGCTCAGGCTGGTCGTTCCCCAGGCATGCGCGGCGGCGGCCCGCATGCCGTGCATGACGCCGAGCGCGGTGAGCACCGAGGAATCGCCCGCGCCGCCGTGGGCGGCCGTCCGCCCGGTCACCCAGCGGCATTCCCTGGCGACGATGTCCATGTCCTCGCTGCGGGTGCCCACGTCGCACGCGGTGATGTAGCGGCCGCCGAGGGAGGCCACGAAGCGGCCGTAGGCGCGCAGCAGCGGCTCCGACTTGAGCCGGGCCGGATCGCCGATGATGACGGCCTTGCCGCCGCCGAGGTCCAGGCCCGCCAGGGCGTTCTTGTAGGCCATGGCCTCGGACAGCCGCAGCACGTCGGCGAGGGCCTCATCCTCGCTGTCGTAGGGGTAGAAGCGGGTCCCGCCGAGCGCGGGCCCGAGCGCGGTGGAGTAGATGCTGATGATCGCCCTCAGCCCGGTACGGGTGTCCTGGCAGAAGACGACCTGTTCGTGGTCCGTCTTGTTGGCGGAGCCATTGTCCCTGCGGGGCATCGCGAACACGTGTGTCACGGCGGCGACTCTCTCATCCCGTCCCGGCTCCTCGCTGAACCGGGATCGGGATCAAGCGTATTGCCTGCCCGGCCGCGCCCGCCCCGGGCGCGCGCCGGCTGCGCGGGCCCGGGCCCGCCAGGTCCGCTGCCGGGCGGCGCCGGCCGGCCCGGCCGGCGGCGGGCCGGCCACGTGCTGCGCTGTGCGGCGTTCTGGTCCAGGTCGGCCGCACTGCGTCACCGCCGGAGGTGTCCCGGCCCGGCCGGCTTGCGGCCATTGCCGTTCCCGGGGGGCCGGACCCGGGGGCGGGACATCCGCCGTGCGCCCGGCAATACCGGGCGGTAACGCCCGGGCGGTACCACGCGGCCACTATTGTCCGGGCAGTACCGCCCGGGCAGTATTCCCGAATCCGGCGCGATGCGACTATAAGTATCGCTAGACTCACCGTGAGTGATAGTGATCGGCGAGGCAACTGGGCAGCCCGGTACAGAAACTTGCTCCTGGTGGTCGACGTGTCACCGCTGGTGATGGCAATATGGTCCCTGTCGGCCATAAAGGACATCCCCGCCATGCTCCCCGCGGAGCACAGGCAACAAACGAAACGCAGGATCGCAGCACTGGTCCAGGAGGAGAGGCCACGCATATGTCCGCACGTACACCCGAAGCCGAGCCGCTGTTGACGCCGGCGGAGGTCGCGACGATGTTTCGCGTCGACCCCAAGACCGTCACACGGTGGGCGAAGGCCGGGAAGCTGACGTCGATCCGCACGCTGGGGGGACACCGGCGCTACCGGGAGACCGAGGTCCGTGCACTGCTCGCGGGTATCCCGCAGCAGCGTTCCGAGTAACCGCCTGCCGTCTTCGCCGACGCAGCGGCGCCGCGCGGCTCGCGGCGGAAGCGGCAGCACTCGTTCAACGAGATGGGGGGTCGGCCCCGTTGCCTTGCGTCGCACCGGCGATGATGCCGGGAAGGGCGGCGCGCCGCCGGGGCCGCTCCGCTTTCAGGGGAGGGTCGCACGATGCGTGATCCGCAGTTGGTCGCACGTGCTCAGCGTGCCTCGGCACGGCTGGAATCGGCATGGCAGCAATGGCGGGTGCGGCACGGCCTGGCCGCCTCGCCCGCGCAGCCGGTGGTCAGTTATGTCGGCTATTCGCTTACCGAGCCATGGGGGGAGCCCCGGGTGGTCATCGGGATCGACGCCGACGAGGCCGAATTCCTGTCGGACTTTCTCGACCGCGAGCGCTGCGCCGGCCACGGGCATGGAGCGGTCCAGCCGGCCGCGCAGCGGCCGGGCCCGCAGGCGGCACACGTCCCGCTCCAGCCGGACCCGCGGCAGTCGGGCCCGCTGCAGCAGGTCAAGCGGGCCGGGCAGCCGGAAGGTGCCGGTGAGCCCGCCGGCCTGCCGTTGCTGCGCGCGCCGGTCGCCCCCGGCAGCGCCCCCCGCCCGCCGGGCCAGGCCGGGGACATGACCGCCGAGCTTGCCGGCTGGACCTCGGGCGAGCTTCCCGGGCAGGCCACCGAACGCCTGGCCGGCTGGCAGCCGGGTCCCGCGGCAGGAACTGACCAGCCGCCGGGCTCCGCGTAGCTCGGCCCGCAGCGGCCCGCGGCACTTGTGATCCGGTGAGCAGGTTCACAGCTGCGTCCTAGGCTGCGCTAAGAATCCCGCGGCATGATCGGTCTAGGACAGGGCCCGAACAGGTTCGCGCCCGTCTTGCCTGGGCTCGGGGTGGCCAGGCCCCGCTCCGAGCCCAGGCTGCCGCGGTCGGCAGGGTGGCGGATCGCCGGGAACGGTGTCAGCCTGGCGGCATGAGCTTCTTCGATTCGATCCCCCCGCCTCCTCCGCCGCCCGAGCCGCAGCGGCGGTACCGCCCGGCCTGGGCGCAGCCGGATGAGGTGATCCCGGCATCTGTCCCCGGCGAGCTGCTGCTGATCCGGACCGGGCAGGTCGCGCTGGCGATCGGCAGCGTGCGCGTCTACCCCAACGGGTTTGAGTTCACCGCTCATGTGCGGGTGCGCCGCGCCGACGCGGACGAGCCGGTCTGGCACGATCCCTTTGACCGCCACCGGCGGCGGGGCAGGCAGCCGCCCGGTGATGTGCTGCGGCTGGGCCTGTTGTACGCCGACGGGCGCCGCGCCGCGACCACCGGTCACTGGTGGCCCGGTGAGGGTGCCGACCCGGGGCGCTTGGTGCTGCAGCAGGGCGGAGGCGGGGGCAATTCCTGCCGCTGGGACGGCGAGTTCTGGGTGCACCCGCTGCCGCCGGACGGCCCGGTGACCTTCGTGGCGTCCTGGCCGGACTACGGGGTGGCCGAGACCCGCGCGGAACTGGACGGGTCGGTGATCCGTGCGGCCGCCGCACGCGCGGTGATCCTGTGGCCCGAGGAGCCGGAGTCCGAGCCCGGCGGCGGCCTGGCGTGGCGGACGAGCACGATCACGGCGCACAAGCCCGACCACCCTGCCGGCGAGGGCGCCGGCGGCTGACAGCCGGTCCGCGAACCAGGCGGAAAGGTCTCATCCCGAACCGTTCAGCTCAGTCCGTTCGGTCCCTGGGCTCGGGCGGCTCGCCGGCGGTCGTCCGCGGGGGGCCTGGAGGCCGCAGCGTGATCGGCCGGGGTGGCTGCCCGGACCGGTGGATAGCATGTGCCGGTAATCGCACCGCAGTGCAGAGGAAGGATCGGAGAGGCCGCAGTGACCCGAGTGGCGGTGGTGTCCGGTGGCGGCACGGGGATAGGCAAGGCGATCGCAGCTCGCCTTGCCGCCGGCGGCGGCCAGGTGGTCATCATCGGGCGCCGGCCCGAGGTCCTTGCGGCCGCCGCTCAGGAGCTGACCGCGGCCGGGCCGGGCCGGGTGTCGTGGTGCGCCGCCGACCTGACCCGCCCGCAGGACGTCGAGCGGGCGGCGGCCGGCGTCGACGGCACCGTCGATGTCGTGGTCAACAATGCCGGAGGGGTGGCGTCCCGCGGCATGCCCGACGGCCGGCTCGCTGAGGTGGCCCGTGCCTGGGAGGCGGATTATCAGGCGAATGTCATCTCGGCTGTGCTACTCACTCAGGCCCTTCTTTCCCGCCTGCGCCGCCCGTGCGGGCGCGTGGTGAACATCAGTTCCATCGCCGCCTTGCGGGGCGGGGGCGGTTCTTACTCCGCAGCCAAGGCGGCACTGCTGGGCTGGACCTTCGACCTGGCCGCCGACCTCGGCCCGGCGGGGATCACCGTGAACGCTGTGGTACCTGGCTATGTAGCCGACACCGGGTTCTTCGGCGACACGATGACCGACGAACGCCACCGCCGCCTCGTCGCGCAGACACTGGTCGGCCGCGCTGGTCGCCCGGCAGATGTCGCCGCGATGGTGGGTTACCTGGCCTCGGCTGAGGCGTCGTTCGTGACCGGCCAGGTTCTCCAGGTCGATGGCGGCGCGCTGCTCGGGCGATGAGATGCCCAGCTCGGCCAGGCCCAGGTCGAGGCGTTCCTGGAACGCGGTCATTGCACCCCTTTCCTGACCGCAGCGTATTGCCAATCGCGCGACCAGCGCCCGCACCGCGCCGTGGTGCGCTCGCACCCACCGAAGCCGCGGACCGGCGGTCGACCTTGGACACGACTCGGCGGACCACTGGCGGGACCGACGGATAGGAGGCAGCAGGTGGGGCGCCAGGGGGTCGAACCCTGAACCAATGGATTAAAAGTCCACTGCTCTGCCATTGAGCTAACGCCCCGCCAGGCCCGCACAGCAGGCGGCATCAGACGAAGCGTACCGAGTCTGCGGCGCCCCGGGGCCTACCGGTACGCGGAGATCCCGGTGAGCGCCTGGCCGATGGCCAGCGTGTGGATCTCCTCGGTCCCCTCGTAGGTCAGCACGGCCTCGAGGTTGTTCGCATGCCGGATCGGCGGGTATTCCAGCGTCACGCCGCTCGCCCCGAGCACGGTCCTGGCCTGCCTGGCGATGTCGATGGCGGAGCGCACGCAGGTCATCTTCGCCAGGCTGACCTGCACGGGCGTGACCGAGCCCGCCTCCTTGAGCCGGCCGAGATGCAGGACAAGAAGCTGGGAGCGGCACAGGTCCGCGGCCATCCAGCTCAGCTTGGCCTGCGTCAGCTGGAACGACCCGATCGGCTTGCCGAACTGCTCCCGCGTCCGGGCGTACTCGATCGCGCTTTCCAGGCAGGTGCGCGCCGCCCCGGTGGCTCCCCACGCGACGCCGTACCGCGCCTCGGTCAGGCACGACAGCGGTCCCTTCAGCCCGGTGATACCGGGCAGCACCGCGTCGGCGGGCAGGCGCACCTCGTCCAGGTGCAGCTCGGAGGTGATGGACGCGCGCAGCGACAGCTTCTTGTGGATGTCGCGGGCGGCGAAGCCGGCGGTTCCGCGCGGGACCAGGAAGCCGCGGATGCCGGCGGCCGTGTTCGCCCACACCACCGCGATGTCGGCGATGCTGCCGTTGGTGATCCACATCTTGGTCCCGGACAGCACCCAGTCCGACCCGTCCCGCCGCGCGAACGTCCGCATGCCGCCCGGGTCGGAGCCGTGGTCGGGCTCGGTGAGGCCGAAGCAGCCGATCGCCTCCCCGGCGGCCATCCTCGGCAGCCACTCGGCCTTCTGCTCCTCCGAGCCGTAGCGCCAGATCGGGTACATGGCCAGCGAGCCCTGCACCGACGCCGCGCTGCGCAGCCCCGCGTCGGCCGCCTCCAGCTCCCGGCAGGCGACGCCGTAGGCGACCGCGCCGGCGCCTGCGCAGCCGTACCCGGTCAGCTGCATGCCGAGCAGGCCGAGCTTGCCGAGTTCCGGCACGATCTCCCGCGGTAGCGTGCCCGCCTCGAACCAGTCCGTGATGTGCGGCAGCACCTGGTCCGCGGCGAACGCGCGCACCGTGTCCCGGATCAGGCGCTCCTCCGAGCTGAGCTGGCCGTCGATGTTCAGCAGGTCGGTGTCTGGGGCGCCCGTCGGCATGTGCGTTCCTCTCGTCCTGGTAAGTTCAGGGTAGCTGCCGGGACGCAGCGGGGGTCAGCCCGGCCCGCCGCGCCTGCACCAGCCCGGCCCGCAGCCGCGTCCAGCGCGCGGCGAGCACGGCGGCAGCGGCCAGGCCGAGCAGGCCGGCCAGGGCGACGGCGGGCGGCGGCCCCAGTGCCTGCGCCACCGCACCGCCGGCCAGGATGCCGAGCCCTTGCACCGCGTACAGGCCGGACTGTGCCACGCCGAACGCGCGCGCCCTGCTGCCCGGCGGCAGGGCCTGCACGAAGGACGCCGCGGCGGCGAACTGGTAGGCGCCCCCGGCCCCCGCCAGCATCCACAGCAGCAGCACCACCCACAGCGGCGGGTCCCACGCGCTGCCGATCAGCGGCGCGCACGAGCCGATGGCCAGCCACCCCATCATCCTGACCCTGGACGAGGGCGCGGCCACCGTGGCGACCACGAAGGCGCCGGCCACCATGCCGAGCGGCATCGCGGCCATGAGCAGGCCCACCGTCAGCGCGCTGCCCCGCAGCGAGTGCGCGTAGGGCGCGGCGAGGCCCTCTGGGACGATGGAGAAGCCCGCGAGCCAGCCGAACAGCAGCAAGGTCCGCAGCGTCCGGCTGCCGAAGACGGTCCGGATCCCGTCCGCCGACACCTCCCACAGCGACCAGCCGCCGCTCCCGCCGCGCCGCGGCGACGGCCTGACCTTCACCCCAGTCGCCACGATAAGAGCAGATATGCAGAACGACACGGCGTCCAAGGCCAGGGTCACGTGCGTGCCGAGCGTGGCGACGACCGCAGCGCCCGCGACGAAGCCGAGGACCTGGCTGGCCTGGTGGGTGATGTTGCCGATGGCCGAGCCGAGCACGTAGCTGTCCCCGGACAGCACGTCCGGCATCAGGGCGGTGCGCGCGGAGGAGAACGGCACGCCGGCCAGCACGGTGCAGAACAACAGCGCGCACAGCGGGGCGAACGGCGTGCCGGGCACCGCCATCAGCCCGACGGTTCCGGCCCGCAGCACGTCGCAGGCGATCATGACGCGGCGCCGCGGGAACAGGTCCGCCAGCCCGGACAGCAGCGGGCCGCCGGCGATGGGCGGGAGGTAGGTCAGCGCGTAGGCCAGCGCGGTCAGGAAGGCCGACCGGGTCAGCCGGTACACCAGGATGGCGATGGCGACCTGGGCGAACTGGTCGCCGACATAGGAGAGCACCTGCGCGGTCCACAGCGCGCGGAACTCGCCGATGGCGAAGACCTCCCGGTAAGACGACCGCTGCTCGGGCGCCCGGCGGTGGCGGCCCGCGCCGGAGGCCCGGGATGCCCGGCCCCCCGGCGGCGGCCCGGCCCGGTGCCGTGCCCGCCCCGGCCTGGCCCGCGACTGGGTACGCGGCGGAGTCGTCACCGCTGCCGGTCACCTCGGGCATCGGCCAGGGTGCGGCCCGGTCTGCCGTCGAGCATGTCCCGCTCCCTGATGGCACGGTCCCGCCCTACTGTCGGAGCGTGATTTTATTATCGCTTAACGTGTCTGGCGACGACGGGTCTTTGCGAGCGGTATCGCCGGGAAACCGCGGCGGCCCGGGCCGGGCATGACCGGCGCTTTGCCGGTCGCGCTGTCAGTCCCCTATGCTGGGGCAGTCCCCGGCGGGCGGGCTGACACGGTGACGGCGGCCAGGGCCGTCGGCGGCCCCCATCGTCTAGCGGCCTAGGACATCGCCCTTTCAAGGCGGCGGCACGGGTTCGAATCCCGTTGGGGGCACTGGTTTGAACTTCGACGGTTGGCTCCACTCGGTGGGATGGTCGCCAAACCTCGATCCTCAGCCCGCCAACGGTGGCGGAGCTTGCCGTCGGCGGTACTGGGTGGGTGAGATACCGTAGTGAGCGCGGAAGCAGCGGCTCCCGTAGTTGGCATCGCTCCAGCCAACTGCGTGAGAGACCTCGGCGACCGAGAGGTCGGTCAAGAACAGCCGGGCCATCCGCTCGACCCGCATTTGTCGCAGATGTGCCATAGGGCTCGTCCCAACCGTGGCGGCGAAGGCACGGACGACCTGCGAGCGGGACAGATGGACTTCCTCAGCCAGTGAGCTAAGCGTCCAATTCTCGGCAAGGCGAGTACTCAAGGTGTTGATGGCGACGGCAACGTGGCCACGGACAACGCCGTGTCCGGCAAGTGGTGCAGCAGCCCGCCGCTCTCGTGACGATCCAGTTTCCCTTTCGATCATCGTCGTCCCTGCTGCCGACCAACAGGGATCGCCAAGCGATTGTCGTCAGCGCGGATGCACTCCCCGTGCACGTAACGGGAGTACTTCATGGTCGCGTTACTGCGTCGTTGGAGGGCTGAGCGGGGCCTCAACACGTGCCTCACGCTGGGCACTCAGGTCAGCCGGCGCCGTAGCCACCACACGCTGAGTGCTGCGAGTCCGATGGCGAGGACGATGAATAGGGTAGTCTCGTAGGCTTGGAGTTCCCAGTAACGACCCGCGGGTTGATAGGTGACGAACTCGTGAAACTTGGCGGCGACCCGGGCTGCACAGGCGTGGACTTCGGGTTGGATCGCGGCTCCTGGCGTGGTGTGCCTGCCGCCGACGTGGGAGCCAGGCGGGATGTCTGAGGTGAGCGACGGGCATGCTCGCTCGATGAACTGCGGGGTCGGCTGATTGCCTGACTTGTCGATCATGGTGGTCGAGTAGATCCAGGCGTTCGGGAGCACCGGGGCAGCGGGTATGATTTCTGCACCGGCTGCGGCGTGGACGATGCTGAACCCAGCACCGAGCGTGAAGGGGTAGCTTCGCTCGACGGGTGCAACGAAGTGGGGTCGGAGCCAGTAGGCTACGGCGAGCCGCGCTGCGACGAACGCAATGAGGGTTGCTGCCATCGCCGGGACGGTGCGACGAGCTACAGCTCCGCTCGCGGCGCCGAGGACGAAACCGAACGCGCCGTAACCGATCGGGACGATGCCGCGAAGGCCGAAGGTCGATAGCGCGAAGCGGTTGGCGTTGACAGTGTCGAGCGGGCTCGACCACCAGGTAACGATCAAGCTGAGCACTCCGCTGATCGCCATCGCGGCCGCGGCGCCGACAAGCAGGCGGGTGAGGACGAAACGGATCCGGGTCACGCTCTGGGTAAAGGAAAGCCGGAAGGTGCCGGTCTCGAGGTCCCGCCCCAGAAGGGGCGCCCCCCAGAACATCCCGATCAACACCGGTGCGACGAGGACCAGGGCGTAGAACAACCCCTGGAGCGCGTGGTCGGTACCAACCAGGCCCGCTTTTGCCGCTTGGCAGTCGCCGCGCGCGGCGCAGTTGATGACCGTTGTGTCGTAGAGGTGGGCGAGGTGCGGGCCGGTAGCGATCGCCAGCGCCGCGACCAGCACGAGACCGGCGAGCACGACCAGTGCGGAGGTCCGTGCCTGCATCCAGGTGAAACGAATGACGCCGATACTCCCTACTGCCTTCCGCATACCCATCGAGGCGGCCGGCTCTCGCGGAGGCGTCGTGACGGCGTGAATGGGTGAAGTGGGCGTGCTCATGGTCACGTGACACGGCGGGAAGTGGCCCACAGGCTCATGCCGACGAGAAGGATGGCGACGCCGATGTAGAACGCCAGCTCGGTCCACTGGAGCGGCCAGTAGTGGCTTGAGGGTTGGTAGACGACAACCTCGTGGAACTTGACCGCGACTCGCGGAATGCAATCCTGGTAGGGGTAGGGCGCGGTCGTGCGTCCGCCGCCCCCTGGACCGGCTCCCAGGTTGAGCTGCGGGCAGAGCACTTTGAGCGCAGCGCTGGTGAGGGGGTGCCCAGTGTTGTCAACGATCTTGGTCGAGTAGATCCAGGCGTTCGGCAGGCTCGGGGGGCCGGGGAGAAAGCTGTTCCCGTAGGCGGTGGGAGCAACGCCGGTGACCGTCGTCGCATTCAGGCTGAAGATGCCGGTCACCGGCGAGATCAGATGCGGTCGGACCCAGTGGGTAAACCCGAGTCGGGCGCCGACGAAGGCAGCGAGCGAGACCGCCATCGCCGGGACGGTCCTGCGTACCAGTACGCCGACAAGCACGGCGAGGGCAAACGCAAACGCGGCGTAGCCGATCGGGACAATGTCACGCTGCTCGAAGGACGCGTAGAGCGTGGCGTTCGCGCGGTCGATCGGGCTGGACCACCAGGTGACGAGCAGGCTGAGCAGGCCCGCGACCACCATGCTCGCGAGGGCGCCAAGGAGGAGTTTGACGCCGAGCCAGCGAGTGCGGGTCACGCTCTGGGTGAACGCCAGGCGCCACGTGCCGACTTCAAACTCCCGAGCGACCAGCGGCGCTCCCCAGAACAGGCCGATCGCGCCGGGCACGACGACCACGAGCGCACCCAGGCCGACATGCAGGGCCCGATCGTTCTTCACGAACGCCGTCCGCGTCGCCGAGCAGTCCGAGTGACACGATCCGACAGTGCTCTCGTAGAGGTGTACTAGGTGCGGACCGGTCGCCCCCAACACCACCGCGACGATCGCCAGCCCGGCCGCAGCGATCAAGAGAGGGATTCTCGATTGCATCCAGGCGAAGCGGATCACCGCGTCACCCCCAACCCGACCTGACCAGCCGGCCCGGACTCGCGTCCCCGGCCCATATAGGCCAGGACCAGGTCGTCCAGGGTGACCGGCTTCACGGTCCACGCCGGGTCGAGGATTGGCTGGTCGGTGCGCACGAGGAAGGTGCTCTGCTTGTCGGTGTGGCTCTCCTCGATGACGAGCTGGTCGGAGGGAAGCGAACGCGGGTCGCGGCGCGGCCCCGTCAGGCGATGGTGCGTAGCGAGCAGGTCGTTCACGTCACCGGCGAGCTGGGTGTGGGATGAGACCAAGACGACGAGGTGGTCACACACGCGCTCCAGGTCGGAAACGAGGTGCGAGGAGAGCACAACGCTGACGCCGTGACGGGCGACGATCGTCATGAGGTCCTGGAGGAACTCCCGCCGGGCGAGCGGGTCCAAGCTTGCGACCGGCTCGTCGAGGACCAGCAGCTCGGGCTGCTTCGCGATGGCGAGCGTGAGGGCGAGCTGGGCACGCTGCCCGCCCGACAGCGACCCGGCCTTCTGACGCAGATCGAGGCCCAGCTGCCTGATCCGATGCTCGGCGAGACCCTGATCCCACCCCGGGTTGAGGTAAGCGCCCATCCGGAGGTGCTTGCCGACCGTGAGGCCCGCGTAAACGGGCGTGTCCTGCGCGACGAAACCGACCTTCGCGAGCTGATCGGGACCCTCGGCGGGTCGACCCCCCATGATCGAGATCGACCCCTCGCTCGGCGTGAGCAAGCCAACCGCGAGATGCAACAGCGTCGTCTTGCCCGCCCCGTTCGGACCGACGAGGCCGACAACACGCCCCTCCGGGATGGACAACGTGCAATCACGCAATGCCCACTTGCGTCCATAGTGCCTGCCGAGCCCCGTCGCATCCAGAACCGCGGTCATGCCACTCCCTCCGCGAAACAGCTGCGGACCGCGGTCCGATAGATCGCCTCGATGTCATCGGGACCGAGCCCCGCCAAACGTGCCCGGCGCAGCCAAACCGTCATCGAGGCCAAGAACCGTTCCTGGGTAGCCGGGTCGCTGCGAGGAAGCGTCCCGACGACGAACGTTCCCTGCCCGGGCCGGGGACGCACCAGACCCTCACGCTCCAAGTCCCGATAGGCCTTGAGCACCGTGTTCGGGTTGATCGCCAGCTTCGCCACCACTTGCTGAGTGGTCGGCAACTGGTCGCCGGGTTCGAGGATGCCCAACCGCAGCGCCTGGTGGACCTGCTGAACCAACTGCAAATACGTGGCGACACCCGATCCGGTGTCGAGCTGGAACTCGATCACCTACATACCTTCCGCTAATCGCTAGTTCAACTAAGACGTTAGTGGAAGCATACATTACCACAGGATCCTCGCAACGCGCCCCACGGCCAGCAGGTCCACGAAAGTCGATGGGCGCACCGACTCAGTCGGGACGACTCGGCGGTCTGATCGACGACGAACGTCATCCGCCGCCTCCATCGGGAGGTGGAGAACGCGTGCCAGCGAGAACCCCTGCTAGGACCTGGTGGAGCATCACCTTCAAAGACTCAGGCGCGGATACCTGCTGGCTCTCCGCTCTCGCGACTGGCACGTAGTCCAAGGCCCGCAGCCTGCCGTTCTCTGCTTCTCCGTTCCCCTCACTCCGACTGGCTCAGGCGATCCGGCGACGTCCCGCGGGACGCAGCGCCACCCCTTGTCCGCGCAGGCTCCGGCCCACGGTGCTCGCCGCGACCCTCAGCCGACCAGCGATCTCGACCAGTGTGAGCCCGTCTCGGTACAGCTCGCCGGCAGCCTTCGCTTGCTCGGCGGTGAGCCCGAGGGACCGCAACTCGACCCCCGCCCGGACGAGATGCCGGACGACCGTCTGACGGTGAGCACCCGACCACGCCACCAGCTCGCGGATCGTCGCCCCCGCCTCGTAACGAGCAATCAGCTCGGCTCGTAGGGCGAGCGTGATCGAGGTTTGGCGCTTCTCAAGTGCCGCTATGTTCTGGCCTCGAAAGTCGGTGATCCGCCTCCCGGACCCCTCCTTACGCCACCGCAGAGACCCCTTCTTGTGCCGCCTGATCAGGGATTTCACGGCCGGGGTGAGGTTTGGCGACTGTCCCGTTTGGTGCACCATGCAGAACCATGCTGGCCAGGCGTCGGCGGCGGGCTGTGCGGCGCGGGGGCGGAACGACAGCGTGGCCGGGAACAGGATGTCCGTCCCCATGATGCGGTAGCCCCGGCGCCGCATCCGCGCCTCCATCTGGCGGGCGACCCACTTCCTGAGACGGCCATCACCCGAGCGATTGCGCCCCTCGGGTTGCGGTCACGGTCCTGGAGGCCATCGGCGCCGCCTCCCATTCACTATCGGCTGGATGAAGAATATTTCCTAAAAAATAGTTGATGAAGCAAGTTTTGTCTGGTCAAACCACTGGTAGACTGAGCGCATGGCCCTTGATCCGGCGATGGTCGCGTGGCGGAACCTTCACATCGCCGACGCCGTCGTCTGCGAGCAGCTCAACGGCAGGCTCGGCCGCGCGGCGGGGTGCTCGCTGACCGAGCACGACCTGATGGCGTGGCTTTCCGTGGCGCCCGGGCAGCGGCTGCGGATGAGCGATCTGGCCGCCCGGCTGCGGGTCAGCCCCGGCGGCCTCACCCGCATCGCCGACCGGCTCGTGGCGCGCGGCTGGATCGAGCGGGACCAGCCGCCGGACAACCGCCGCGAGGTCCGCCTGGCGCTGACCGGATCCGGCGCCGCCGCGCTGACCGTGGCCCGGCGCGCGTACTCCGCCGTGCTCCGCGACACGCTGTCCAGATGCCTGGATGACGGCGATCTCGACCTGCTCGGCGCGATCGCGGGCAAGCTTCTGGACCGGCTCGGTGAAAACCGGCCATGAACCTCATCGGCCTGGTGCCGGAGACCGACGAGCCGGACGCGGTCTTCGAGGCGTTCGCCGGCTGGTCGAAGCGGCACGGGCTGGAGCTGTACCCGCATCAGGAAGAGGCGCTGATCGAGATCGTCTCCGGCGCGAACGTGATCTTGTCGACGCCGACCGGGTCGGGCAAGTCGCTGGTCGCGACCGGTGCGGCGTTCGCGGCGCGGGCCGGGGACAGGGTCACGTTCTACACCGCGCCGGTGAAGGCCCTGGTGTCGGAGAAGTTCTTCGCGTTCTGCGATATTTTCGGCCCCGACGCCGTCGGCATGATGACCGGCGACGCGAGCGTCAACCCGGACGCGCCGATCATCTGCTGCACCGCGGAGGTCCTGGCCAACCTGGCCCTGCGCGACGGCGCGGACGCGGATGTGGGTCTCGTGGTCATGGACGAGTTCCACTTCTATGCCGACCCGGATCGCGGCTGGGCCTGGCAGGTGCCGCTGATCGAGCTGCCCAGGGCGCAGTTCCTGCTGATGTCGGCCACGCTCGGCGACGTGACCCGGTTCCGGCGCGACCTGGAGCGGCGCACCGGCCGGCCGGCCGCGGTCGTCGCCAGCGCCGAGCGGCCGGTGCCGCTGGCCTTCTCCTATGTGACAACGCCGCTGCACCAGACGCTGGAGGACCTGCTCACCGCCAAGCAGGCGCCGGTGTACATCGTGCATTTCACCCAGGCGGCCGCGATCGAGCAGGCCCAGGCGCTGATGTCGGTCAACGTGTGCACGCGCGCGGAAAAGGACCAGATAGCCGGGCTTGTCGGGAACTTCCGCTTTACGGCGGGATTCGGGAAGACGCTGTCGCGCCTGGTCCGCCATGGCATCGGCGTGCACCACGCGGGCATGCTGCCGCGATACCGGCGGCTGGTGGAGACGCTCGCGCAGGCGGGGCTGCTGAAGGTCATCTGCGGGACCGACACGCTGGGGGTCGGCATAAACGTGCCGATCCGCACCGTGCTGTTCACCGGGCTGTCCAAGTTCGACGGGTCGCGGGTCCGCCTGCTCCAGGCCCGTGAGTTCCATCAGATCGCCGGGCGGGCCGGCCGCGCGGGTTTCGACAGCACGGGCTACGTCGTCGCCCAGGCGCCCGAGCACGTCATCGAGAACGAGCGGGCGCTGGCCAAGGCCGGAGACGATCCGAAGAAGCGCCGCAAAGTGGTGCGCAAGAGGCCGCCGGAGGGAACGATCGGGTGGGGCGAGCCGACGTTCGACCGGCTGGTCGCCGCTTCGCCCGAACCCTTGACGTCCCAGTTCCGGGTGACCCACGCGATGCTGCTGAACGTCATCGGCCGTCCCGGCGACGCGTTCGCCGCGATGAAGCACCTGCTGACCGACAACGACGAGGACCCGGTCTCGCGGCGCCGCCACATCCGGCGGGCGTTCGCCATCTACCGGGCGCTGGTCGCCGGCGGCGTGGTGGAGCGGCTGGCTGAGCCGGATCCCGACGGCCGGCGCTGGCGGCTGACGGTCGATTTGCAGGACGATTTCGCGCTGAATCAGCCTTTGTCGTCATTGGCGCTGGCGGCGATCTCGCTGCTCGACCCGGAGGCGGAATCGTACGCGCTGGACGTGGTGTCGGTCATCGAGGCGACGCTCGAGAACCCGCGCCAGGTGCTGGCAGCCCAGCTCAAGCGGGCTCGCTCCGCGGCCGTCGCCGCGATGAAAGGCGAAGGTCTCGAGTACCACGAACGGATGTCACTGCTTGACCAGGTGACCTACCCCATGCCCCTGGCCGACGTGCTCGAGGTGGCCTACGGCACGTATCGCAGGGGGCATCCGTGGGTCGCCGACTACGACCTCTCGCCGAAGTCCGTGGTGCGCGACATGTACGAGCAGGCGATGACGTTCACCGAGTACATCGCGTACTACGGGCTGGCGCGAGCCGAGGGCGTCGTGCTGCGGTACCTGGCGGACGCGTACAAGGCGCTGCGGCAGACCGTGCCGGAGGAGGCCCGCAGCGTGGAGCTGGCCGACCTGATCGAGTGGCTGGGCGAGACGGTGCGGCAGGTGGACTCCAGCCTGATCGACGAGTGGGAGAAGCTGCGCGATCCGTCCGTCGCGGAGGCCGTGGCCTCGGACGGCGCGGCGCCGCCGGCCGTCACCGGGAACGTCCGGGCGTTCCGGGTGCTGGTGCGGAACGCGCTGTTCCGGCGGGTCGAACTGGCCGCGCTGCGGCGGTATCCGGAGCTGGGCTCGCTCGATGAATCCTCCGGCTGGGACGCCGGGGCGTGGGAGCGGGCGCTGGAGGAGTATTTCGCCTCGCACGGCGAGATCGGCACCGGGGCGAACGCCCGCGGGCCGAGCATGCTGATCATCGACGCTGCGGGCGGGCGGGACTGGACGGTCCGGCAGATCTTCGACGATCCGGAGGGCGACCACGACTGGGGGATCAGTGCCGTCGTGGACCTCGACGCCTCCGACGAGGCCGGCGCCGCCGTCATCCGCATCACCGACGTCGGCCAGCTCTGAGACCCGGGCAACCGAAGGCTTCGCTTGCGTGCCTGAAGGTAGTGGTAACAGCTACCTGGCCGGCCTGTCGCGGCGGAACTGGGCAACCCGGCAGGCTGTGCGACCGGGATCGGCTGTCGGCAGGGGACGGAGATTGCTGGTAAGCTCTCACCCGTGGCCGGGAAGACTCCCTCGACCGCACGCCTCCTATCGGCAAAATCGCAGGTCGTGCCCGCACGGTCCGGCATGTAATCCCGTTGGGGGCACGCGTCGGCTACGGCTGACGGCATGAGGTCCTGTAGAGCAGCTCGGAGTGCTCGCCACCCTGTCAAGGTGGAGGTCGCGGGTTCAAATCCCGTCAGGACCGCGGGCCTAGGGCCTGCCCTGGTCAGGTAGCTCAGTCGGTATGAGCGTCCGCCTGAAAAGCGGAAGGTCGGCAGTTCGATCCTGCCCCTGACCACCCGTTTGACCAGCACAAATGCCTGCCTGATCAGTCGGTCTGGCCCGGCTTGCTAGCGGATTTGCTAACAGACGCCTTCACCGCACGGGCGAAGACATCCCCGACACCGAAGGCATGCTCGCGGAGAACATGTGAGTAGACGCGCAGCGTGACCGCTGGGTCGACGTGGCCGAGCCGGGCGGCGACGACATGGACCGGCACCCCAGCCAGGAGCAACGTTGTGGCATGTAGGTGGCGCAAGTCATGCAGGCGGGCATGAGGTAGCGCCAGACCGGGCGCGACTGATTTGTTGTGCGCAGTGATCAGCTTGCTCACGAGCGCGGTCACGGTGTCGGGGTAAAGCGGCTCGCCCCACTTGGTGGTGAAGACCAGGCCGTCGTTATCGGTCCAGGCCGTGCCAGCCGCCTGACGTTCCTCTGCCTGGCGGTGATGGTGCTCTCGCAGGATGGTGACCGTTTCGCGGTCGATGCTGACGACACGGGACCGGCCACCTTTGGTGGTACCTTCAACGCGCTGGCCGCGCACGACGGCGGTCGATCCGCCGAAGGTGACCTCGGCGGTGTCGAGGTCAACCGCAGACCACCGGAGGTACAGGAGTTCGCCGCGGCGGGCGCCAGTGTAGGCGGCAAGCCGGTAGAAGGCGTACAGCCGATGTGGCCGTGCCGCGCTGAGGAAGGAATCGAGCTGTTCGGGGGTCCAGACCCGGGCGGGTTCGGTGACATGATGGCGGGGACGTTTCGACCGCTCGGCAGGATTGACGGCAAGAAGCTGCTCGACCTGCACCGCGTCGGCCAGGGCCTTGCGCAGGGTGCGGTGTATGTGCGAGATCGTCCAGGCCGACAGCGGTCGACCGTCACGACCCCCATGTTCTGCGAGGTCACGGTACAGCTTGGAGATTACGGCCGGTCGCAAGGCTTGCCGCCGCATACGCCCGATGCGGGGCACGATGTAGTGATCGATGTCGTGACGGTAACCGGCAAGCGTCTTGGGCTTCACGGTGGCAGCGTGCGTTTCCAGCCACTCGGCCAGGTAGTCCGCGACAGTCGAAACGGATCGATTGACGTACTCGCCGCGCCGGGCACGGATGCGGGCCTCGTCACGTGCTACCTTGGCGGCTTCCTCGGTCTCGAAGCCGCCGACCCATTTAGGCTTGCTCGCGCCCGTCGAGGGGTCGGGCACCCGGATCACGTACGACCAGGTGGTGCCGCGCTTCATGACGCCACCGCGGAGCTTGGGAGTGCTCTTGCGCGGCTTCCGGTCGCGGCCAGCTTCGGCGGCCTGGTTGTCAGGCATTACGCGGCGGTCCTTTCGGTGAGCAGCCTGGAGACGTAATCCTCCAGGGCGGTGAGCGGGATGCGCCGTGACCCGTCGATGCGGATCGAGGCGATGGCGCCGCTGGCCAGCAGCTCGTAGAGCTTGCTGCGGGAGATGGCCAGGGCCTCGGCCGCTTCGGGCACGGTCAGCAGCAGCCGGGTCATGGCGGGCCTCCCGTCGGCGGGGCCGACGCATGGGATGCGCCGTCGGCCGCCTGCGGGTCAATCGGCGGCGGGTATCCGCGGCCGGCGAAGTGCCAGTAGTTGATGACGAGGGTGGTGTCGCTGTCGAGGTCCGGCAGCAGCCCAGCGGCCTTGGCGTATTCGCGCTGGTGGGCGGCACGATCGGCGCGTAGCGCGGTCATGGTGGTGGAGTAGGCGCGGCTCTTGGTGGCGAAGTGGCCGCGGAAGCCGAGCATGTGCGCCCATGCGGCCAGCCGCAGCTCGCCGAACTCGGGGAGCTTGCCAAGGCGCAGGCATTCGGCGATGTGGCGGCGGGCGTGGTCGCGGACAGGAAGTTCGGCGAGCCGGTCGGCGGGTGTGATGCGGCGGTCGAGGGTGCCGGTGCATTCAGCGGCCTTGGTGGCGTACTTGGCGACGTAACCGGCGACCTTGGCGTCGGTAAGGTCCCCGGTGGTCGTGATCGGCCGGGTGTCATGTTCGCGGCCCCAGGCCAGGGTCCGAGCGGCAACTCCCGCAGCGGCCGGGGTTATTACGGCGACGATGCGGACGGCCTGGTCGATGGCGGCAGTGAGCAGGGCGAGGGTGGCCCAGACGGGCGGGGCCGTGGCTGGTCCGCTGGGGCCGTCGAGGCGGATGACGGCGTGGAAGTGGACGACCCCTCGGCGCTGGTATTCGGCGACCTTGGCATAGGAGACCCGGACCTGGGCGGCCAGCGCCGTGTTTGTCAGCCCGGCCTGGCGGGCCAGGGTCCTGCGGAGGGTAATGGTGAAGCGGCGCCACAGTTCGGGGGCGCAGGCGTTGAACAGCACTGAGCCGGTGTAGTCGTAGCAGTCGGGGCACAGCGGCTCGCCGAGCCTGTCGTCATCGGGAGCGTGCTTCTCGGCGCAGGACATGCGGATGCCGTGTGGGCAGGTCCGGCTGCCCCGGCGTGGTCGGCAACGCAGGAGCCGGCCGTCTTTCTCGCGGCGGGCGTGGACCGGGCCGAACGACGGCGCGGTCAGGGTGAGGAAGACGCACGGGTGGTCGGCGACGGTCGCGGGGATGCCCTTGCCGCCGCTGAGCCCGGCGCGGATGAGCTGGTAGGTGTCGGCCCGGTACACCTCGGCGCAGGGCGGGCAGCGCGAGGCGCGACGGGTCTTGCACGCGATCGGCAGCACCCCGCCGGGCTCGTGGACGGTGATGTAGCGGTGCAGCAGTTCGCCGGTGCCGCCGTCGATGTAATCGGCACGGCCACGCAGCAGAACCGGTTGCAGGCAGCCTCCGGCGCGCCGGACGGTGCCTGCGGGGATGGTGGGCAAAGGTGGTACTCCTCTCGTCGGGCCCTTGCGGGCGTGGCGGACGAGCGGAGGCAAACCTCAGCCGGGCGGATGAGTCTCGGGTTGCTGATCAGCGGTGCTATGCCGCAGGTGAGCCTGGCCGGGTTGCCTGCCGCTCAGGCGTTTGGTGTGTGGCTTGTGCACCGTGACCCGGGCACCCGGTGGCTTCACCGGCCCGGCTTCCGCACGGTCATCCCTTGATGGGGCGAGGTTCTATGGCCTCAATCGTACCGTACCCAAGATACGTGTCTGATACACGAAGTATCAGTCATGACCGGGAGGTTAGGCGCTTCGCCAGCTCTCGTAGCTCGGCGGCTGGCGGGTCCTGCATGGTGATCAGGTCGGAGACGAGCTGGCGGACCAGAGGATGCCCGCGGACCTGCTCGGGCGTGATGGCCTCGGCCTGGAGCAGCGTGGCGACCGCCTCACGGACTTGGCGGCGCTGTGCGTGAGCGCGGGCCACGTCGATGAGCATCCTGGCCTGCCGTTCGGCAGACAGGCCGCTGGCATCCACTGCGGCGGCGGCGCGCAGCGCGCGACCTGCGTCGCCAAGTTCGACAGCGACGGCGATCTCGTACAGCCGCACGTTAGCCGGGCCGAACTCGGTGTTGTACTCGCCCCGTCCCTCGCCGAGCCGCCCGGCGATCTGGCCGGCCCGCTCAAGCTGGCCATAGGCGGTGTCGGGATCGTTCACATGGGCGGCGATGACGGCGCGCTGCAAGGTCAGGCCGCCCCATAGGGACATGGCCCGCGGATCACCGTGGTCGGCCATCGGCCACAGGGCATCGGCCGCGGTCCGGGCGGTCTCCTCGGCCTGGTCGTAGTGGCGGGCGTTGATGAAGACGAACACCAGCCGGAGCGCCCCGGCGGCGACGAGCATCGGGTTGCCTGCCCGTTCGGCGGCGGCCATGGCACGGTCGGCGGCGATCCAGGCGGCTTCCGGTTCGCCGAGTTTGGCCAGGGCCGCCGAGCATGCTTGGTAGGTCGTGGCCAGCAGTTCGGATACCTCGGCCCGCTGCTGCTCGGGCACCGACCGGGCAGCGGTCTCAAGATCCGGGACCAGATTGCGCAGCAAGTCGGTTAGTTCGGTGTAGCGCCCGGCGTGCGTCAGCCCCCACGCCTTGCGAGCCTTGGTGCGAAGCGTGCTGATGGCGGGCACGCGGCGGCCGTCGAGCATGGCGCGCAGCGCATAGGCGCCCGACAGGACCAGGCGCAGGCCACCCGCGCCAGGCGGTTCCTCAATGACAGCGGCGACCACGGGCGCTTCGGCGGCCAGCTCAGCGACGGGAACGTCCAGCGCGGCGGCAAGAGCTTCCAGCACCGACATGCGGTCGACCTTGCGTACGCCGCGCTCGACCTGCGAGACCCAGGCCACCGACCGGTCGACCATCCTGGCCAGCTCGGGCTGGGACAGGCCCCGGCGGCGCCGCTCGGCGGCGATCTTCCGTCCGAGGGCCTTCTGGTAATCGGGGGTGGTCACCCGCCGGTGCCCTTGCCCGTCTGGAGGGTCAGCCAGTCAACCTCGGTGCTGGCCAGGTACTGATCCCGCTCGCCGAGGTAGCGGCGGGTGTGCAGAGCCGCCTCGTGCGCCTCGAATGCCTCCTTGTCCCGGTACAGCTCATAGAAGATCCGCTGCAAGGGCTGGCCCTCGACTAGGTGAGAGGCATACACGAGCGTCCCCGGCTCGTTGGCCTTGATGGCCTCGATGGTCTCGGCGACCAGCCGGTCATAAGCCTCGGCGGCGGCCTTGTCTTTGCAGGTGAAGCGCACGCACAGCCCGAACATCTGTCTCCTTCAAGTCGTGTGACGCCATGCTCGTACCTATTGTGCCTGGCCAGTACGTGAAGTAACACGTACTTATTGTACGTCTACAAGACTAAGAGTACGCTCTGGGACGGTGAAGATCGTGGATCAGGCGCCCCAGCGAGGACCCATGCACACGCCAGCACCCAGGACACTCGGAGTACGCACCGCCGACGTCACCTATCTAGGCGGTACCGAGCACGTACGCGCTGTCCGTGCTGACCTACGCGCAGTTCTCCGAGACTGCCCGAGGGCAGACGACGTGATCCTGTGCGCCTCTGAACTCGCAGCCAACGCTGCTGTGCACAGCCGCTCGCGCCTACCCGGCGGCACCTTCACCGTGCGGGCTATTGTCAATCCGGGCCTTTACGCCCGGATCGAGGTCCAAGACGACGGCGGTCCCTGGAACCAGGGGATGATCGATCCGACCCGGCACCATGGGCTGGACATCGTTCGCGCCGTCGCCGACGAGTGGGGTATCGACGGTGATCACACCACCCGGACGATCTGGGCCAGGTTCGACTGGCCCGAGCAGCCATGACGAGGAGACTCACGATTCCAATTGTCGCTCAACGCCATAGCGTGGTGACTTATCGCTAGCAACGCGCAGCCCGGCCGCGGGGCTGTGAGGATTTTCTTCACAGTCATCAAGCCTGAGCCAGTCCGCCGACACTGCCACTTGCCCGGTGTCCTCACGCTGGCCGGCGGGATGCGACGGCCATGGGAGCGGCGAGGTCATGGCGTCTCGATGTGCTCCAGGACGGTGTAGTACTCCCAGGCCACCCCGTCCGGGTCATGTGCCCACACCTTGTCTTGCCGCGCGTAGCAGCAGGCGGCGCCAGGCTCGGGCTCGGTGGGCAGGCCCGCGGCGGCCAGCCGGGCCTCGGCATGGGTGACTTCCTCGGTCGAGCCGACCTCGACGCCCAGGTGGTTGATCGTGCCGCCGGGGCCGTTGCCGGGCGAGTTCAGCACCAGCTTGAGCGGCGGGTCGTCCAGGGCGAAGTTGGCATAGCCGGGGCGCAGCTTGGCGGGCGCCGCGCCGAACAGCCGCGAGTAGAACACGACGGCCGCGTCGAAGTCGCTCACGTTGATCGACAACTGGACACGGGACATCCGGTCACCTCCGAAGATCAGGATCGAGTGGCATCACTGACAGGTACCAGGAAGATCGAGCGTGGCGAGGATGCGCAGGCCATCGGCCAGGCGCTCGTCTGCCAGCTCATAACGAACTCGGCGCCCTTCCGCAGTCGCGGTCACCAGCCCGCACTCGCGCAGGCAGGTCAGGTGATTGGACAGGTTGGCCCGGCTCGTCCCAAACTCCTCGGCCATCTCAGCCGGATAGCCAGGACCATCGATCAGATGCACGAGCACCCGCCGACGCGTCGGATCGGCTAGCGCCGTCCCCACACGGGCCAGCGTTCCCAGGTCCACCAGCACTGATACAGCCATAGCTGTACTATACAGGACACACTGAATCAAGCAACCTCGCGAGGTACGGCTGGCCGACGGGTCGAGCAATGTCGGATTCGAGCTGTGTCACGAGACGACCAAGCCGGATGCCGTACAGCACACAAGTACAGCAACGCTGACGGCCGAGTCCGGCTGGGACAGGCCCTCGCCCGATACTCACCTGCCCCAACGACCGCGATCGACCAGGCTCGCACTAGTTCGCATCGAGGGGGTCGTCCGATCTGGGACGGTAGTCCCGCTCACGAGGGACCGAGTAACCAAGTGAGCAACAATCGCCACCGCCAACGGTGGACGCCAACGGACGTTGGCGGACGCTCGTTCCCAGGTCAAGCACGCAGTTGGGCTGGCAGTCGGCACCGCGACTTGGCTTCGGGACGAAGAGGCCGAGGGCAGGCGCGAATCAGATGCAGCTCCGTACACGAAGCAGCATCGTCGGCCGCGCACGCGCCGGCGTACGGCCCGGCAGGCCGACCCGGCGCGGCGCCGGCGCGGCGCGGCCAGGATCGGAAGGCACCGGAGTGGCGGCCGGGTCAACCGTGCTAACGGATTTGCTAACAACGGCCCTGGACAACCCCGGACCTGAGTGGAACGAGAAGTCAGGCGAGCAGGGCGGATGTGACCGTATGGACGACCCTGGACTGCCCTAATCCTCCTCGTAATGCGTAGGTCGTCGGTTCGATTCCGACAGGCGGCTCACAGAGGCCTTCACGTTTCAGCGTGGCCCATTCACGTTCGGCCCGGCATTCTGGCGCACGCCCGGGCGCCGCACAGCAGCCAGGTACAGGAACCGGCGCCATGGCTGTCCTGAGCACGCACACATGCGCTACGGTGCGCCGTTGACTGCGGACAGGGTGGCCGTGCCGGCAGTGGTCTCCAGGGCGCTACGGCTCCACCCCGAAGAGGATGGCTGGCGCAACGAGCCCCTTGAGCGGAGTTTCCGAACACCCGGTCAGATACGCCTGGCAGCGGAGGCTGGCAGCAAAACGACCGTGCTGACAGCGGTCAAGCCCAGGCGGAGGCCGGCACCGCGACCGGGCCGGCCGGCACCAGCGTGGCCACCGAGACGTGCGGCCAGCTCAGCCCGTTGAAGTTCAGCAGCACCTGCTGCGAGTACTGGATCTGCGGCGCGGTGACCCTGATCGTGCGCGGGGCCTTGACCGGGACCGGCGGATTGACCAGGAACTCGGGGACGGGCTGGCCTTCGGCGCCGGTCTCCGCCGGGATGACCAGCGACGGCTGGCCCGGCTCGAAGACCGGCACCTCGATGGCGAACTCCACCGTCTCCACCCAGAACACCGCCTCCATCTTCACGGCCTGGGCGTTCGGCGCGCTGGCCGCCGGGTTGCCGAGCAGGAAGGCGATGTTGCCGGTGCCGCCGCCGAACAGCGGGGCGGCCGGGTCGGTCGAGACGGAGATTACGGTCGTCGACGTGACGGTCTGCGCCGCGATGTGATTGCGCAGCAGCGTGTTGGGGTCGGCGAGCATCGCCTGCGTGATGGTCCCGGCGGTGATGAACGGGCCCAGGTTCTGCGGGATCCGCGCCGCCTTGTCGTTGGCTGCGGTCTGGCTGGGAAAAGGGACCTTGTTGCCGGGCTGGCCGATGACGAACGGCGTGATGTCCACCGCCGCGATGGCGGGCTTGCCGGCGACGGTGTGCGACGTACCCTGCGCCTGGACGGTGGTGCCGTGCGGGATGGATGCCATGCGCACAACCGTCGGCCCCTCGGCGGGATCGGTGGTCGCCGGGACGGCCATCCACAGCCCCGGCTCGACGTGGATGCCGACGGGCTGGCTGGGCACGGTGACGTCGCTGATCGTCTGCAGGTAGGGGATGCCGTTCAGGAAGATGTCGCCCTGCACCTCGCCCCGGTTCGGGACCGAGCCGAGGCTCGGCGAGAACGATAGCGTCTCCTGGGTCAGGTTGAGCTCCAGCACGTTATCGCTCCCGTTGACCGGTACCGGCAGCGGGGTCGGCGTCTGCTTGTTGTCCGGCCGGAAGATGGTGTTGAAGCCGCTGCCCCGGAACGTCCCGGCGAAGGCGGCCAGCGGGCCCAGGCTGGGCACCGACGAGCTGAGCGCCCGGGGCGCGGTGAGGCTGGAGACCTCGCCGAACCTGAAGCCGCTCGGCGATGAAAGGGCCGTCACCAGGCGCATGTCGGTCATGGTGCCTCCTCCGGTCGACCGCCGCGGTCCACCGTGCACGCTGCCCGAGGCCCGTTGAGCGGCGATGAAGCATCCGTTGAGCGGCGGCGCCGGCGCAGCGCCGCCCGGCGCCGGGCCGGGGGGCTCAGCCGCCGGGCCGGGGGGCTCAGCCGCCGGGCCGGGGGGCTCAGCCGCCGGGCCGGGGGAGCCAGGGGAAGGCGCGCGGGAACAGGTAGCGGTCGGCCATGTGGTTGAGGACGCGCCGTGCCTGCCGGAACCGGTCGGCGACCTCCTCGACCAGGGTCAGCCGCGCGGTGCGGACCGGGGCGGTCGCCAGCGCGGCCCGGTACCAGCGGGAGCCGAGCAGCTCGAGCAGCTCGATGGCCGGGGCGTCGGCGATGCTGCCGGCCTCGGCCGCGGGCACGTGCGTGAAGCGCAGCAACCGCGCCGCGCTGACCGGGCCGAACGCGTGCTGCGAGTAGTCGGGGAACACCCCGGTCAGGAACAGGGCGACGTCACCGAGGCGCCGGTAGACCCCCGGGCGCTCGGCGCTCGGCACCGCGTCAAGCAGGCCGGCCAGCCGCACCGGGTCCAGTTCGCTGAACCGGCGGGTCACTACCCGGCCGGCGTGCCGGACCCGGTACCTGCCGCTGGCGACCTTGGTGAAGGAGCCGAGCAGTTCGGCGAGGAACAGCCGCCTGGCCGGGTCGCGGAGGAAGTCCCGCAGCGCGGGCGCGTCGAACAGCGGCACCGGGCGGCCCCACCCGCCGCGTTCCGGCACGTAGTCCAGGGAGGCCAGTTCCGCGGCCGACCGGTGCACCGCCACCGCGAACAGCAGGAACGGCGACACGGCGGCCGCCGCCTCGGCGGCCGGCCCCGTGGCGTCCAGGACGGCCTGGAACACCCGGTCGTCGGCCAGCACGGCCAGCAGCGCCGGCGGGTCGCGGCGCAGCCGGTCCGGGTCCGCGGCGGCGCCCGGCGGGCCGCCGGCCGCCATGGCGAGCAGCCGCAGGTCGGCATCGGAGAGATGGTTCGCGTACTCGCTGGCCACTAGCACCTCGTCCACATAGCTACGGTAAATCACGAAATCAAGGAAGCGCTCGCCCCGGTCGCCGGGACCGCAAACGCCCGGCTGCCCGCGCGGCCGGCGGCCGGTCACTTGCGCCGCCCGGGAGCCGGATCCGGGACGGCCGCCTCAGCCCTTTGGCATCATCGATACGTGAGCAGCACCGACCACCTCGAGCGCCTTGCCCGGACCGCCTACGAAGCGCACCGCAGTGCTCACCCCGCATCCCTGCCGCCGTGGGAAGAGGCCACCGAGCAGGACCAGCAGGCCTGGCGGGCCGCCATCTCGGCGGTCACCGGCCAGGGCGACGTCACCCTCGCCGACGCCGTCCCGGTCCAGGCACTGGTCATCGACACCGGGGACCAGCGCCGGGCCTTCCACGCCGAGTTCACCGCGGGCCGCCAGGGCACGTTCGTCGTCCGCGACGAGCACGCCTCCGGCCAGCACGCTCGTTTCCGGTTCGCGCACGGCCTGTGGTACGTCGAGGACCTCGGCTCGACCAACGGCACCTGGCTCAACGGGCACCGGATCTTCGCCCCGCAGCGGCTGAAGAGGGGTGACAAGATCAGGATCGGCCGCACCCTCATGACGGTGGTGTCGGCATGACCGGGAGCCGCCCTCGCGCCAGGCTGGCCGGCGCCCGGCCGTAACGGTTGGCGGCTTCCCGGCGGTCTGCCGCAGAGGGGAGAAGCCTGCGTCCTGCCGGCCCCCCGGGACGCCGGCGGGACGCAGGCGCTGCGGGCGCGGGCGGGCGCGGGCATTCCGGGCGCGGGCGGGCGCGCGGCTTGACCCGGCATCGCCGCCGGGCCGGCGTCGGCCGGCCGGGCTACCCGGCCCCGGCCCCGCCCGGGCCGCCCGCCCAGCCGGGGCCGCCCGCCCCGCCCGGGCCCCCGGCTCCATCCAGGCCGCCGGGTCCGCCCCCGGGGTGCGGCGCGGCTGCCGGGACGTCCGCGCCGCCGGGCCGGTTCTCGGTGATCCACCCGTCGATGCGCTGCCACCAGTCGTACAGCCAGCGCACCTGCGCCTCGCGGCCTGCCGCGCGCGGCACCTCGTCGCAGCGGACCCGCCACCACCTGGCCCGGATGACCTGGCCGACCGGGAAGCGCCGCCAGACGTCGCCGACGGTGAGGACGGTGTCCAGCCCGGCGTGCGCCACGAAGATCACGTCGGCGCCGGGGCAGGCGGCGATGGCCGCCAGCGCGCCGCCCGGGCGGGGCGGCAGCAGGTTGGGCATCCCCTTGGCGCGGGCGGCCAGGTCGGGGCGGCCGGCGCGTTCCAGCCGCCGGATGCCGCGGCGCCAGCGGCCCGGCGTCCAGTTGCCGCCCTCGGGGAAGATCACCAGCGCGCCGTCGGGGCCGAGGCCGCGGGCAAGCCGCCGGATCTGCCCGGTGACGAGGCTGTCACCGGTCTCCCGCTGGGAGACGAACACGTTCGGCAGCCGGTTGCCGACCACGTCCACGCTGGGGTCAAGCTGCAGCGCCGCCTTCATGACCACGCGCGGCCGCCGCCGGTAGACGCTCAGCAGCTGGCGCACCAGCAGCAGCGAATCACCTGGGCCGGCGTGCCGGGACAGCACTATGACCGGGCGCGCCAGCCGCGCGGCCTGCTCCTCGGCGGTCAGCTCCGGCCCGGTGACCTCGAGCCGCAGCCCGTAGCACCGCTCGGCGCCCCGGTACACCGCGTCGAGGAACCGGCGCATGGTCGCGTAGTGGCGGCTCTGGTTGGGCTCGGCGCGGATCCGGCCGCCGAACCCGCTGCCGAGCCACAGGCCGAGCAGCGTGACCAGCGCGACGATCTCGGCGGTGAGCCAGACCGCCGCGAACGACACCAGCCGCAGGTTCCGCATCCGGCCCGCGCGTGACAGCCCGGCGAGGCCGGACAGCAGCGCCAGCAGCGCCAGCAGCGGAGACAGCGCGAGCAGGCCCCACCTCCCACGGCCGGGCCGGCACCGCGAGCGGGCTTTCGATCCGGCCCGCGTGCAGCACGTACACCGTGGTCGCGCCCAGGGCCACCGCGTGCCCGACCGGGATGGAATCGACCAGGCCGCCGTCGAAGTAGTAGGCGCCGTCGACCTGCGCCGGCGGCAGCAGCCCGGGCACCGCGCACGAGGCCATGACCGCCGGCACGACGGGCCCGCTGCTGAACCAGCGGGCGGCCGCCGCCTCGATGCTGGCCGCGACGCAGTGGAACGGCAGTTCCAGGTCGGCGAAGTCGGGGCCGGGCAGTTCCCGTTCCAGCAGCCGGCGCAGCGGCTCGGGGGAATGCAGGTGGGTCCCGGAGCGCAGCAGCCGCATCGCGCGGCCCCACAGTGTCTCGCTGAACGCCAGCCGCAGGTCGTCGCCGCGCCACTTCTCGCCGAGCCGCGCGGCCGCCCCCGCCGGGTCGGCCGCGATGAAGGCGCCGTTGATCGCGCCGACCGAGGTGCCCACGACCAGGTCCGGCCGGATGCCCGCCTCCGACAGCGCGCGGAGCATGCCGACCTCGTGCGCCCCCAGCAGGCCCCCGCCGCCGAGCACGAACGCCGTGGTCATGCGGCCAGCTTAGGACTCAGGCCCGGCTGATCGTCAGGCCGAGCGAGGCGAACTGCTCGAACGGCCGGTGGTAGCCGCGCTCGATGTGCTGGATGCCGTGCAGCACCGAGGGCCGGTCGGCGACCGCGGCGGCCAGCACGGCGGAGAACCCGGCCCGCACGTCCGGCAGCATGACCTCCGCGCCGCGCAGCTTCGACACCCCCCTGATCACCGCGGAGTGCACCGCGTTCGTGTCGTGGAAGCGGCAGGCGGGGCCGCCCAGGCAGGCGGCGAACACCTCGATCTCGCAGCCCATCTTCTGCAGCGCCGGGACGTACACCAGCCGGTTCTCGAACACGGTCTCGTGCAGCACCGACATCCCCTCGGCCTGGGTGAACAGCACCAGCAGCGGCTGCTGCCAGTCGGTCATGAACCCGGGATGGGTGTCGGTGTGCACGGCGGCGGGGCGCAGGCTGCCGGGAGCCGACGCGGAGATCCACTCGTCGGTGATGTCGAACTGCGCGCCCATCTTGGCCAGCGTGGTGATCGCGGTGACCAGCCGGTCCTGCGGGCAGCCGTGC
>Ga0209061_1001939_pt1 | contig 29722 bp, 38 predicted proteins | sample Coa_R1_10_FD_187157 | JGI IMG/M metagenome (GOLD analysis project Ga0209061, IMG submission 187157) | Surface soil microbial communities from Centralia Pennsylvania, which are recovering from an underground coalmine fire - Coalmine... | ecosystem: Environmental > Terrestrial > Soil >... | reverse complement strand
CAATCATCCCAGCGGCCCGGCGGAGGGAAACTCGCGAGACCGCCGGCCGGCGCATCGAGATTTTTCGCGGCCGGGTTGAGCGGCTGGTCATGGTCGTGTTGATCCATCGAGTTCAGCTCAGCGGCACCGCCTGCCCGGCATCGATCCAGATCGATTCGAATACCGCTAGCCCGGCGAGCGCGGCTATTGCGGCGACGAAGCGCAGCGTCTCCGCAGCAATCCCGGACTCAGCGAATGCGATCCACAGCAGCGCGATCGGAACGATCACGCCGATGAGCACACTCAGGCCCCAGAATTTCGGGCTCAGCGCGCCGCTCGTGATCAGCTCTGCGGCACGCCGGACATTCTCATCAATCGGAGGAAGATAAAGTTCCGCCAGTACCATTGCGAAGCCGAGCGCGATCGATGCTGCCAGCAGCGTCGAGAGAAACGCGATCGATGCAGACCCGACAACGACCGCGACGAGCATCAGCAGCGCGGAACCGGCGATCAGCGCCTGAACCAGCAGATGCCAGAGGAAGAGCGGGCTTTGCCAAAGCTCGCGGCCCTTCGCCTGCGCGAACAGAAACGCGGTGTAGCCGGCGGTCGCAACGCCCAGCGCCGCCGAAAGCACGGCGAGCGACATCGGGACGCCGGGCGCAAAAAATCCGAACCCAAGCCAGGCCGCGGCGGCCGCGCTATAGGCGATCAGAATATAGCTGCCCCATACCAGCCATGAACTGAAGTTCGACTTCGTGAGCAGATAGTAAAACCGGTCGGGGCGCTTGAGGTCGGCGATCAGTATCAATGATGTCAGGCCGGTGAAGATCAGCGCCACCAGCGGGCTCACGATGTTGGTAATCACGTCGCTCAAGCCGAGCACGGTCGTGAGCATCGTCGCGACCATCAGCGCGCCCGCGCCGATCGATTTCGTCAACAGGTAGAGCGCCGCCTTGCCGCCCCACGGTGCGGGATGGGCGACATCGTAGACCTTGCGCGCGGCCCCGGGTATCGCACCGTCGTCGCTCGATGCTCCCAGGTTGTACGCATCGTCATCGGGCCGGCGCTCAGACCACAGATAGCTGCGCTCGGACGTGAGCATCGTCGGCTCGAGCAGGTCGCCATCGACGCCGACATAGAAGAGCTTCGGCTGCGTGCCTTTGTGCGGCTTGCGCGCGATGACTTTCTGAGTGGTGACCGTGCGGGCGATGCGACTCGATGGATCGTCGAGGTCGCCGGGAATGATCGCCTGTGTCGGACAGACGATCACGCAAGCCGGCTCGAGTCCGGTCTCCACGCGGTGCGCGCAGTAGTTGCACTTCGCCGCGGTATCGGTTTTCGGATCGATATAGAGCGCGTCGTACGGGCAGGCCTGCATACAGGATTTGCATCCGATGCAGCGCGCGTTGTCAAAATCTACGATTCCGTCGGGACGCCGGAACAGCGCCGACGTGGGACAGATCTCGACGCACGGCGCGTTGTCGCAATGGTTACAGCGCAGAACGGCGAAGTGGCGCGAGACATCAGGAAAGCTGCCCTTCTCGATGTACTTCACCCACGTGCGGAACACCCCGACGGCAACGTTGTGCTCCTCCTTGCATGCGACCGTGCATGCATGGCATCCGATGCATCGGTTTTGATCGATTACAAAGCCGTAACGCAAGAAGTTCTCTCAACCGCGATGCTTTCCGGATGCACGGCGCTTGCCGCCCACCGTCTTCGATTTAGATGCGGCTAGGCCGCGCTGCTCGCGTAACTCCTTCGCGCGCGCCTGACGATCATCGTATTCTGCGCCCCTGCCGATTCGATAAGCCGCGAAGCGCTCGGCCGCCTGATCGTTCATCCAGCAGAAGCGCGCTGCGGGAGGGATCGGCGGGGCGAGCGGACGCGTCAGCGCGTCTATCTCGCGCTCGCCGGCGGCATCGCCAGCCGTAATCGTGAAGCTCGAAATCACACGCGTGGCCAAGCCGCCGCATTCCGGGCATCGCTGCCGGCTGCGGCGCGCTTCGAGCGCCGCTAGACCCTCGAACGTCAACGCGCAGGCGCCGCAGCGCCATTCGTAGATCGGCATCGGGCGGCTCAGTCTAGCTGATGCGGATATTCCTTCCAATCATCGGGATCGTGGGTGATCCAGATTTGCGCGCCGCCGATGTCGCGAATCGCCTTGATGCGCTTGAGCGACGCCATCGCCTGGCCGTGGTTGACACTGAGCGGCATCGAGACCTCGTTGTCGAGCGAAGCGCGGGTATGCACCGCATCACCGGTTATCAGCACACGCCGATTTGGCAGATTGACGAGGATCGAACACTCGCCCGGCGTATGACCAGGGGTATAGAGAAAAGTCACCGCGCCGTCGCCGAATAAATCCTGATCGTGACCGAACTCGGTCCACTTGTAACCGCGCGTCGGTACGAAATCCTCCAGAATGAATGCCCAGCGTCGGTCCGGATCGGGCCAGTAGGAATAGCGCAGCTCGCCGGCTCCCGCGATGAACGTGGCTTGCGGAAAATAAGTGAGCCCGCCGGCGTGATCGAGATGGCCGTGCGAGAGCACGACGTACTTGATGTCGCTGGTCTTGTAGCCGACGCGCTCGATCTGCTTGTCGAGCGTTTCGTTCTTGCTCCAATCGAACGGCATCGCCGCCGCCATCGGCCCCCAGTACCCAACCGGGTCATCGAGGATTTTCGGATTGCATCCGGTATCGAACAGCACCAGTCCCTTCGGATGCTCGATCAAAAACGACGGCGTCGGCGCATCAACGATAGTGGGTTCCGCGCCGAGCATCAGCAGCGACCGCGGAATATGGATGGTTGCTCCGGCCAGCGCCCAAATCTTTCGCGCTCTTCCTTCAGCCATAACGGCACCCCTCTGGTTGAAGCTTCAGGCGACGCGGCGGACTCGCCCGCTCGAACGCGCGCGCCTGCTGCCGGTAATCTGAAGATTCCACTTGCGCCAGAACGAGCGCAGTTGTTCCTCGTCGACGGCCTGCGATTCGCGCACGATGCCGCGCGACATGTCCGACCATTCGACTTCGCGCACCGCGCGAAAGCCGCGCTGGCATGATTCCATCGCTTCGTTGTCGTCCGGCGTTGAGAGTCCGCCCGGACCGAGGAAGGTCAGGAAATTGTCGAGCCGGCGTGCGCGCCACGCCGGCGATTCATCCGCCGGCGCCATCGACCACGCGCGCACTTCCATGTAATCCGGCGTGATCGGATAAAACGTGCGGATCGTGATGCCCATGATGTCGTTGATCATCAGGTTGGGATAGATCAGCACGTTGCGATTCCATTCCGCGATCCGCAATGCGTGCTCCGCTCCGAAGCGCTCCGTGAGCCGCCGCCGATACTCGTCGATTTCGCGCTTCGCCGCTTCGCCCCATCGCGGATCCCATCGCAACCGCGGCCGTCCCCAGTTGCCCTCATACTCTTCGACCGCGTTGCCGTTGCCGAGTTCCTTGCCGAAGCCGCGCACGGGGGCGCGCGAGACGTCGTTGCCGACCGCGCGCAGGTAATCGATATAGCTCTTGTGTAGCGGAGCGACGTGATAGCTCTCGAGACTGTTCTCGACGAGCATCTTCCAGTTCGCGCGCGAGGAGTAGAGATGCGTGCCGCCGACGATCTCCATCCCGGCCTCCGACTGGTCCATGATGAGGTCGAGTTGCTCCTTCGCGCCGGCAACGTACGTGACGAAATCCACGATATCAGGATCGAAGCTCAGGAAAATGAGCCCGCGGTAATTCGTGATGCGCGGCGGCGACTTGAGCCCCAACTCCTCTTTCTTGAATGCCGGTCCGTATCCGCCCGCATCGGGAACGCCGATCAGATCGCCGTGATTGTTGAATGTCCAGGCATGATAGAAGCACTGGAAGGTTTTCGCGTTGCCTTCGGCCTCGCGGCAGACCTGCGCGCCCCGATGCGTGCAGCTATTGATCAGCACGCGCACCTCGCCGTCGCTGTCGCGAATCAGGATGATCGGGCGTCCGCACACGTCGCGGCTCTGAAAATCGCCGGGATTGCGGACCTCGGACTCGTGGCCGACATAGATCCAGGAACGATCGAAGACGCGTTCGCGTTCGAGTTCGAGAATTTCTGGAGAGGTGTAGGCCGAGCGATGAACCTGGAAGAGACAGCGCTTGGGATCATCGACCACCAGGTTGCGGATACGGCCGTTCTCCATGATCACTCCTCGATCCCCGATGAGCGCGTCGGCGGGCGCTTGCGACCATATCTATTAAATCAAAGGCAGCATCGCAAACTGCCGTAAAAAAAAACGGCGGCCGAGAATTCGGCCGCCGGTTTGGATGCGGAGGTGGTTGGCTGCGCTTACGCCGCGGTTGCCAGAGGCTGACTCTCGAATTCGAGTCCCCGCGGACCCGCATCGACCCGCACGCGTGAGCCGTCGCGAATCTCACCCGAGATCAGCCGCCGGCCGATCGCGGTCTCCAGTTCGCGCTGGATGAGACGCTTGAGCGGCCGCGCGCCGTAAACCGGATCGTAGCCGTGCTCGGCGAAGTAGTCGAGCGCCCGGGTCGTGAGTTCCAGCTCGATCTTGCGATCCTCGAGCCGCTTGCGCAGCCGTCCGAGCTGAATCTGGACGATTTGGCGCAGTTGATCCTTCGTGAGCGGATGGAACACCACGATCTCATCGACGCGGTTCAGGAACTCGGGCCGGAAGCTCTTGCTCAGCACCTCCAGGCACTGCGCCTTCATCCGCTCGTAGTCCTGTCCCTTGAACGACAGGATCAACTGGCTCGCGATGTTCGACGTCATGATCACGACGGTGTTTTTGAAATCGACCGTGCGGCCGTGGCCGTCGGTCAGACGTCCGTCGTCCAGCAATTGCAGCAGGACGTTGAAGACGTCGCTGTGCGCCTTTTCGATTTCATCGAACAGAATGACCGAGTATGGACGCCGCCGCACCGCTTCGGTCAGTTGTCCACCTTCGTCGTAGCCGACGTAGCCGGGAGGCGCACCGATCAGCCGCGCGACGGTGTGCTTCTCCATGTACTCGGACATGTCGATGCGGATCATCGCGTTCTCGTCGTCGAACAGGAACTCGGCGAGCGCGCGCGCCAGCTCGGTTTTGCCGACGCCGGTTGGGCCTAAGAAGATGAACGAGCCGATCGGGCGATTCGGATCGGCGAGCCCCGCCCTCGCCCGGACCACTGCGTCCGCAACCGCCGTCACCGCCTCGTCCTGTCCGATCACGCGCTTGTGCAGATGCTCTTCCAGATGCGCGAGCTTCTGCACTTCGCCTTCCATCAAGCGCGACACCGGGATGCCGGTCCATCGCGCGACGACCTCGGCGATGTCTTCGTCGTCGACTTCTTCCTTGATCAGCCGCGGCACGCCGCCCTGTCCGTCGCGAAGCTGCTTCTCGCGCTCGGCGAGGTCCCTTTCGAGGCCCGCGAGTTTGCCGTACTGAAGCTCAGCGACCTTGTTCAGATCGTACTCGCGCTTCGCTTTCTCGATCTCAAGCTTGGTCTGCTCGATTTGGGCCTTAAGGCTGGAAAGGCTTTCGATTTCGCCCTTTTCCCTCTGCCACGCGGCCTGCAGCGCAGCGCGCTTCTCCTGCGTTTCGGCCAGCTCCTTCTCGAGCCGCGCCAGCCGATCGCGCGAAGCCTCGTCGGTTTCGCGCTTCAACGCCTCGCGCTCGATTTCGAGCTGCATCACGCGCCGGCTGATCTCGTCGAGTTCCGCCGGCATCGATTCCTTTTCGGTACGCAGCTTCGCCGCCGCCTCATCGACGAGGTCGATTGCCTTGTCGGGCAGGAAACGGTCGGTGATGTAACGCTTCGACAGGATCGCCGCGGTTACCAGAGCCGAGTCCTTGATGCGGATGCCGTGATGGACCTCGTAGCGCTCCTTGAGCCCGCGCAAAATTGAGATCGTGTCCTCGACGCTCGGCTCATCAACCAGAATTGGCTGGAAGCGCCGCTCTAGCGCCGCATCCTTCTCGATGTACTTGCGGTACTCGTTGAGCGTGGTTGCGCCGATACAATGCAGCTCGCCGCGCGCCAGCATCGGCTTAAGCAGGTTCGACGCGTCCATCGCGCCTTCGGCCGCGCCCGCGCCAACCACGGTATGAAGTTCATCGATGAACAGGATGATTTCACCCGATGACTCGGTCACTTCCTTAAGCAGCGCCTTCAGGCGTTCCTCGAACTCGCCGCGGAACTTCGCACCCGCGATCAGCGCGCCCATGTCCAGGGCAATCAGGCGGCGGTTCTTGAGCCCCTCGGGCACGTCGCCTGATACGATCCGCCGCGCAAGCCCCTCCACGATCGCAGTCTTGCCGACGCCGGGTTCGCCAATCAGCACCGGGTTGTTCTTGGTGCGCCGCGAAAGCACCTGGATTACACGGCGAATCTCGTTGTCACGCCCGATGACCGGATCGATCTTGCCGGCCGCCGCGAGCTTCGTCAGATCGCGACCGTAACGTTCGAGCGCCTGGTAAGTCGCCTCGGGATTCGCCGAAGTTACGCGTTGATTGCCGCGCACTTGCTTCAATGCGGCCATCAGCTTGTCCGACGTCAGCCCGGCCTCGCGAAGGATTCGCGACGCCGCTCCGGAATCGGCAAGAACCGCCGCCAGCACGTGCTCGATCGAGACATAATCGTCTTTGAGCTTGCTTGCTTCCTGCTCGGCCTGCGCCAAGACCCGGCCGAGCCGCTGCGTCATATAGACTTGGCTTGAATCGGTCCCGCTGCCGGTGACCTGCGGGATCCGCTGGATCTCGTCGTCGAGACGTTGCCGGACCCGCTTCACATCGACACCGGCAAGACCCAGCACTGCGGTCGCCAGTCCCTGCTCGTCTTCAAGCAATGCGGCCATCAGATGTTCCACATCGATGGCTTGATGATGAGCCGCGAGCGCACGGCTTTGCGCCCGCCCCAGGGCTTCCTGGAGTTTTTCGGTGAATCGGTTTGCATCCATATGGCTCCCAACCTAACCATCTTTTAGCCTGCGACAATGCAAATTCGGCCCCTCCGTTAGCCTCTTTGAGATTGATTTGCTAAGAAATGTGTCGGCTTTTGAGCCGGAGAGGACAGTCATGCGCGTAACTATGACCATCAATGGGCAGCAACGGTCCGACGAGGTCGAGGATCGAATGCTGCTGGTTCACTACCTTCGCGAGGTTGCGCAACTTACCGGCACGCACGTCGGATGCGAAACTTCGCTCTGCGGCGCTTGTACGGTTCTGATGAATGGAAAAGCCGTCAAATCCTGTACGGTGCTCGCGGCGCAAGCCGATGGCGCCCAGATTACGACCGTCGAGGGTCTCGCCAAAGACGGCGAGCTTCATCCGGTCCAGGAGGGATTCTGGGAGGAGCACGGGCTGCAGTGCGGCTTCTGCACCCCCGGGATGCTGATGCTGGCGACCGACCTGCTCAGCCGGAATCCGGACCCGAGCGAGGCCGACATCCGCCACGCGCTCGACGGCAACCTGTGCCGATGCACCGGCTATCAGCACATTATCAATGCCGTCCAGTACGCGGCCCGCAAGATGCGCGGGGATGCGCGCAAATCGGCCTGATCGCCGGCGCAGGTTTCTCGGTTAATGGCGAATTGCGCAGCTATGTGCTGCGCCGAGAATAGGAGAAGCTGATGGCAGCAGCAGTCGTCCCGAAATTCGTGGGTACGCGCGTCAAGCGGCGCGAAGATCCGCGGCTGATTTCGGGCAATGGAACCTACGTGGACGACGTCAAGTTGCCCGGGATGCTCTCGATGGTCATCCTGCGGAGCCCGTACGGCCACGCGAAAATCAACTCGATCAACGTCGAGGCGGCGCGCAAGATCCCCGGGGTGGTCGCCGTCGTGACCGGCGAGGATTTGAAGGGCAAGCTGGGTTCGCTGACCACTGCCGCCCCCGCCGAGCATATCCCGTATCATCCGCCTCTCGCGCAGGGACGCGTCCGCTTCGTCGGCGAAGCAGTGGTCGCCGCTATCGCGACCGATCCCTACAAGGCCCAGGACGCGCTCGATGCGGTCGAAATCGACTACGACCCGCTGCCGGTAATCAGCGACCCTGAGAAGGCGCTCGAGGACGGCGCGCCGATCATCCACGAGGAATTTAAGACCAACATCTCGACCCGGGCGCAGGTTGCGTCGGGCGATATCGACGGCGCGATGCGCTCGGCGGACCGCGTGATCAAATTTCGGCTGGTGAATCAGCGGTTGGCGCCGGTCCCGATGGAGCCGCGCGGCGCCGTCGCCCAATGGAACCAGGGCTCCGGCCAATTGACGCTCTGGTCCTCGACCCAGGGGCCGCATCTGCTCCGTTCCTATCTCGCCGAGATTCTAAAGCTGCCCGAGAATCGGATGCGCGTGATTGCGCCTGAGGTCGGCGGCGGCTTCGGCGCCAAGCTCAACGTTTATGCCGAGGAGGTTTTGGCTGGCTATCTCGCGATGACGCTCAAACATCCGATCAAATGGGTCGAGCGCCGGCGTGAGAACCTCGCTACGACCACGCATGGCCGCGACCAGATCGTCTATGTCGAAGCGCCGGTCAAGAACGACGGCACGCTCCTCGGCCTGAAAGCGAAATTCATCTGTGATGCGGGGGCGTACCTGCAGTTGCTTACGCCGCTCATCCCGGGCTTCTCCGGCATGATGATGACCGGGTGCTACAAGGTCCCGGCGATGGCGTTCGAGCAGCTCGTCGTGTTCACCAACAAGATGGCGCCCGATGCGTATCGCGGCGCGGGCCGCCCCGAGGCCTGCTATATCGCCGAGCGCACGATGGACATGGTCGCGCTCGAGCTGAACCTTGATCCCGCCGAGGTCCGCCGCAAGAATTTCATCCCCAAAGAAGCATTCCCGGCGCAGATCCCGAGCGGCTTGGTCTATGATTCCGGCGATTACGCGGCTGCGCTCGATAAGGCACTCAAGATAATCGATTATCCGAAACTTCGCGCCGAGCAGGCCGAGGCGCGCAAGCAGGGCCGTTATATCGGAATCGGGCTTTGCTCGTACGTCGAAATCTGCGGGATCGGTCCGTCCGCAATGCTCCCGCCGACCATGAAGGGCGGCGGATGGGAAAGCGCGACCATCCGAATGGAGCCGGACTGCAAGGTCACGGTCCTGACGGGAGTTTCACCGCATGGCCAGGGCCAGGAGACCAGCTTCGCACAGATGATCGCCGACGAGTTCGGCATCGGCATCGATGATGTGACCGTGCTCCACGGCGATACCGCGATCGTACAATATGGCACCGGCACGTTCGGCAGCCGCGGCACCTCGGTCGGCGGCGCGGCGCTGATGATGGCGACCCAAAAGCTGCAGGCGAAGATGAAGAAGATCGCCTCCACGATGATGGAGACGCCGCCGGATCAGATCGTCTTCCATCAGGGCACGATGGCGCTGGCGAGTGACCTGTCCAAATCGATCCCGATGCAGAAAGTCGTGGACGCCGCGTACGGCTATAAGGTGCCGATTCCCGGCGTCGAGCCCGGCCTCAACGAGTCGGCCTTTTATGAGCCGACCGCCTGCACATTCCCGTTCGGCACCCATGCCTGCGTGGTCGAGGTCGATCCCGACACGGGCGTGGTGAAGTTCCTCCGCTATGTCGCGGTTGACGATTGCGGGCGCGTGATCAATCCGCTGCTGGTCGAAGGCCAGGTCCACGGCGGTATCGCACAGGGCATCGCGCAGGCGCTGTACGAAGAGGTCATCTACGATGAGAATGGGCAGTTGCTGACCGCGACCCTGATGGATTACGCAGTGCCGAAAGCCGAGATGCTGCCGCATTATGAACTCGACAGCACTGTGACGCCCTCGCCCGTTAATCCGCTGGGCATCAAGGGCGTCGGCGAGGCGGGCACGATCGGCTCGACGCCATGCGTGGTCAATGCGGTGCACGATGCGCTGAAGCCGTTCGGAATCAAGAATCTCGACATGCCGCTAAAGCCGGAACGGATTTGGCGCGCAATCAAATCGGCAAGGAAGGCTTAGATCATGTTTCCAGCACGGTTCCAGTATCATCGCGCCGGCTCCGTGAAAGAGGCGCTCGGGATGCTCCAGCAGTTCGGCGACGACGCCAAGCTGTTATCCGGTGGTCACAGTCTGCTGCCGATGATGAAGCTCCGGCTCGCTCAGCCGGCGCATCTGGTGGACATCGGCGGGATCAACGACCTTGTTGGGATTCGCGAGGAAGGCGGCAAGATCGTGATCGGCGGAGCGACCATTCACGACCAGGTGGCAGGCTCAGCGGTCATACGCAGTAAGCTCGGCCTGCTGGCGGAATGCGCCGCGGCTATCGGCGACATCCAGGTGCGCAATCGCGGCACGATCGGCGGCAGCCTCGCTCATTCCGATCCCGCCGCCGATTATCCCGCCGCGATCCAGGCGCTCGAAGGCGAAATCCGGCTCGAGAGCGGCTCCGGCGCGCGCACGGTCAAAGCGAATGATTTCTTCGTCGACCTGATGACCACCGCGATCAAGCCGGGCGAGATTCTGACCAGCGTCAGCTTCACGCCGCATACGGCGCGGACGGGCTACACCTATCTGAAGCATCGTCAGCCCGCCTCCGGATTTGCGGTGGTGGGGGTGGCGGCGTTGGTGACCCTCGATACGAAGGGCAATTGCGAGCGCGTCCGCGTCGGGATTACCGGTCTCGGACCGAAAGCCTTCCGTGCGACAGCGGTTGAGTCGGCTTTAACCGGTAAAAAGCCTGAGGCCGCCACGATCGGGCAGGCGGCCGCGCACGCAGCCGACGGGATCGATGCGCTCGCGGACATCCATGCGTCCGCCGAGTTTCGCGCGGAGCTGGCGCGCGTCTACACTCGGCGCGCGCTTCAGCAGGCCATCTCGACCATCAAGGTTTGAAACGAGGAGTTTGCGATCGACGAATGAAACTTGAAGGAGAGCAAGTACTTCCGGGCTCGCGCGATCGAGTCTGGGCGCTGTTCAACGATCCGGAGCGACTCTCGAAGCTGATTCCGGGACTCGAGAAGCTTGACATCCTCGGCCCTAACGAATTCGGCGGCACGATTAATATCGGCATCGCCGCCGTCAAAGGCGTCTACAGCGGCAAGCTCAAGCTCGAAGACATCCGCGCGCCTGAGCATTACAAGATGGTGGTCGACGGCAAGGGCAAGCAGGGCTTCATGCGCGGCTCGGGCACTCTCGACCTGATTGCGAAGGACGGCAACGAGACGATTGTCAAGTACGCGGGCGACATCCAGCTCGGCGGGCCGCTGGTGCAGGTTGGCCAGCGCGTCATCGACAGCGCCGCAAAGATGCTGATGGGCCAGTTTTTCGCCGCGGCCGGCGCGGAACTAAAGGCGGAAGCGGCCGGCACGGTCGCGCGCCAAGGCATCGCGATCAACTTCTTTCGCTGGATTGTGAACCTGATCCGCGGCCTGTTCCGACGCAGCTAGGCGCCGGCGATCGTCATCTCGCCGATCTTTATCGTCGGCGACGCCGTTGACGATCGCCATACCAAGTCGTTGCCGATCATCTCGATCGCCATGAACATCTCTTTGAGATTTCCGGCGATCGTTATCTCCTGCACCGGATAGGTTAACTCGCCGTTCTCAATCCAAATTCCGCTTGCGCCGCGCGAATAGTCGCCGGTGACGGTGTTCACGCCAAAGCCGATCAATTCGGTGACATAGAGCCCTTCGCGCACCGACCGAATGATCTCCTCGGGCGAATAGCGTCCCGGCTCGAGATAAAGATTCGCCGGACTCACCGTCGGCGCATCGCCGACCGATCGCGATGCGTTCCCGGTCGGCTGCAGCTTGAGCTTTCGCGCTGAATAGCTGTCGAGCAAGTAGGTCTTGAGCACCCCGGCTTCGACGACAGCCTTGCGGGTCGTCAGCAAGCCCTCGCCATCAAACGGCTTGGATCCCAATCCGCCGCGGATGGTGCCGTCATCGATGATCGTCACGTTGGGCGCGGCAACCTGCGTGCCGAGCCGATCGATCAGGAACGACGCACCCTTATAAAGCGATGGACCGGACGCAGCGCCGGCAAGCGTCCTAATCAGGCTCGCGGCACGATCGGGCTCGAAGATCACCGGGGCTCGCACCGTCTTTACCTTGCGCGCGCCGAGTCGCTTGAGCGCGCGCTCGGCCGAGATTCGCCCGACCGATTCCGGCTCGTCCAGGCGATCGAAGCGCCGGCTGGTTGTGTACCAGTAGCCCTGCTGCATTGAGCCGTCGCTCTCTGCGATCGGCGCAACGCCGAGACTGTACGATGTCGCTTCGTATCCGCCGGAGAAGCCCTGGCTGTTGGCGAAGAGAATTTCATGGCGGCTGGAATCGAAACCCGCGCCCTCGGAATTCCTGATGCGCGGATCGAGCTTGAGCGCGGTTTTCTCTGCACGCCGCGCGAGATCGAGCGCGCGATCGGCCTCGATGATGCCGTGCTCGTTGTCGGCGAGTTCAAGGTCGTTAAGATGATGCGGATGCAGCGCCGGATCGGGCAGCCCGGAAAGCGGATCGGGCGCCGTGAGTCGCGCGAGCCGCACCGTCTCGGCGATGAACTCCTTCAGCGCCTCACGATCGAACTCCGCCGTGGACGCAGTGGCCGACGACTGGTCGACGAACGCACGGATTCCGAGCCGCCGCTCGCGTGAGCTCTTGAGCTTTTCGATTTCGCCCAGCCGCACGCCGGCTTCGAGCGACTCGCCACTGACGAACAGCACCTCCGTTGCGGTCGCACCGCATCGGCGCGCTTCATCGAGAACCCACTCGGCAAACGACGGATCGAGCCCGGGCATTCCGATGCCCTCCTACGCCCGTGTCCCGCCGACAGTAAGACCGTCGATGCGGATTGTGGGCAAGCCGACACCGACGGGAACCGATTGACCGTCCTTGCCGCACGTTCCAATCCCGGGATCAAGTTCGAGGTCGTTCCCGACCATCGTGACGCGCGTCAGCACGTCGGGTCCGTTACCGATAAGCGTCGCTCCCTTCACCGGCCTGGTCGCCTTGCCATCCTCGATCAGATAAGCCTCCGACGCGGAGAACACGAATTTGCCGTTCGTAATGTCGACCTGGCCGCCGCCGAAGCTGACCGCGTAAAGGCCGTTGCGCACGCTCTTGATGATCTCCTCGGGCGTCGATTCGCCCGGCAGCATGAAGGTGTTCGTCATCCGCGGCATCGGCGCATGCGCGAAGCTCTCGCGGCGTCCGTTGCCAGTCGGCGCCATCTTCATCAGACGGGCGTTGAGCCGATCCTGCAGATAGCCGCGGAGCACACCCTTTTCGATCAAGACCGTGCGCGAAGTCGGCGTCCCCTCGTCGTCGATGTTCAGGCTGCCGCGCCGGTTCGCGATCGTGCCGTCATCGACGACCGTGCAGAGCTGACTTGCAACCTGGTCGCCGATTCTTCCGGCGAAAGCCGAGGTGCGCTTGCGATTGAAATCGCCTTCGAGGCCGTGACCGATCGCCTCGTGAAGCAGGATCCCGGGCCATCCGGGACCCAACACGACGATCATCTCGCCGGCGGGCGCATCGACCGCGTCGAGATTCACAATCGCCTGGCGCGCCGCCTTGAGCGTGAACTCGCGCCAGCGTTCGCTCTCGATGAAATGCCGATACTCGACCCGGCCGCCGCCGCCGTACGATCCGACTTGGCGGCTCCTGCCGTCGTCGGCAATCACGGTGACATTGAGACGGCAAAGCGGCTGTAGGTCAGCGGCGAGCCGGCCGTCGCTGTTCACCACCATCACGATTTTCCGCTCGGCGGAAAATGACGCCATCACGTTGACGATGCGCGGGTCGAATTCGCGCGCCGTACGATCGATCTCGCTGAGCAAACGCGCGCGCTCCTCGATCGGGACATCGAGCGGCGTGCTTTCGAGCTCATAGAGCGAATGACGCGCGGCCGGCTGGCCGATTCTGACCGATAGCGGACGCTCGCCGCGCTGGTCGGCGATCGCGCGAGCGGCCTCGGCAGCGAGACGCATCCGATCGATCGTTACCTCATCCGAATAGGCATAGCCGGTGCGATCCTCGGCGCAGACTCGCACACCAACGCCCTGGCTGACGCTCTTGCTGGTGTGCTTGACGATCGACTCCTCGAGGCTAATCCCCTCGGCGTCGCGATATTCAAGGTAGAGATCGACGTAATCGGCCCGGCGCTCGAGCGCGCTGCCGATAATCCGTTCGAAGACCGACTCGCTCATCCCAAAACGGTTGGCGAAGAACTTTTCCGGCCGAACCAGTTCGTTTGTCATAGATTTTTCGCGCGAGACGCGCGAATCAGATTCTATCAGACTGGCGGGTACGGCAGAACCCGGACGAAAATCAGGATTCGCCCAAACGCCACGAATAGTCGCGCTCGACCTCGGCGATCATGATGCGGAACTCGGCGAAGATGTCGCGCTTGCCGATCGCCATCGCGCGCCGATGGTCCGGGTCGGCCGTCCACGCCTGCAGCGCCTCGCGGCTTTCCCAGTATGAAACGGTGAACCATCCGCCGTCGCGTGCCGGGCTTTCGAACGAAGTCTTCGAGATGAAACCCGAGACGGACTTCACCTTTTCGAGTAGCGGCGCAAGCTCCGCCAGATGCTGAGCTTCGCGGCCTGCGCGCACCCGGTAATCGATGATGCAAACGATCATGGGTTGCTCGGGCGCGCAGCGGACCGCGATTAGCCGGCGGCCGCGCGCGCGCGGCGCGGCTCGCGCTCGGTCCGGGTCGGGGTCCTGCGCCGGTGCGGCTTCTTGCTCTGCGCGTCTTCCTCGCCGCCGGTGAATTCGATGATCGAAAGCGGCGCGGCATCGCCGCGACGGAATCCGAATTTAATTACGCGCGTATAGCCGCCGTTCCGTTCCTTGAAGCGCGGCGCGATCTCATCGAACAGCTTTTTGACCGCATCGCGCGAGCGGATAAAGTCGAAGGCGCGCCGGCGGGCGCTCAGATCGCCCCGCTTGCCGAGCGTGATCATCCGATCGGCAAAACGTCGCAGCTCCTTGGCTTTGGCGTCGGTCGTCCGGATGCGCTCGTGACGAATGAGGCTCAGCACCAGATTGCGGAACAGCGCCTTCCGATGAGACGAGCTGCGGTTAAGCTTGCGGCCCTGATTTTGATGACGCATCGCTGATTACCGCGGTCGGCTAGGCCGGTTCCCGCGACTCCTGCTCCTCCCACATCCGGTCGAGCTCCGCGCGCGACGGGAGCCCGTCAAGCCGCATCCCGAGCGAAAGTCCCATCTCGGTCAAAACTTCCTTGATTTCGTTGAGCGACTTGCGCCCGAAATTCTTGATCTTGAGCATGTCCTGCTCGCTCCGCTGGACCAGCTCGCCAACGTACTTGATGTCCGCATTCTGGAGTCCGTTGAAGGCGCGCACGGAGACCGGCAGTTCGGCGACCGGCTTGAACAGCGCCTCGTTGAGCGTCGGACGGGTCTCCGCGCTCGGCGCCGCGCCCGCCGGCATTTCGGCGCCCTCTTCCATCCCGGCAAAGATCGACATCTGATCGCGCGCGACGCGGGCCGCATAGGTCAGCGCATCGCGCGGAGAGATCGAGCCGTCGGTCCAGATTTCGAGCATCAGGCGGTCATAGTCCGTGCGCTGCCCGACGCGGGCGTTGGTAACAGTGAAGTTGACTTTGCGGATCGGCGAGAAGATCGAATCGAGACGAATCGTGCCGATCGGCTCATCCTCGTTGCCGCGCTCAGCCGGCACATAGCCGCGCCCGCGCTTGATTACCAGCTCCATATCGAGCTCGGCGCCCTTGTCGAGCGTTGCGATGTGCTGCTCGGGCGTCAGGATCTCGAGGCTCGGTCCGCCGCTGATGTCACGCGCGGTGACCACCGCCTCGCCTTTGGCCTGCAGCGTCGCGGTGAGCTCGTCGCCCTCATGAAGGCGCAGCCGCACCTCCTTAAGGTTGAGCACGAGGTCCGTGATATCTTCCTTGACGCCCGGCAGGGTCGAGAATTCATGGAGCACGCCTTTGATTCGGACCGCGGTGATCGCGAATCCCGGTAGCGACGCCAGCAGGATACGGCGCAGAGTATTGCCCACCGTTATTCCGTACCCGCGCTCCAGCGGTTCGGCGAAGAAGCGTCCGTAGGTCGGGGTGACTTCCTTTTCGTCGAACTCGACGGCTTTGGGTTTGATCAAATCGCGCCAGTCAGTCTGCATAGTTGTCGCCGCTCTTAACCGATGAATTTTTCAAACTCCGCCCGCACCCCCGCCGCTTACCGTGAATAATGCTCAACGATCAGCTTCTCGCTGATCGGCATCGTCAGCTCGCTGCGCGCCGGCAACGCCTTGAGAGAGCCGCGGAACTGATCGCGCTCGAGCGAGATCCACGCGGGCAGCCCGCGCCGCTGCGAAAGCTCGATCGCCTCAACGATGGCTTTCTTCTGCCGGCTTTTCTCCGCGATGCTCACCACCTGGTTGAGGTTCACGAGCGCCGACGGAATCGTCACCGGCTTGCCATCGACCTCGATATGGCCGTGACGGACGAGCTGGCGCGCCTGCGCGATCGAACTAGCAAAGCCGAGCCGATAGACCACGTTGTCGAGCCGCCGTTCGAGCAGAACCAGCAGGTTCTCGCCGGTGATCCCGGGCATCCGTTCGGCGTTGTCGAAATAGCCGGCAAACTGCTTCTCCAGCATCCGGTAGATGCGCTTAACCTTTTGTTTCTCGCGCAGCCGGATTGAGAACTCGGAGAACCGCGTGCGCGCCTGACCATGCGCGCCGGGCGGATAGTTGCGCCGCTCGATCGCGCACTTGTCGGTGTAACAGCGCTCTCCCTTGAGGAACAGTTTCAAGCCTTCGCGCCGGCATAGCCGGCATACGGGACCCAGATTTCTTGCCACTGCTGCTTTTGCCTCCGCCGCTAAACGCGCCGCCGTTTGGGCGGACGGCAGCCGTTGTGCGGAATTGGAGTAACGTCCTTGATCGAGCTGACATTAAGACCTGCGGCCTGCAGGGCGCGCACCGCAGACTCGCGTCCACCGCCCGGGCCCTTCACGAACGCGATCACCGAGCGCATCCCGAGTTCAGCCGCCTTGCGCGCCGCCGCCTCCGCGGCCATCTGGGCGGCAAACGGCGTGCCCTTGCGCGAACCCTTAAAGCCGACCGATCCCGCGCTGGCCCACCCGACCACCATCCCCTGAGGGTCGGTGATGCTTACGATGGTATTGTTGAAGGTCGCGTGGATATGCGCGACGCCTTCGGGAACCGTCCGCCGGACACGGCGACGCCGCGGTGCCGGAGCAGCAGCCGCGCCACCGGCGGCGCCTTCGGCAGGCGCCGAGCCGGCAGCACCTGCACCCGCGCGCTGCGTGCCTTTCGGTTCCTTCGCTTCCTTGGTCTCTTCGTCAGCCATCAGTTAATCTCGTTTCGCGTTTGATCTTCTAGCCCTTGGGCGGCGCCTGCTTCTTGCCCGCGACGACTTTGCGGGGTCCCTTGCGCGTGCGGGCGTTGGTATGCGTCCGCTGTCCGCGCACCGGCAGTCCGCGACGATGCCGGATGCCGCGGTAGCACCCGAGGTCCATCAGGCGCTTGATCGATTGCTGCACTTCGCGCCGCAGGTCGCCCTCGACCTTGTAGTTCTGATCGATCACTTGGCGAATCCGCACCTGCTCCTCGGCGGTAAGGTCGTCGGAATTGCGGCCCGGATCGACCTTCGCCGCTTCGAGAATTTTGGCCGCCGCGGTGCGCCCGATCCCATAGATATAGGTGAGCGCGATCTCCATCCGCTTGTTTCTCGGCAATTCAACTCCGGCCACGCGTGCCATCGGAAATTACCCTCCCGCCGTTTAGCCCTGGCGCTGTTTGTGCCGCGGGTTGGAGCACAGGATGCGAACCACGCCCTGACGGCGCACAACCTTGCAATTCTTACAGATTCGTTTGACCGAGGCCCGTACTTTCATGAGTATAGTCCGCTCCGTTCAGCGCATCCGGTAGGTGATGCGCCCGCGGCTCAGATCATACGGCGAAAGCTCGACCGTGACCTTGTCGCCGGGGAGAATCTTTATGTAATGCATGCGCATCTTGCCCGAGATATGCGCCAGCACGCGATGACCGTTCTCCAGCGACACGCGGAACATCGCGTTGGGCAGCGCCTCCAGCACCGTGCCTTGTACTTCTATCGCGTCGCTCTTCGACATTTTTAACTCGTTCGAAAGCTTAGAGCTCGCTCAGAATCTCCGGTCCATTCGCTGTGATCACGATTGAATGCTCGAAATGGGCGGAAAGCTTGCCGTCGGCGGTCACCGCCGTCCATCCATCGTCGAGGATTTCGAGTTCCGCAGTCCCTTCGTTCACCATCGGCTCGATCGCGAGCGTCATCCCCTCCTGCAATCGCGGGTTCGGCATCCCGGACCGGAAATAATTCGGCACCTGCGGATCCTCATGCAGCCGCCGGCCGATACCGTGTCCTGCGAACTCCTGGACCACTGAATATCCTGCGCGCTCGGCGACTTGCTGCACGGCGCGCCCGATATCGCCGATGCGATTGCCGAGCCGGGCCTGCTCGATACCGGCATAGAGCGCCTCACGCGTCACCCGCATCAGACGCCGTGCCCGTTCCGAAACCTCGCCTACCGGCAACGTCCGCGCTGCATCGCCATAGAAGCCCTGGTAGACGACGCCGAAGTCGAGCCCAACAATGTCGCCCGGCTTGAGTTTGCGGGCCGATGGGATGCCGTGAACGATTTCGTTATTTATCGATACGCACAGACTCTTCGGATAGACCACGTCGTGCGGCCGGTAGCCCTTGAAGGCCGGCTTGGCGCCCTTCTGAAGCGTGAGCTTCTCGGCCGCCCGATCGAGCTCGTCGGTGGTGACGCCCGGACGCACCATCGCGGCGACCTCGTCGAGCACTTCGGCCACGATCCGGCTCGCCTTGCGAATCAGCGCTATCTCTTCACGACTCTTGAGCACGATCATCTCGGCACAACGATCCGCTTCAGGCCTTGGTCCTCGCCTTCGCAGAATTGAGCGCATCGACTCCGAGCTGCTTCAGAATCCGCGCCGAAACCTCCTCGGGTCGGCCGATTCCATCGACCTGCACGAGCAGCCCCTGACGCTCGTAGTATTCGAGCAGCGGACGGGTTGCGGCGGCATACACTTGCAGGCGCATCCGGACGGTATCCTCCGAATCGTCTTCGCGCTGATAGAGCTCGCCGTTGCACTGATTGCAATGGTTCTGGTTCATGGGCGGATCGAAGACCAGGTGGTACATCGCGCCGCAATTTCGGCAGGTGCGCCGCCCCGAAATACGCTTGATTATTTCCTCGTCGGGTACGTTCAACGCGATCACGCGGTCGAGCGCGCCGTTCCTTTTGTACATCGCGGCGAGCGCCTCGGCCTGTTCGCGGGTGCGGGGAAAGCCGTCCAGGATGAACCCCGCAGTCGCATCAGGCTTGCGCAAGCGTTCTTCTATCAATTTAAGTACCAAATCGTCGGGCACCAGCGCCCCGCGATCCATGTATCGCTTGGCTTCAATTCCAAGCTGCGTTCGATCCTGCACCGCCGCGCGCAACAGGTCGCCGCTGGCTATCTGTGGGACTCCGAGCCTTTCCTGAAGCATGCGTGCCTGCGTGCCTTTTCCAGCGCCCGGAGGCCCCAGCATCACCAGCCGCACAGTCTAGGCCCCCCTCCTCGATTTCACCCTGCCGCGCCGCATGAAGCCCTCATAGTTGCGGGTCAGCAGATGGGTTTCGATCTGGGCGACCGTGTCGAGCGCCACTCCCACCACGATCAGAAGCGCGGTGCCGCCGAAGTAGAACGGAACGTTAAAGCGCTGGATCAGGATGGTCGGGAGGATGCAGACCGCACTCACGTAAATCGCGCCACCGAGCGTGATCCGCGACAGCACTCGATCGATATACTCAGCCGTATAGCGTCCGGGCCTGATCCCGGGAATAAATCCGCCATACTTCTTGAGATTGTCAGCGACGTCAACCGGATTAAACGTAACCGCCGTATAAAAATAGCAGAAAAAGATGATCAGCGCGACGTAGACCAGGTCGTAATAGAAGCCGCCGGGCGTAAGATAGGAGGCCCATCCCTTGAGCGCCGGAACGAAGGTCGCGACCGTCGCTGGAAACACCAGGATCGATGAGGCGAAGATCGGTGGAATCACGCCTGAAGTGTTGATCTTGAGCGGCAGATGCGACGTCTGGCCGCCGTAGACCCGCCGCCCGACGACCCGCCGCGCGTACTGGACCGGTAAACGGCGCTGCGCCGTCTCAACGTAAACAATCCCGGCGGTGACGGCGAGCGCCAGCGCGAGGATCAGGATCAGCACGAACAGGCTCATCTCACCTTCGCGGACAAACTGGGTCGTCGTGCCCACGGCGCTCGGCAGCCGGGCGACGATTCCGGCCATGATGATGAGCGAGATGCCGTTACCAATTCCACGCTCGGTGATCTGCTCGCCGATCCACATCACGAAGATCGTGCCGGCAGTGACGGTTATCACGGTCATCAGGCGGAACGGGATTCCGGGATGGAAAACCACGGAGCCGCCGCCGGGCGCCTGGATGCGCTCAAGGGAGAACGCGATCATGTAGCCCTGCACGATGGCGAGCAGAACAGTGAAATAGCGGGTGTACTGGGTGATTTTGCGGCGGCCGGCTTCGCCCTCTTTGTATAGTTCGTCGAGATATGGCGATGCGACCTTCAGCAAATCCAGAATGATCGCGACCGAGATGTACGGCATGATGCCGAGCGCGAAGATCGAGAATCGTTCCAGTGCGCCGCCTGAGAAAAGATTGACCCAGCCGAAAAGCGTGCTCGATGCCGCGTCGAAAAAAGCCGCCAGGGCCTGCCCGTCGATTCCCGGCGTCGGGATTGCAACCCCGACCCGGTAAACCACCAGCATCAGGGCCGTGAAAAGCAGCCGGCGGCGCAGTTCCGGGATGCGCGAAGCATTTGAAAATCCTTCAAGCATTCAGTCCCGTGCGCCTTCGATCAGTTCCGCCACTCCGCCGGCGCGGGCGATCTTGTCGCGCGCCGCCGCCGAAAAGGCGTGCGCGCGAATCGTCAATTTTGTGCTGAGTTCGCCATCGCCAAGAATCTTGACCTTGCGTCCCGGGCGGATGATCCCGCGCTCGGTGAGTATATCCGGATCAACCCGCTCGCCGTCTGCAAAGTTTGCAAGCCGCTCAAGGTTGACGATGGCAAATTCGTCGCGCCGCGCGGCATTGCGCAAAAGCCGTCGGAAGCCGCGCTTCGGGACACGCCGCTGCAAAGGCATCTGACCGCCTTCGTAACCGGGCGGCGTGTTTCCGCCCGATCGCGATCCACGGCCTTTATGCCCGCGGCCCGACGTCTTTCCCAATCCCGAGCCGATTCCGCGGCCCACGCGGCGCGCGCGTCGTTTCGCTCCAGCGGGCGGTTTCAGATTACTCAAATCCATCGTCATGCCGTCTTCGAATTTACCACTTGCACCAGATGCGACACCCGGCGGAGCATTCCCTCAACCGCCGCGCTCCGCTCGATCTCGCGCTCACTGCCGAGCTTGCCGAGTCCCAGGCCTTTCAATGTCTCGCGAACACGATTCGTGGTGCCGATCGGACTGTGAGCCAGCCTTATCCGAATCTTTTCCGCCATCGCTTTAGGGACCTGCTATGCCGCCGCAGTCTCGCCGCCGGGTGCACGGCGAAGTTTCGTGATCTCTTCGGGGTTCATCAAACCGGCAAGCGCTTCGAGCGTCGCCTTGACCAGGTTGTGCGGATTCGACGATCCGAGCCGCTTGGTCAGGATGTTCCTGATGCCTGCCAGCTCGACGACCGCGCGCACGCCGCCCGCGGCGATAACCCCAGTGCCCTCAGAGGCCGGCTTCAGGATCACCTTGCCCGCGCCGAAATGACCGATAGTGGCGTGGGGTATCGTTCCTTCGCGTAGCGGCACCCGGATAAGGCTTTTCTTGGCCCGCTCAACGCCCTTGCGAATCGCCTCGGGGACTTCGTTGGCCTTGCCCAGGCCGAAACCTACCAGCCCGCTCTGATCGCCCACCACGACCAGCGCGCTGAAGCTGAAACGCCGGCCGCCTTTAACGACCTTCGCAACGCGGTTGATGTGCACGACCTTTTCTTTGATCTCAAGGCCCTGCGGGTCTATCCGTTGCGCCATGGTTTTCCTTTTACACTCAGAACGTGCCGTTCAGAATCTGAGCCCGCCTTCGCGAGCCGCGTCTGCCAAAGCCTTCACCTTGCCGTGATAAAGAAAGCCGTTGCGATCGAAAACCACCTGGCTGATGCCTTTCTCCCTGCAGCGCTCGGCGATCGCCCTGCCAACGATTTTCGCCGTCTCGACGCCGCGCTTGCCCTTGGTCTGAGCACCCAGGTCGCCGCCCGCCGAGCAGGCCGCCGCCAACGTCTTCCCGGATTCATCCGAGATAACCTGCGCGTAGATATGATGCAAAGAGCGGTAGACCGAGAGCCGCGGCCGCTCGTCACTGCCGCGCACCGTCCGGCGCACCCGCTGCCGGCGCAACCCACGTTTTTCGCTTCGATCCAATGCCATCGACTATGCGCTCCGCCGCTAACTCGCGCTGGCGCCGGCCGCGGCCTTGCCCGCCTTGCGCCGGATGGTCTCGCCGGCGTACTTGATGCCCTTGCCCTTGTACGGCTCCGGCGGCCGCAACGCGCGCAACTGCGCCGCCACGGTGCCGAGCAACTGGAGATCGGCGCCTTCGAGCGTGATCACCACCTGGCGTTCGACTTTCGCGGTCACGCCCGGCGGCAGTTGATAGACGATCGGATGGGAGTAGCCGAGCGTCAAATTAATCTGATTTCCACGCACCTCGCTGCGATAGCCGACGCCGTTGATCTCGAGCACGCGCGTGAAGCCGCGGCTCACGCCGGTCGCCATGTTCGCGACCAGCTTGCGGGTGAGCCCATGGAGCGCGCGCTCCCGCTGGCTGTCGCCCGGGCGTTTGATCGTGATCGTCGAGTCGTTGATTTCCGGCGTGAAGCCCTCTGGGATCTGCAACTCGAGCTTGCCCTTGGGCCCTTCGAGTCTGAGCGTGCTGCCGCTGACCGCGGCCTTCACGCCCTTTTCGAGTTGCACCGGCATCCGTCCTATCCGCGACATGTTCGAGTACCCGGTCCTCTACCAGACCCTGAGTAAAATTTCGCCGCCGACCTTTTTGCGCCGCGCTTCGCGATCGGTCATCACACCGAGCGGCGTCGACACGACGTGCATCCCCATCCCGCCCGCCGCGCGCGGCATCTGCGCCGCGCCCGAGTAAACGCGGAGGCTCGGCTTGCTCACGCGCTGAAGGCCCCGGATGACCGGTTCGCGATTTTCGCGATTCTGCGCGTAGCGAATCTTGAGCTTGAGCTGGCGTTTGTAGCCTTCGCCTTCGATCTCGATCGCTTCGAGGAAGCCCTCGGCAGCGAGCACGCGAGCGATGGCTTCGCGCAGTCGCGAATGAGCCAGCGCGACCTCGTTGTACCGCGCATGGATCGCGTTGCGAATCCGAGTCAGCATCTCTGCGATTGGGTCGGTCTGCGACATTCGTTATGCCTTGAAATTGTTTTCTCCGGTTTCCGATGGTTGTTCTACCAGCTCGCCTTCACCACGCCCGGCAACTCGCCACGTAGCGCAAGTTGACGCAAACAGAGCCTACACAGCTTGAATCGACGGAAAAATGCACGCGCGCGCCCGCACCGGGGACATCGATTGTATCCCCGCACTTTGAACTTCGGCGGACGCTGCGCCTTGATCATGAGTGATATCTTCGCCATTTGATCTTCGCCTTTTCGCCTCGTGCCTCAGCTCGCCGCCTTGAGCTGCGTTTCGGGCGCCGCGCTGCGCATCGGCATCCCGAGCGCCCGCAGCAGCATCGCAGCTTCGAAATCGCTTGGCGCCGTGGTGATGATCGAGATCGTCATCCCCTTCACGGTTTCGACCTTGTCCAGATTGATCTCGGGGAAAATCGTATGCTCCCGCAGTCCCAGCGAATAGTTGCCACGGCCGTCGAAGGCTTTGTCGCTGACGCCGCGGAAGTCGCGCACGCGCGGCAGAGCGATATTCACCAACCGGTCAAAAAATTCGTACATTCGCTCGCGCCGCAACGTGACCATCGCGCCGATCGGCATCCCCTGGCGCAGCTTGAAATTCGAAATTGCCTTGCGCGCCCGCGTGATGACCGGCTTTTGCCCGGTTAACTGTTTGAGCTCCTCGACTGCCGCGTCGAGCACCTTGACGTTCTCGCGCGCCTCGGCGAGCGCCATATTGATGACGATCTTCTCGAGACGCGGCACGCGAAACCGGTTTGTGATCTTTAGCTCGCGCATCAGCGCCGGCACGATCTCGGTCTCGTAGCGCTCCTTGAGTCGCGGCGTGACCTTGGGCTCGGGCTCGCTCGGCTCCGGCTCGACTTGGGCCGCAGCAGCCTCAGCGTCGCCCTTGGGCGGACGCTTGCCGCGCGGACGGCCTTCGCCGCCCTTCTGCTGCTCGCCGCCTTTCCGCGCCTCGCCCTCGGGGCGTTGCCGCGGTTTCTTTTCCGATTTTTCTTCGTCGGCCATTATCGATTACCGAACGCTATTCATTACCGAGTTGCTCGCCGCATCGGCGGCAAATTCTGATCCGCGCGCCATCGGCGGCGGTTTTGATTCCGACCCGCACCGGCGCGTTGCATCGCTCACAGAAGAACATCACGTTCGAGATCGGGATCGGCGCTTCTTTCTCGACGATTCCGCCGGGGCTCTGCGGGCCGCGCGGCTTGGAATGGCGTTTGACGACGTTAAGGCGCTCGACAATGACACGCGCATCATCCGCCATCACACGCATCACCTTGCCCGTCTTGCCGCGCTCGCGCCCCGTCACGACCATCACCATGTCGTTTTTCTTGATTCGCGGCTTGACGCGCGCCACCGCCTTTTTGATCCGCCTGACGATGTTCTGCTCCGGCATCAGAGCACCTCCGGAGCGAGCGAGATGATCTTGAGGAAGCGGCGCGCGCGAAGCTCGCGGGCGACGGGGCCGAAGATGCGCGTGCCGATCGGCTCGTGCTGACTGTCGAGCAGCACGGCCGAGTTGTCGTCGAAGCGGATATAACTGCCGTCGGCGCGGCTGATCTCCTTGTTGGTGCGCACGATCACCGCGCGGCTCGTATCACCCTTCTTGACCTTGGCATTGGGCACCGCTTCCTTGATCGATACCACGATCACGTCGCCGACGGTGGCGTAGCGGCGGCGCGAGCCGCCGAGCACCTTGATACATTGGACCTTGCGGGCGCCCGAATTGTCGGCGACCTCAAGGATTGTGCGCATCTGAACCACGGTTACGGTCCTTCTTTCTCAACCCTTCCCGCTCAACCCGCCGCGCGCCGGATCACCTGGCTCACGCGCCAGCGCTTGTTCTTGGATAGCGGCCGGGTCTCGATAATCAGCACACGGTCACCCTCATGGCACTCACCGCGTTCGTCGTGCGCCATCAGGCGCCGACGCTGCCGCATGCGCTTTCCGTACAACGGATGCTGGACAAGGCGGTCGACCTGCACCACCACAGTCTTGGTCATCCGCGCGGCGATCACCACACCTTCGCGCCGTTTAGCTCGCTGCCGCATCTGATTCCTTACTTGCCGTCTCCGCTGCACCCTGTTTGCTGTGCATCACGGTCTTAATCCACGCGAGCTCGCGCCGCGCGCGCCTCAAGCCCGACGGATTATCGAGCTGATTGGTGCGCATCTTGAGCCGCAGCCGGAAAATCTCCTCGCGGGTCTCACGCTCCTTGACGCGCAGATCCTCCAGGTTCATCTGCCGGATTTCGTCAAGCTCCAAGCTCAACTCCTTCGCGCTCGACCACGACCGTCTTGACCGGTAGCTTATGCGCCGCGAGCCGCATCGCCTCGTGGGCGGTCGCCCGGTCTACGCCTTCCATCTCGAACAGGATACGCCCGGGTCTTACCACAGCGACCCATCCTTCGGGCGACCCTTTGCCTTTGCCCATCCGGGTCTCGGCCGGCTTCTTCGTATACGGCTTGTCCGGAAACACGCGAATCCAGACGCGGCCGCCGCGCTTGATATGGCGCGTGAGCGCGATGCGGGCGGCTTCGAGCGCGCGCGTGTCGACCCGGGCAGTCTCGATCGCCTTCAGACCGAAGTCGCCGAAGGCCATCTCGAGCCCGCGCGATTCCGCGCCGCGCACGCGCCCCTTCATCATCTTGCGCCACTTGACTTTCTTCGGTGCCAGCATCGTTTCGCGTCCCTGCTAATCAGCCCTGCTGGGCCGCGGCGCCAGCGCGCTTGCGCGCCTCTTCCTGGCGGGTCAGGATTTCGCCGCGGAAGATCCAGACCTTCACCCCGATGACCCCGTAAGTCGTATGGGCCTCGGCAAAACCGTACGCCACGTCAGCCCGCAGCGTCTGCAGCGGCACGCGCCCTTCGCGATACCATTCGCGGCGCGCGATCTCGGCGCCGCCCAGACGTCCCGCGACGTGGACCTTCACGCCCTGCGCGCCCATCCGCATCGCGCGCAGCACCGCCTCCTTCATCGCGCGGCGAAACGCGACGCGGCGTTCGAGCTGAAGCGCAATATTCTCGGCGACGAGCTGCGGGTCGAGGTCAGGGCGCCGGACTTCGTGAATGTTGATGAACGCTTCGCGCGCCTTCATCACCTTCTGGATATCCTGCTTGAGCTTGTCGATCTCCGCGCCCTTCTTGCCGATCACGATTCCGGGCCGCGCCGTATGGATGTTGATCTTGGCCTTGTTGGCCATCCGCTCGACCTCGATCCGCGAGATGCCCGCATGGTAGAGGCGCTTCTTGATAAACTCGCGGATCTTGAGATCCTCATGGAGCAGCTCGACGTAGTTGTGATTGCTGCCGAACCATTTCGAGTCCCAGCTCTCGATGATACCGAGACGCAGGCCGCGCGGATGCGATTTCTGACCCATAATGGAAATCCTTAAGACCCGATCTCGTCGACGATTACGGTCACGTGGCTGGTGCGCTTCAGAATCGGCGTCGCATGCATGTGCGCGCGCGGAAGCGAGCGTTTCCAGGTCGGTCCGGTATCGGCCGTGACGCGCTTTACGTAGAGCCGGTCCTCGTCGATATTCTGTTGATCGCGCGCATTGGCCACCGCCGCCATCAAGGTCTTCGACAAAATCCGCGCCGCCTTCTTGGGCGTGAAATCGAGGATCGAGAGCGCCTGGTCGACCCGCTTGCCCGCGACCAGATCGCAGACCAGCCTGAGCTTTTGCGGCGAGATTCTGACAAATCGCGTGCGCGCCTTCGCTTCCATAACCGGGTTTCCTTATGCTCCTGCCGGCTTTGCCGGCGCGGCCGGCGAGGCGGCTGCTGCCGCAGGCGCAGCCGGAGCCGCTCCGGCTGCGGATCGGACTTCGCCCTTGCGATCACCCGCATGGCCGTGGAAGGTGCGCGTCGGCGAAAATTCGCCGAGCTTGTGTCCGACCATGTTCTCGGTGCAGTAGACCGGGATGAACTTGTGGCCGTTATGCACGGCGAAGGTAAGCCCGATCATGTCGGGCGTGATCATCGAGCGGCGCGACCAGGTGCGGATGATCCGCTTGTCGCCGGAGGCGCTGGCGGCCTCGACCTTCTTCTGCAGATGGCCGTCGACGAACGGTCCTTTCTTGAGCGATCTCATCTTCTGTCCCGGCTGAGCTTCCCGTAATTAGCGTTTGCCTCGTGGACGGCGGCTTACGATATACCGATCCGACGGCTTTTTGCCGCGCGTCTTGTGTCCCTTGGTTGGCATCCCCCACGGCGATTGCGGATGATTGCCCTTCGAGCGGCCCTCGCCGCCGCCGTGCGGATGGTCGACAGGGTTCATTGCGATACCGCGCACGTACGAGCGCCATCCGAGATGCCGCGTGCGGCCGGCCTTGCCGATCGAGATGTTCTCGTATTCGACGTTGCCGACCTGCCCGATGGTCGCGCGGCACTCCGCGAGCACCATCCGCTGCTCGCCCGACGGCAGCTTCAGGAGCGCGAACTTCCCTTCCTTCGCCATCAATTGGGCCTGCGCGCCCGCACCGCGCGCGAGTTGCGCGCCCGCACCCGGCTTGAGCTCTATCGCATGCACGACCGTGCCGACGGGAATCGCGCGGAGCCGAAGCGCGTTGCCCGGCTTGATGTCCGCCGCATCGCCTGATTCGACCTTGTCGCCCACCTTCAGTCCGAGCGGCGCAAGAATGTAGCTCTTGCGACCGTCGGCGTAATGGAGCAGCGCGATATTGGCCGAGCGATTGGGATCGTATTCGAGCGCCGCGACCGTCGCCGGCACTCCATCGTGGTCGCGCCGGAAGTCGATCACGCGCAGCATCCGCTTGTGGCCGCCGCCGCGATGGCGGAGCGTCATCCGGCCAAGGTTGTTGCGTCCACCCGAGCGCTTGATCGGCTTCAGCAGTGCCTTTTCGGGCGGCTTCGGCGTCAGATCGGAAAAGTCCGCGATCTGCTGAAAGCGCTGCCCGGGAGTGCGCGGATTGAGCTGGATTATCGCCATCGCAAAATCAGTCCGTCAAAAAAGTTCACCGCCTGGGTTATGCGCCCTCGAAAAATTCGATCCGGTCGCCATCCTTGAGCGTCACGTAGGCCTTCTTCCAATTAGCCTGGCGTCCGACGATTCGTCCGCGCCGGCGCTGCTTGCCCATGAAGTTCGAGGTGCGGACCTTGATCACGGTGACTTTGAACAGCTCCTCGACCGTGTCGCGAATCGTATCCTTGGTCGCCTCGGGGCGCACCCGAAACGCGACTTGGTTCGATTTCTCCGCGATCACAGTGCCCTTCTCGGTCACCAGCGGTGCGATGATCAGTCCGGCGTCGGGCATGACTAGCGCTCTCCCAGACGCGCTTCGAGCGCGCGCGCCGACTTCTCCGTCATCAGGAGCTCGTCGTAATTCAGGATGTCGAAAACGTTGAGGCCGCCAAGTGGCAACACCTTGTGCGCGGCGAGATTCCGCGCCGCGCGATAGAAACCTTCCTCGCCTTCGCCGAAAACGATCAGCGCATGCTTGAGTCCGAGCCTCTCCAGCATCGCTTTCGCCAGCCTGGTTTTGGCTTCTGCAAGTTCGAGCGCGTTGACAATCACCAGCTTACCTTCGCGCGCCCGATCCGAGAGCGCCATGCACAGCGCTTTGCGCCACGCCTTCTTCGGCATCGAGTAGGAATAGTCACGCGGCTGCGGGCCGAAGATCGTGCCGCCATGACGCCATAGTGGGGACCGCGTCGAGCCGGCGCGCGCTCGGCCGGTGCCCTTCTGTCGCCACGGCTTGCGCCCGCCGCCGGAGATGAACCCGCGCGTCTTGGTGGCGGCAGTGCCGGCGCGCCGATTGGCAAGCTGCATCGTGACCGCTTCATGCAGCCCGTACAGCAAGTTCGTCGCCGGAGTGTACGGGAAGAAACCGGTCGTGTTGCTTTCGAGCATGTCGTCCCACGACCAGTAGGAGCGCGGCAGCTTCGCCGTCTTCGACGCCGCCAGCGCCTTCTGCGAGATCGCGTTGAACGCGAGTCCGGGCGGCAGCATGAGCCCCTTCTGCGAGCCGCCGACGGTGACGTCGACCTTCCACTCGTCGTGACGGTAGTCGATCGAGCCGAGCGACGACACGGTGTCGACCATGAACAGCGCCGGATGCCCGGTGCGGTCGATCGCGTCGCGCACCTCTTTGATTCGGCTGGTGACGCCGGTCGACGTTTCGTTGTGCACGACGCACACGGCTTTGATCGTGCGGTCCTTGTCGGCTTCGAGGCGCTCGCCGATGGCGTCCGGATCCGTCCCGTGGCGCCAGTCGCCGGGGATCACCTCGACGTCGAGCCCGAGACGCGCCGCGACCTTGCTCCACAGCGCGGCGAA
>Ga0209061_1001938_pt1 | contig 29734 bp, 27 predicted proteins | sample Coa_R1_10_FD_187157 | JGI IMG/M metagenome (GOLD analysis project Ga0209061, IMG submission 187157) | Surface soil microbial communities from Centralia Pennsylvania, which are recovering from an underground coalmine fire - Coalmine... | ecosystem: Environmental > Terrestrial > Soil >... | reverse complement strand
CCTCACCGGACTGGCGACCCTCAGCCACGTCAACAGCATCGTGCTGCTGCTGCCGCTGGGGATCGCGGCCTGGCGGCTGTTCTCGCCCACCACGGGGTGGTCGCCGACGACGACAGGCCCGCCGGCGGCCACGACCGGCCCGCCGGCGACCACGGGCGGCCCGCCGGCGACCACGGCCGGCCCGCCGGCGACCACGGCCGGCCCGGCGACCACGGCCGGCCCGGCGACGACGGCTGGCCCGATGACCACGACCGGCCTGACGACGACCACGACCGGCCCGCAGCCGCGCGCCGCGCGCCCCTGGGCGCGGCGGCGCCGAGCGGGTCCGCCGGCGCGGCGGCCCGCACAGCAGGCTGCGGTCAGCGCGCTGCTCGTCGCCTCGACGCTGCTCACGCTCGCGCCGTGGGTGGTGCGAGATGCGATCGAGCTGCATCGATTCGTGCCCGTCACCGACGAGGGCGGGGTGACGCTGGTGGGAACCTACAACCGGGCCTCAGCCGCCAACCCGCACGTGCCCTACCAGTGGATGATCTTCGCTCGGATTCCGGGTGAGCCGCCGCAGATCCGTCATCCCGCCGAGCTGGCCGAGCCAACCCTGTCGGCCCGCCTCGAGCACCAGGCCCTTCACTACATCGCCCGCCATCCGACCGCCCCCGTGGCCGTCCTTTACCACAACACTCGCCGGCTGCTTGAGCTCGAGGGCGCAACCGCCTGGCGGTTCTCGGCCGCCTCGATCGGCCTTCCCCTCGGCACGGCGCGGATCGGGGTGGCCTCCTTCTGGCTGCTCGCCCTGCTGGCGCTGGGCGGGTTGTTCACGCGCGCCTTCAGGCGCGCTCCGGCCTGGCTGTGGCTGGTGCCCGTGCTCCTGTGGCTGACCGTGGCGCTGGTCAACGGGGAGACCCCGCGGTTCCGGGAGCCGATCGATCCGTTCCTGATCCTGGCCGCCTCGTGTGCGCTGAGCACGCTGCTCGCACGCGCCATCGGGCGGCGGCGCGAGCTGAACCGGGGCCGGTCAGGAAGCGTTAGGTTGGTCGCGCCGGCCGGCCCGGGAGCGCCCGACTAGCCGCGCCGGCCGGCCAGGAAGCGCCGCGTTGGCCGCGCCGGCCAGCCCGGGAGCGCCCGACTAGCCGCGCCGGCCGGCCAGCGCCGAGCCCCGATGACGGCTCGTGCGCGCCAGCTTGTCGAGGTGGTCGAGGGCCTGACCTGAGCCGTAGACGACGCACGTCAGCGGCGACTCGGCCAGGCGGACGGGCATGCCGGTCTCCTGCGCCACCAGCTGCTCGAACCCGCGCACCAGCGTCCCGCCGCCGGCCAGCAGGATCCCCTCGCGCGCGATGTCGGCCGACAGCTCGGGCGGAGTCTCCTCCAGCGTGTCGCGGATGGCCTGCAGGATCTCGGCGAGAATCGGCGCGATTGCGCCGCGCACCTCACCCGCCGAGAGCTGGATCGCAGTGGGCAGCCCGGTCAGGAGGTGGCGCCCCCGCACCTCGATCGAGTCCTCGACCGCCTCGGGGATCGCCGAGCCGACGGTGATCTTGATGCGCTCGGCGGTCTGCGAGCCGACCGCCAGCTGGTGCACCGAGCGCAGGTAGTGGGTGATCGCCTCATCCATCTCATAGCCGCCGACGCGGATCGAGCGCGAGACGACGATCCCTCCCAGCGAGATCACCGCCATCTCGCTGGTCCCGCCGCCCACGTCGACCACCATCCGACCCACCGGCTCCTCGATCGCGATCCCGGCGCCGATGGCGGCGGCGATCGGCTCCTCGATCAGGTGGACCCGGCGGGCGCCGGCGGCCAGCGAGGCCTCCTCGACCGCCCGCTTCTCCACCTCCGTCACCCCCGAGGGAGCGCACACGATCAGCCGGGGATGCGCCATCCGCCGGTCGATCGTCTTGCGGATGAAGTAGCGGAGCATCTGCTCGGTCACGTCGAAGTCGGCGATCACCCCGTGGCGCAGCGGCCGGGTGGCGGCGATGTTGGCCGGGGTGCGGCCGATCATCCGCTCGGCGTCGGCCCCGACCGCGTGCACCAGTCCCGTCTCGACGTCGGAGGCGACCACCGACGGCTCGGACACCACGATCCCCCGGCCGCCGACGTAGACGAGCGTGTTGGCGGTGCCCAGATCGATCGCCATGTCGTGCACGCCGAAGCTGGGCGTGAGGTGGCGCCGCGCGGTGTCCCTGCTTGTTCCGTCTCTGCGAAAGCGGATGGTGAAAAGAGTGGCAGAAATCGGCGGCGACCGCCGCCCACTCAACCGCGGGTGCATCGCCCGGTCGGGGCGCGAAGCGCGGACGGGCCATCTCCCCCGCCCGTCGCGGGCGAATCGCCCGGTCGGGGCGCCAAGCGCAGACGGGCGATCAGCCAGCCGGCGCGGCCCCGGAGGAGGAGGAGGAGGAGGAGGAGGAGGAGGAGGAGCCGAATCCGGCGCTCAGATCCGTCACCTGGGCGAGCGCGGGCGGAGTCGGAACCGGCTGCGGGCCGTACTGCGGGATGTCGATCCGCATCTGCACCTCCAGCGGCTGGCCCGCCACGCTCTCGCTGAGCGAGAAGCGCACCCGGCGGACCAGGTGATGGTGGTCCACCCACACATCTACCGGGATCGTGCGCACGTGGGCGATCCGCTCAAGGCCGGCCACCGCCTGGCGAACCTCCGGCCGCTCGGCGGCCGGGAATCTCTGCGGCACGCGGTCGAGCTGGATGACCGCCCGATAGTGGGTGCTGGCAACGCCGTCCACCGATCCGCTCCCCACCCTCGTCACGTGCCCCGAGGTCGCCCGCAGGTAGGGCAGAAGCTGCCCCGGATCGGTGGAGATGGGATTGTTGATCAGCGTCGAGAGGCCGGGGATCCCGGCCCGCGCGCCGACGGAGGCCAGGTTGATGAGCAGCCACGGCCGCCCCCGCAGCGCCGGCGACCGGGCCAGAGCTCCGGGCAGCTGGACGTACACATCCGGGCCGCTGATGATCTCCGCGATCCGCACCGTGCTGGTGCCGAGCGCCTGTGCGACCTGGGGCAGGGCGGCGAAGCTCATGACCATGCTCAGCGAGCCGGCGTGCCGCGAGGGGTCGAGCCTGGCGGTTCCGCTTCCCACGATCGGGGCGGGAAGCACGGCCGCGCTCAGGCGCAGCGAGAAGATCATCCGCATGCCCGATGCGGCGTTGGAGACGGTGGCCGCTCTGGCCACCGGATCGATCACGTTGCCCGCGCCGCAGCCGCCGAGGCCCGTGGCGGCCAGCGCACACCCGGCCGCGACCACGCTCGCGCCCACCCGCCGCCGCATCCGACCGGCGGCACCTCCTGGTCTCATCGCCACAGGGGGACAGTACCGCGCCGCGCGGCGCCGGTCCACCGTCCCGGCCCCGGGCTGGACGGGCGCCCCCGCCGGGCCGCTTCAGCGCTCGCCCGGCGGCGCCCCCGGGGACTGGGAGACGGGGGCGGAGAGGTCGAGCGCGGTGGTGCTTCAGCGCTCGCCCGGCGGCGCCCCCGGGAACTGGGAGACGGGGGCGGAGAGGTCGAGCGCGGTGGTGATGATCCGCTCCTGCTCGAGGGCGTGGGCGATCGGGTATCCCTCGCCGGGGGACGCCCGCTCGGGCCGCCCGACGTACCCGAACTCGAGCTCCGCCGGGAGGATCTGCCGCAGCCGTCCGGACATGTGGGCGCGGGCACCCATGTTGCGCGGCTCCTCCTGCACCCACACCAGCTCGCGCAGCCGCGGGTAGCGCGAGATCAGGGCCAGCAGCTCGCTCTGCGGGAACGGGTAGAGCAGCTCCACCCGGCCGACCGCCACCTGCGGGCTCTCGGCCCGCCGCTCATGCCCGACCAGCTCGTAGTAGAGCTTGCCGCTGCACAGGATCAGGCGCGTGACCAGCTCCTCCTGCACGCCGGGCTCGGCCAGCACCGGCTCAAACCGGCCGCCGGTCAGCTCCTCCAGACGGCTGGAGGCCTGGGGCAGGCGGAGCAGGCTCTTGGGCGTGAGAATCACCAGCGGCCGCGGCTTGGCCACCCGCGCCTGCCGACGCAGCAGGTGGAAGTACTGCGCGGGGGTGGTGGGATTGGCCACCCGGATGTTGCCCTCGGCGGCCAGCTGCAGGAACCGCTCGACCCGGGCCGAGGAGTGCTCGGGACCGGACCCCTCATAGCCATGCGGCAGCAGCAGCGTCAGCCGCGAGGTCTGGCCCCACTTGGCCAGCCCGGAGACGATGAACTGGTCGACGATCACCTGGGCGCCGTTGACGAAATCGCCGAACTGCGCCTCCCACAGGACGAGCGTCTCGGGTGCCTCCTGCGAGTAGCCGTATTCGAAGCCGACGCAGGCCATCTCCGACAGCGGGCTGTTGTGCAGCTCCATCGGCGCGAGCGCGCCGGGCAGGTGCTGGATCGGCGAGTACTCCTGTCCGGTGCGGGCGTCGTGCAGCACCAGGTGGCGCTGGCTGAAGGTGCCGCGCTCGGTGTCCTGGCCGGTGAGGCGAATCGGAATCCCCTCGGTGAGCAGGGAGGCGAACGCGAGCTCCTCGGCGTGGGCCCACTGGATACCCTCGCCCCGCTCCAGCGCCTGGCGGCGCTGGTCGAGCTGACGGACCAGCTTGGGGTGGACCATGAACCCGTCCGGGACGCTCAGCAGCTCCTCGCTCAGCATCCGCAGCCGCTCGGCGGCGACCGCGGTGCTGACCTCCGGGGAGGGCGTGCGGTCGAGCTGATACTCGCCGGCGGCGTGCTCGCCGGTGGCGTGCTCCACCTCCTTGGCGTGCTCGATCCGACGCTTGAGCCGCTCGTGGGCCTCGGTCAGCACCGCCCACACCTGGTCGGTCATCTCGGTGGACTCCTGCTCGGTCACCACGCCCTGCTCGATCAGCTGGCGGGCGTACAGCTCGCGCACCGGCGGGTGCTTCTTGATCACCTGGTACATGGTCGGCTGGGTGTAGGCCGGCTCGTCGGCCTCGTTGTGGCCGAAGCGGCGATAGCCGATCAGGTCGATCAGCACGTCGTGGCCGAACTGGGTGCGGAAGGCGAACGCCAGGCGCAGCGCGGAGATGCAGGCGGCCACGTCGTCGGCGTTGACATGGATGATCGGCACGTCGAAGCCCTTGGCCAGGTCCGAGGCCCAGGTGGTGGAACGGGCGTCGTCGGGGTCGGTGGTGAAGCCGATCTGGTTGTTCTGGATGATGTGGATCGTCCCGCCGACGGTGTAGCCGTCCAGCGCCTGGAGGTTGAGCGTCTCGGCCACCACCCCCTGGGCCGGGAAGGCGGCGTCGCCGTGCAGGATCACCGGCAGCGCGCAGCTGGTGTCGCGGCTGGCGTGCGGGCCGCTGCGGGTGGTCTGCGCGGCCCGCGTGGCGCCGGCCACCACCGGGTCGACGTACTCCAGGTGGCTGGGGTTTGACTGCAGGCGGACGAGCACCGATTCGCCGCCCGGCAGCTGGTAGTGGCCCTGGGCGCCGTGGTGGTATTTGACGTCGCCGGTCCCGCCCTCGGGGATGGTGGTGATCGGCTCCAGGGTGGAGGTGCCCTCGAACTCGGCGAAGATCGTGTCGTAGGGCCGCCCCAGGTTGTGGGCGAGCACGTTCAGGCGGCCGCGGTGGGCCATCCCGATCACCACCTCGCGCGCCCCCTCGGCGGCGGCCAGGCGGATCAGCTCATCGAGCATCGGGACGGTCATGTCCAGCCCCTCGATCGAGAACTGCTTCTGGCCCAGGTAGGCCTTGTGCATGAAGCGCTCGAGCGCGTCCACCTCGGTCAGCCGCCGGAGGATGGCCTTCTGCTCCTCGGCCGACAGCGGCTTGCGGAAGCGCCCGGACTCGATCGCCTCGCGCAGCCACAGTCGCTGGCGGTGCGAGCCGATGTGCTCGATCTCGTAGGCGATCGGGCCGCAGTAGGTCTCGCGCAGGTGCGGCAGCGACTCGGCCAGGGTCTCGCCGGGCACGTACATGCGGAGGATCCGGCTGGGGATCCGGGCCATCAGCTCGGGGGTGAGGCCGAGCGGCTCGGGGTCGAGCGCCGGGTCGCCCTCGGGCTCGCGGCCCAGCGGGTCAAGCCGAGCGGCCAGATGGCCGTGCGTGCGGTGGGCCTTCAGCAGCGAGGTGGCGGCCTGGACCGCGGCCAGCAGCTCCTCGTCGCCCGGCGCCGGAGCGCCCGCCACGGCGGCGCCCGCCGGGGCGGCGGCCGGCACACCGGTGCCCGGTGCGGGGGCGGCGGCCGGCGCGGCGGTGCCCGGCACAGCGGTACCCGGTACAGCGGTACCCGGTACAGCGGCGGCCGGCGCAAAAGCCGGGGCGGCCGGCGCGGCGGATGCCGTCGGCAGCGCCACCCCCAGATCGCCGAACACGCGCTCATAGAAGCCGGCCTCCCCGCGCAGGTAGGCCTCGAGCCGAGCCAGAAAGCGGCCCGACTCGGCCCCCTGGATGATGCGGTGATCGTAGGTTGAGGTGAGGGTCATCACCTGCTCGGCGCCGATCTGGGGGCCCACCCGCTCCAGACCGGGCGGATAGCCGATCGAGCCGGTGGCCACGATCGTGCCCTGGCCGGCCATCAGCCTGGGCACCGAGGCCACCGTCCCGATCCCGCCCGGGTTGGTGAGCGAGATGTTGGCGCCGGTCAGGTCATCGGCGCTCAGCGTGTTGGTGCGCGCCTTCTCGACCAGCGTGTTGTACGCGTCCAGGAACTCGGCGAACGTCTTGTGGCCGGCGTCGCGGATCACCGGGACCATCAGCGTCCGGCTGCCGTCCCGGCGCTCCACATCGACGGCCAGGCCGAGGTTCACGGTGCCGTCGTCGATGCGGCTGGGCCGCCCGTCGACCTCGGCGAAGTGGTGGGCCATGACCGGCATCTCGTCGCTCACCACCCGCGCGATCGCGTAGGCGATCAGGTGGGTGAAGGACACCCGCTGCCCGGCCGCCTTGAACTCCGCCCGGTGACGGGTCAGCTCGCTGACGGTGATGGTGCGAAACGAGGTGGCGGTGGGGACGGAGCGGCTCTCCTCCATGTAGCGGGCGAGCGCCGCCGCCCCGCCGCGGAGCGGCTGGGTCCGAGCGCCGCCGGCCGGCGCCGAGGGCCGGACCGGCGCCGACGGTCTGACCGGCGCCGAGGCGGGCGCGGCCGTCGCGCCGTTGGGGCGCGCCGCCGCCGCCAGCACGTCGGCCTTGCGGATGCGCCCGTTGCGGGCGCTGCCCGACACCCGGCGCAGATCGACGCCCTCCGAGGCCGCCACCCGCCGGGCCACCGGCGAGGCCGGCACGTCCAGCCCCTGGGCGGGCGCCGGGGCGCCCCCGGGTCCGGCCAGGCCGCCGGGGGTGGGCATCGCCGCTTCCGTCCCGGCCGGGGCGCCGTCCGTCGCTGGCGCCCGCTCCGCCGCGGCCGGGCCGGCCTCCCGCGGGGTGGGGGCCACCGTGTCGGACACCGCCGCGCGCATCCGCCCGATCGTCTGGCCCACGCTCACCGTCTCCCCGTCGCCGGCCAGGATCTCGACCAGCTGACCGGAGACCGGAGCCGGCAGCTCCATGTCCACCTTGTCGGTGGAGATCTCGACCACGGTGTCACCCTGCCTGACCGTGTCACCGACCTTGGCCGTCCACTCGAGGATCGTGCCCTCGGTCACCGACTCGCCGCCCGTGGGGGTGACGATGTCCACCAGCTCGCCGACGGCCGCCTCCTTGGCCGCCGCCGCCTCCGCCTCGTTGACAGCGCCGGCCATCTCCTCCTGACGGCTGGTCGGGGGCGACTCGCCGGAGACCGGCGTCTGCACCACCGGATGGGCGCCATCGCCGCCGGTCGCGATGTCCGCCAGGGGGGCGCCGACGGCCACCGCCTCGCCCTCGGCGGCATACACCTTGACGATCGTGCCGGACACCGGAGCCGGAACCTCGGCGTCCACCTTGTCGGTCGAGATCTCGACGATCGTCTCCTCGGCGTTCACCGGGTCGCCGACCCCCTTGCGCCATTCCAGCACCGTGCCCTCGGCGACGGAGTCACCCATCGCCGGCATCACCACCTGCACAGTGCTGCTATCGACGGCCATCCACCTCAACTGTAACGGCTGATGGCGGGGCTTCCCTGGCGCCGGCGGCGGGTCTCGATCACAAAGCCGATCGAGCCCGCGAACGGTCCCAGGCCCCCCAGAACCGCCACCGTCACCGCCAGCCAGAAGGGGATGATCCTGGCCCGCGCGGCGGCGATGCAGACCAGCGACATGGCGATCCACAGCAGGCCGTGCGACCAGCCGAGCACGTAGGTGGCCGACGATCCCCCGCCCAGGGTGATCGCGCACACGATCAGCGCGGCATACACCGCCGAGTGAAAGAACGACACCGCCTCCAGACGGTTGAAGGTGATCAGCCGCAAGGGTGTCGGCCCCCTCCCCGGCGGCTCACTCGACGCCCACCAGCGAGCCGATGCGGCGCAGCGGCTCGTCCGCCTCCCGGGGCCAGCGGCGCACATCGGCCGGCCACCAGGCGAACGCGTCGTGCTCAGCATCCGGGGTGACGCTCACCCCATCGGCCAGCCAGGCCTGGCCGACCAGCAGCACCAGCTCGCTCGGGTGCTGCACCAGCGCCTCGATCCGCAGCCGCTCGGGCTCGACCGACCACTCCTCCCGCAGCTCGCGGGTCAGCGCCTGGATCGGATCCTCGCCGACCTCCACCGAGCCGCCCGCGCCCAGCGCCCAGCGCCCGGCCCAGGAGGCCAGCCAGGAAGCCCGCCGCCCGGCCAGCCAGGATCCGTCGGCGGCCCGCACCAGACACAGCACCGACAGGCTGCGGGCGGCGTGCTCGGAGAGCAGACGGACCGCCCAGCGGACCGGCTGCAGCTCGAGCTTCAGGCAGTCGCCGCCGACCTGAAAGTCGGCCAGGCGGGCGGCCAGCCCGTCGTGGGAGGGGGAGCCCCGCCGCCGCAGCGCCTCGAGCGCGAGATCCGCCGCCGCCTCCACCGACGGCGAGGGCTGAAACTCCTCCGCCTGCCATGCCGTCCTGACCCGGTCCGGCCGCCAGGGGCCGCGGGCGAGCATCGCTGGTCGATCCGCCACGGCCTAAACGGTACTGCCCGCCGCGCGGGCCTCCGGTGCGGGGTCGCCCGCTTTGATGCGCCCGCCACCCGCGGACCCCCTGCCCGCAGCACACCCCGGCGGCGCCAGCGCGTAGGCTCGCACCGTGTCACGCCGCCTGAAGCACTGGGGCTGGGGCTATGAGGACGAGCAGCCGTCGGCGGCGCAGCTGCGCACCGCGGCCCAGCTGGTCCGCGGGCGCCTGGGGTTCGGGGCCGATGAGCCCCGCCAGCCCGTGCCGCTGGCCGCCGTCTCGCTGCCGCCCCCGCGCCTGACGCCGCCGCCCTCCCTGCGGGCGATCTGCAGCACCGAGCCGTACGAGCGCGCCCGCCACGCCTACGGGAGCTCCTACGCGGACGTGGTGCGCGGCTTCGCCGGGCGCTTCGAGCACCCGCCCGACGTGGTCGCCTTCCCCGGCGGCGAGGCCGAGATCGCCTCGCTGCTGGAGTGGGCGGGCGAGGCCGGGGCGGCGGTCATCCCGTTCGGCGGGGGCACGAGCGTGGTCGGCGGCGTGGAGCCGATCGTGGCCGAGCGCTACCGGGGGGTGCTCACGCTCGATCTCCGCCGCCTTGACCGCGTGCTCGAGGTGGACCCGGTCTCCCAGGCGGCGCGGATCCAGGCCGGCGCCCTGGGGCCGGCCCTGGAGGCGCAGCTGTCAGAGCACGGGCTCACCCTGCGCCACTTTCCCCAGTCGTTTCAGTTCTCCACCCTGGGTGGGTGGCTGGCCACCCGCTCGGGCGGCCACTTCGCCACCCTCTACACCCACATCGACGAGCTGGTCGAGTCGGTGCGAGCGGTGACGCCGATCGGCATCTGGGAGTCCCGCCGGCTCCCCGGCTCGGGAGCGGGAATCTCCCCCGACCGGATGCTGCTCGGCTCCGAGGGGATTCTCGGGGTGATCACCGAGGCGTGGATGCGGGTCCGGCCCCGCCCGCGGTGGCGGAGCTCGGCCGCCGTGCGCTTTGCGAGCTTCGCGGCCGGCGCCGCGGCGGTGCGGGAGATCTCCCAGGCCGGCCTGCACCCGGCCAACTGCCGACTGATCGACGCCGAGGAGGCGCGGCTGACTGGCGTCGACGACGGCTCGGCGGCGCTGCTGCTGCTGGCCTTCGAGGCGGCCGGACACGACGTGGCGCCGTGGCTCGAGCGCGCGCTCGCACTGTGCGCGGCCCACGGCGGAAGCTGGCGGGCGGCCGGCGGCGGGAAGCCGGACGCCGCGGCCGGCGGCGGGAAGCCGGACGGTGGAGGCGGCGGGGAGCAGGACGCCGCCGCCGGCTGGCGCGAGGCGTTCCTGCGGGCACCCTACCTGCGCGATCTGCTCGTGGCCATCGAGGTCATCTCCGAAACGTTTGAGACGGCGATCACCTGGGAGCGCTTCGACGCCTTCCACGCCGCGGTGCTGGAGCGCACGCGGACGGCGGTGCGCGAGACCTGCGGCGCGGGGCTGGTCACCTGCCGCTTCACCCATGTCTATCCGGACGGTCCCGCCCCCTACTACACGGTGCTCGCGCCCGCCCGGCCGGGCGGTGAGCTGGAGCAGTGGGCCCAGATCAAGCGGGCCGCCGCGGAGGCGGTGCTGGCCGCCGGCGGCACGATCACCCACCACCACGCGGTGGGCCGCGCCCACCGCCCCTGGTATGACCGCCAGCGCCCGGAGCCGTTTGCCGCCGCGCTGCGGGCGGCGAAGGCCCGGCTCGACCCGGCCGGCATCCTCAACCCCGGTGTGCTGCTGGACCCCTGAGGCCCGCGTCCCGCCCGGCCCGCGGGCGACCGCCTCCCGGGCCAGCTCAGGCGCCGGGCGCCTCCAGCCGCCGCTCGTAGACCCGGTGGCGCTTGACGATCTCCCCGCCCATCGCCTCCAGGCCGCGGTTCATCGAGCGGTTGGTCTCCAGGATCCAGCTCGCCTCCCCCCACTGCTGGGGCATCCGCTCGCCGGTGTCGAACAGCTCCATGTACAGGGCGGCGGCGGCGCCCGTGTGGCGATACTCGGGCATCACCCCGAGGAAGCCGACCCGGACCCGGTCGATGATGCGCCGCCGGTTGAGGAAGTGCCACCACCCGGTGGGGAGGATCCGTCCCCGCATCCGCTTGAGCACCTGGTTGATGTCGGGGATGGCCATCGCCACCCCCACCGTCTGGCCGTCGATCTCGGCCACCATGAACCACTCCCGCTGGAACACCAGGTGCATCGTGCGGGTGTACTCGTCCAGATCCTCCCGGCTGTAGGGGACGAACCCCCAGTTGCCCGACCAGGCGGCGTTGTAGACCCGGGCGAACTCGTCCATCTCGCGGCGCAGCCGACGCCGGGACATGCGGCGGATGCGCACCCCGTACCGGCTGCGCGCCCGCTCGGCCGCCCGGGGCAGGACCGGGAGCATGCGCGTGGTGCGCAGACCGATCTCCAGCCGCCAGCTGTAGAGGTCCATCGCCTTGGTCAGGCCGGCGGCCTCGCACAGCCGCTGGTAGTAGGGCGGATGCCAGGGCTGGCGGATCATCGGCTCGTGCTCGAAGCCCTCGATCAGCACGCCGCTCTCGTCGTTCATCTGAAAGTCCATCGGGCCGAGCATCCGCTCGCACCCGCGCGCCGACAGCCAGCCCGCGGCGGCGTCCAGCAGCCCGTCCATCACCGCCTGGTCCTCCTCCAGCTCCAGGAAGCCGAACATCCCCCAGCGCACGCCGTGAAAGCGGTTGAAGGCGTGATCGATTTGGGCGGTGATCCGCCCCACCACGCGCCCGCCCCGCCGGGCCAGGAAGTACTCGGCCTCGCCGTGGGTGAAGTACGGGTTGAGCCGGCGGCTGAGGAACAGGTAGCGCTCCAGCCTGAGCGGCGGAATCCACGGCGTGCCAGAGTGCAGGCGAAACGGGAGGTCGACGAACGCCCGCAGGTCGCGCGCGCCGCGCACCCGCGCCACCGTCACCGTCGGTCTCGCCTCCGCAGCGGCGGGCGCGACCGGAATCCCCGTCACCTCGGCCATCTCAGGCGTCAACCGTACCGGAGCCGGCTCAGCGCTGCGCGCCATCGAGCCCGGCGCGCACCGCCCGGGCCGACGGCGCGGTGGCCGGGGTGAGGCGCTCGAGCAGCTCGCGCCAGCTCGCGTTGTGCGCGATCGCCGCGCGCACCTGGGCCACCCCCAGTTCGAGCTCGCCCGCCTGGGCCGCGCCCAGGCCGGCCCAGAAGCGAAGCTCGTCGCTCTCCGGGGCCAGCTCGGCCGCCCGGGTGAAGTGCGCGGCGGCCTCGGCGTGGCGTCCCTGCCCGATCAGCTCATCGCCCTGGCTGGCCAGCGCATAGGCCTGGTTCAGGCGCACCAGCCGGCGCAGCTCGGGCAGCGGGTCGGGGTGGTCCTCGACGCGCAGGCTCACGCGCGTGTGCCACGCCTCCCCCTGGGCGGGAACCACCAGGATGGCCGCCGACTGCCGACCGCGCAGGTCGCCGCCCGCCGCCTCGCCGGCGTCCAGCGCGGCCAGCAGCCGCTCGGTGAGCGAGCCGCCGGTGCCCTGGAAGGCGTCCAGCATCTCCCCCCACACCCGGCGGCTGGCCATGATGTTGCCCTGGCAGGAGACGCCCTCGCCGGTGGCGTGGCCGGCGTGGGCGATGCAGTCGCGGCCGGTGTGGGCGGCCACCCGCCCCCGGGCGTCCACCATCGCCACCTGGCGGCTGTCCGCCGCCCGGTCCTGGGCCAGCAGCCGCGCCAGCGCCTCCTCCGGGCGCGCGCCGGCCCGCAGCAGCTCCAGCCCGCGCGGCCCGTAGGCGGCCTCGGCGTTGGCCTGGGTGGCCACCGCACCCACGCCCGGGGCCGCCCACGGCACCACCGAGCCGACCGAGAACCAGTGCGACTGCACCGCCACGCCCAGCTCGCCGGTGGCGGGGTCGCGAGCGACGATCGAGTAGGTCAACGCGGCGGCTCGATGCTGGCGGCTCTCACCCCCGGCACCCTAGCGGGCCGGGGAGTCCGGCGAGCTGGAGGCGTTGGACGGGTGAGCCGGAGGCGTTGGAACGGGTGAGATGGCGGCCGGCACGCTGGCGGGCCGACGACTCCGCCTACAGCGGCGGCCCGGGAGCCCGACCGGGGGCATGGACCGGAACCTCCTGCTCGGCGACGGCGTCGACCACCTCTTCCTCCTCCTCGCTGACGCCTCCGCCGTGCTGGCCGTCGCACAGGATCCGGAACTGCCCGGTCATCCCGCCGTCGGCCCTCAGGGCGATGCCCGGGAGGATCTCCTCGCCGTCCTCCAGCCCGAGCCGCTCGATGTCGAAGTACGCCATCCCGACCCCCCAGGTGCGGTGGTCGGGGTTCTCCCGGTCGTGGGCGGCGATCCCCTGGCTGATCCGCTCGAGCAGGTAGGCGATCTTGCTCGTCTGCGCCATCTCAGCTCGCCTCGGGGCGCTCGATCAGCTCGATCCGGTAGCCGTCCGGATCGCGGACGAAGGTCAGCCGGTTGCCGCCCTCGCGCACCGTGTAGGGCGGGCGCTCGGGCTCGATCCCCTGCTCGGCCAGGCGGGCCAGGGTGGCGTCCAGGTCCGGCGTGGTGATCGCGATGTGCCCGTAGCCGGTGCCCAGCTCGTAGGAGTCGACGCCGAAGTTGTAGGTCAGCTCGAGCCGCGGCTCCTCGCCGTCGTCGGGCAGCCCCATGAACACGTTGACCGCCTCGTCGCGGATCGGCAGCCGCCGCCTCTCCTCAAAGCCCAGCGCCTCATAGAAGGCCACCGAGCGGTCGATGTCGGTGATCCGGTAGCAGGTGTGGATCAGGCTCACGCCCTCTAGCCTACTCCCCCGTGGAGGCGCCCAGGGACAGCGCGGGCGCTAGCCTGCCTGGGGCGTGATCGTCGAGCGCTCGATGCACGACCGCTGGCTGTCGAACACCTACCTGGTGGCCGACGAGCTGGGCTCGCACGCGGTGATGATCGACGCCGGCGGGCCGGTGGAGCCGCTGCTCAGGCTGCTCGAGCGGATGCGCTTTCAGCTCACCCACGTGCTGCTCACCCACCACCACCACGACCACGTGGCCGAGGTGGAGACGGTGCGGGAGCGCTGGCCGCAGGCCGAGGTGCTGATCCACCCGGCCGAGCGCGAGGCGGTGGCGGCCGCCACCGGGACGATGCTCCCCGGCCAGTCGATCCACAGCGGCGCGCTCGAGATCGAGCCGATCCACACCCCCGGCCACACGGCCGGGATGCTCTCGCTGCTGGTGTCGGGCACCGAGCTGTTCACCGGCGACACGCTGTTCCGGCGCTCGGTGGGCGGGGTGCGAGCGCCCGGCCACACCACCTACGCGGATCTGCGCAGCTCGATCATGGACCGGCTGCTGCGCCTGCCGGCGGCCACCCGCATCCACCCCGGCCACAGCGAGCCCACCACCGTGGCCGAGGAGCTCGAGCACAACCCGTTCGTGCGCATCTGGCGGGGGCTGGACGCCGAGGGCGACGAGCCCTGCACCGCGCTCGGCCGTCCTGCCCGGCTGATCCTGCTCGCCCCCGATTACGACGGCGGGCAGAAGGCATGGGTGCGCTACGAGGACGGCTCCGAGGAGATCGTCGGCGGCTCGCAGGTGGAGCGCGGCGGCGCAGGGGCGCAGGGGGATCTCGCCGGCGGCGCGGCGAGCCGTGGCGCGGGGACCGAGCCGCGCGGCGGCCCGGCGAGCCGCGGCGCGGGGATCGAGCCGCGCGGCGGCCCGGCGGCGCCCGCAGGTTCCGGCGGCGGTCCCGGCGGGCAGCCGACGCCGGGCGAACGGCCGGCCGACGGCTAGCATTCCGGCCGACGGCTAGCATTAGCGCCAGTGGCGAAGGACAGGATCCCCACCTCGCGCGTGGGGCGCACCGCCAGGATTGGGGGGCTCGCCGCTGGGCAGGCAATCCGCCAGGCGGGCACCCACGTGGGCAACGTTGCCCGCACCAAGACGGGCCGCCAGGCTGCGCTCGAGCGACGCCACATCGAGGCCGCCGAGCAGATCGTCGAGGCGCTCGGCCACATGAAGGGCGCGGCGATGAAGCTCGGGCAGGTGATGTCGTTCCTGGACGTCGGGCTGGTGCCCGAGGACTACCGGGAGGAGTTCCAGCGCAAGCTCGGCCGCCTGCGGGACGCCGCGCCGACGGTCAGCTTCAGGGAGATGCGCCGGGTGATCGAGGAGGAGCTCGAGGAGCCGCTCGAGGAGGCGTTCGCGGAGTTCGAGGAGGAGCCGGTGGCCGCCGCCTCCATCGGCCAGGTCTACCGGGCCCGCCTGCACGACGGGCGGCTGGTGGCGGTCAAGGTCCAGTACCCGGGGGTGGCGGCCGCCGTGCGGGCGGACATGCAGAACCTGGGGCTGATCCTGCGCCTGCTCAAGCGGATCGCGCCGGGAATGGACCCCAAGGCGATCGGCCAGGAGATCCGCAACCGGATCGAGGAGGAGCTCGACTACGAGCTGGAGGCCTCAAACCAGCGCACGCTGGCGCGCATCTTCCGCGGGCACCCGTTCATCCACGTGCCCGACGTGGTCAGCTCGCTGTCCCGCGAGCGGGTGATGGTCTCAGAGTACGTGCACGGCACCGGCTTTGAGGAGCTCAAGACCTATCCCCAGGAGGAGCGCGACCGCATCGGCGAGATCCTGTTCCGCTTCTACTTCGGCTGCCTGTACCGCCACCATCAGTTCTCCGGCGACCCCCATCCCGGCAACTCGATGCTGCTCGACGACGGCCGCATGGCGTTTCTGGACTTCGGGCTGTTCAAGCGGATGCCGCCGGGCACCGTCGAGCTGGAGATCGCGGTGGCGCGCGCGATCATCGAGGGTGACAGCGAGACGATCATGCGGCTGGGCACGGAGACCGGCTTCTTCCCCGACCCCGAGCGCTTCGATCCCGCCCGCGTGCTCGAGCACTTCCGCGCCGCCACCTCCTGGTATACGAGCGACGCCTACATCGAGCTGACCCCGGAGTACGCCACCCAGGTGCTGATCGACATGAGCGACCCCCGCTCGCAGTACTTCGGCCAGCTGCGCCACGAGAAGGCGCCCCCCGACCACATCTTCGGGCGGCGCATGGAGGTGCTCACGCTGGCGGTGCTCTCCCAGCTGCACGCCCGCGGCAACTTCCACCGCATCGCCCGCGAGTGGTTCTACGGCGATGAGCCGGCCACCGAGCTCGGCCGCCAGGAGGCCGAGTTCTACGCCCGCGGGCGCAGCTACACGCGCTGAACCTGGATCAGGCTGGTGGTGCCCGGCCGCCCGCTCGGCAGCCCGGCGGTGATCCCCACCCGCACCCCGGGCTTCAGCCACCCGAGCTCGACCACCCGCCGGGCGGCGTCGGCGATCAGCTCCTCGGTCACCTCGTGGCGGCGCATCCAGGCCGCCTGCACGCCCCACATGAGGCTGCAGCGGCGCACGGTCTCCCGCCCGGGGGAGAGGGCGAGGATCGGCACCTGGGGGCGGTGGGCGGAGATCAGGCGCGCGGAGCGGCCGGACAGGGTGGGGACGACCAGGGCGGCCAGGTGCAGCTCGCGCACCGCCGCGCAGGCCATGTAGGCCACCGTGTAGGCCGGGTCGCGGGCGTCGCGCCGCACCCGCTCCTCGTTCCAGGCCTGATACGGGGCCTCGCGCTCGGTGCGCCGGGCGACCGCGTCCATCGTCGCCACCGCCTCCACCGGGTAGGCGCCGACGGCCGTCTCCTGGGAGAGCATCACCGCGTCGGTGCCATCCAGGATGGCGTTGGCCACGTCGGCCACCTCGGCCCGCGTGGGGCGGCTGGAGGAGACCATCGAGTCGAGCATCTGCGTGGCGGTGATCGACGGGCGGGCCAGCCGCCCGGCGGTCTTCAGCAGCCGCTTCTGCAGCACCGGCACGTCCTCGATCGGCAGCTCGATCCCCAGGTCGCCGCGCGCCACCATCACGCAGTCGGCCGCGCGGATGATCTCCTCCGCGGCCTCCACCGCCTGCGGCTTCTCGATCTTGGCCACCAGCGGCAGCCGGGTGTGCCGGCGCACGCTGGTCACGTCCTCGGCGGTGCGCACGAACGACAGCGCCACCAGGTCCACTCCGATCGACTCGCCGAAGCGCAGCATCTCCAGATCCTCCTCGGGCACCGCGGCCAGACCGCGGGTGGAGCCGGGCAGATTCAGGCCCTGCCGGGAGGCCAGCGTGCCGCCGATCTCCACCGCCGTCTCCACCTCGCTGTCGCGGTTGGCGAGCACCCGCAGGCGGATGGCGCCGTCGGCCAGGTAGATCACGTCGTCGGGGTCAACGGCGGAGGCCAACCCGCTCCAGCTGACCGAGATGCGCCGCTCGTTGCCGACCTCGTCGGAGCCGCACACGAGCACCAGCCGCTCGCCGGGCTTGAGCTCGGCCAGGTCGTCCTCGAGGCGTCCGATTCGGATCTTGGGGCCGGGCAGGTCCTGGAGGATCGCCACCTGGCGGCCGACCGCGGCCGCCGCCTGGCGGATGCGCTCGGCGTTCTCGGCGTGGATCTCGCGGCTGCCGTGGGAGAAGTTCAGCCGCGCCACGTCCATCCCCGCCGCGACCATCCGCCGCAGCGTCTCCGGGTCCCGCGAGGCGGGGCCGATGGTGGCCACGATCTTGGTGCGTCGCTCAGCCACGCTCATGCCCCTCAAGCTACTGAACCGCCGGCCTGCGTCACCGCTCTCCCCCCGCGTCCGCCGTGCGCCAGCCCCGCCGACGGCACCCCCGCCGCCGTGACCGTCAGTCCAGCAGACGGTCGAGCGCCAGCGCCTCCCCGTCCACGCTCAGCTCCCCGCCCTGGCGCAGGTCGCACACCAGGTCCCAGTGCAGCGCCGAGACGTTGCGCCCGCCCGTCTCCGGATAGGAGCGCCCAAGCGCCAGGTGCACGGTGCCGGCGATCTTCTCGTCCAGCAGAGTCGAGCCGGTGGGGCGATCGATCCCGGAGTTGGTGCCGATCCCCAGCTCGCCCAGGCGCCTCGCCCCGGCATCGGTGGCCAGCGCGCTGTGCAAAAGCTCCTCCCCCCGGTCGGCCCGGGCTCCCACCACGCGCCCCTCCGCGAACGTCAGCTCGATCCCCTGCACCTCGGCTCCCCGCGCCAGGGAGGGGACGGTGAAGCGGATCGTGCCGTTGGCGCTGTCCTCCAGCGGCCCGGTGAACACCTCGCCGCTGGGCATGTTCCGCCGCCCGTCGGAGTTGACCCACCGGCGGCCGGCGACGCGCAGGCGCAGGTCGGTGCCCTCCGCGCGGATTCTCACCTCGCGGGCATCCCGCAGGCGCTCGACCAGCTTCTGCTGGCGGGCCGAGAGCTCCCGCCAGGCGCCGACCGGATCCGGGCGGTGGAGCTGCAGCGCGCGCTCGATCATGGCGGCGTACTCCGCCTCCCCCATCCGAGCCTGCTGGGCCAGGGCCGGGGTCGGCCACAGGGTGATCGCCCAGCGGCGGGCCAGGCGGGCCTGGCGGAGCGGCTCGCGCGCCCGCATCGCCCGGGTGATCCGCTCGGGCGGGATCCCGGCCAGCGCCTGGGTGTTGACGGGCGCCTCGATCCTCAGGCTGGCCTGGGCGCCCTGCGCCTCGGCCAGCTCGACCGGCGCAAAGCCGTCCAGGTGCCGCTCGCGCGCGTGGCGATAGAAGTCGGCCTCGAGCCCGGGCGCGAGCAGGCGCACAAGCGGCCAGGCCTCGCGCTCGAGCAGCGCGCGGTGCAGCGCGGCCACCAGCGGCTCGGCCGGGGTGGAGGCGGAGATCAGCACCTGCTGCCCCGCCTCGACCTCAAGGCACCAGTCGCACAGCAGACCGGCGAAGGCGTCCGGATCGATCACCCGGTCCTCCCGGGGCCGATCCCTCCATCGCCCCGGGGGTCGCTCACCCCATCGCCCCGGGGGTCGATCACCCCATCGCCCCGGGGGTCGATCACCCCATCGCCCCGGGGGTCGATCACCCCGCCGCCCCGGCCCGCGCCGCCGCCTCCAGCTGCTCGGCCACCGCGCCCGTCACCGGGTCGGCGTGGCCCGCCCACGCCGCCGTCGGCTCAAGCCCCGCCAGCCGGCGTATCGACTCGGCGGCCTGAGGGGTGGAGTGGTTGAAGGCGGGATGGGGGACGCGGGCGGGCCCCTTGATGCCCGTCTGCGGATCCAGCGTGTAGAAGCAGTCGGACACCAGCGCCAGCCGGTCGCGCTCGCGGAACAGCCCGATCAGTCCGGGCGCGTGCCCGGGCAGCTCGATCACGCGAAAGCCCGCCACCTCATCGCCCTCCTGCACCGTGCCGGCGATCCTGACCGCGCCCCCATCCCACCTCGGGATCAGCCGGGACAGGAGCACGCGCCCGTGGGGATCGAGCTTGCCCAGGTCCCAGTAGGGGCGGAAGGGAGCGTCGGACTCGGCCGCCTCGCGCTCGGCCGGGTGGCAGTGGACGGGCGCGCCCAGCCCGGGCGCCGCGCCGCGGTGGTCGGCGTCGGCGTGGCCGAGCACCACCCGGCGGATCCCGCCCAGCCGCGCGGCGGCGGCGCGGATGGGGAGGACCATCTCCGCAATCCCGGCGTCGAACACCGTCACCCCGTCGCCGTCCCGGAGCAGGTAGACGTTCATCGTCTTGGTGGGGAAGCCACCGCGCACCAGCCACACCCCGTCGGCCACCGGCTCCGCCCGCCCGCCCAGCCGCCAGGCTCGGAGCCTCGTCCGCAGGTTGGCCAGCCGGGCCAGCCCGGCCTCGGCCGCCGAGCCGGCGGCCGGCAGAAGCCCGAGCTGCCGGGCCAGCTCGCCGGTGTCCAGATAGGCGTCGTTGTGGACGATCAGCCCGTCCTCGATCCTCAGCACGTCGCAGCCCTCGATCTCGATCTGGGCCCCGTTGGGGGCGAAACCCTGAAAGCTTCCCGGGCCGGCGAACGTCCCCCGGGCCGCCCAGCGGGCGGTCACCCGCCCGCCCTCGCCGATCATCTCCAGCAGCTCCAGCCTGAAGTCGGGAAAGGCCCCCAGCAGCTCCCGGAAGTGGCCACGCACCCCGTCTGGCCCAACCACGTCCCGCTGGCCCACGAAGCGGTCGACGCCCGCCGGCGCCCACAGCGCTCCGGCCGTCTCGAGGTCGTGATCGCTGAGCGCGCGGAAGTAGCGCGTGACGATCTCGGTCGGGGTGGGCATCGACCCGCCGCAGTGTACGCGCCGCGAATATCGTGCGCCGGCGATGGCGCGACCAGGGGATCTCCCATGAGCGCGAGGCGCGAGCTGGGCCGCGGCGAGCGGGTGCTGCCGGGGCTGTGGCGGCTTCGCCTGCCGCTGCCCTGGCCCGGGGTGCCGCACTGCAACGCCTGGGCGATCGCCGCCGGCTCGGGGGTGGTGCTGGTCGACACCGGCATGCACGAACCGGGCTCGCTGGCCCAGCTCGAGCGCGCCCTGGAGGAGGTCAACCTGCGGCTCGAGCACATCCGGCTGATCGTCTGCACCCACGCCCACGCCGACCACTGGGGCCAGGCGGCGCCGATTCGCGATCGCGCCGGGTGCGAGTTCTGGATGCACCCCAACCACCGCCACGCCACCGCGGCCGCCGAGGACCCGGGCGCGCAGCTGGCCCACCGCCTGGAGATCGCCCGCCAGAGCGGCGTGCCGGCGGCGACGCTCGAGCGCTACGCCGAGCGCCACCGGGCGGAGGCTCGCTCGGGCATCGCCCGCGTGATCGAGCCCGACCGAGCGCTGGTCGACGGCGTGCGGGTGGCCAGCGACCTGGGGGAGTGGATCGCCTACGAGACTCCGGGGCACGCGCCCTCGCACGTGTGCCTGTTCCAGCCCGAGCACCGCCTGCTGATCTCCGGCGATCACGTGCTGGGGCGGATCTCGCTCTACTACGACTACGGTTGGACGCCGGATCCGGTGGGGGAGTTCCTGAACTCGCTGGATGTGGTGGACCGGCTGGACGCCCGGCTGGGGCTCTCGGGTCACGGTCGCCCGTTCGTCGACGTCCACGGCCACATTGCCGCCAGCCGCCGGCTGGTCCACCACCGCCTAAAGACCCTGCTGGAGGCGCTCGCCGGGCGGGCGGCGACCGCGCTCGAGCTGGCTCCGCTGATCCACGGGGAGGAGCGGCTGACGGAGGAGAACGCCGCCTGGCTGCTGTCGGAGACCCTCTGCTACCTGGAGCACCTGGCCCGGAGCGGGCGGGTGGCGCGCGAGCTGGACGGCGCGACGGCGCGCTGGCGGGCGCTCGGGCGGCCCTGAGCGGTGGCCGCCCGGCGGGCGGAAAGCTTGACATGCACCGAACACGGCCGAGCGGTCCGTGTGGCCGGCCGAGCTGAGCGGTGGCCGCCCGGCGAAAACCTTGACACATACATGTCAAGGTTGCTAGGGTTGCCCGACCGTGCGCATCGACGAGATCCTCGCCGCCGCCGACGGGCCGGTGTTCTCCTTTGAGTTCTTTCCTCCCAAGAGCGAGGAGGGGTGGCGCAACCTGCGCGAGGCGCTGAGGTCGCTGGTCGCGCTCGAGCCCGACTTCGTCTCGGTCACCTACGGCGCCGGCGGCGGCACCCGCGAGCGCACGCTCGAGGTGAGCAGCTGGCTCAAGCGGGAGCTGGGCATCGAGGCCATGGCCCACCTGAGCTGCGTGGGCGCCACCCGCGAGGAGCTGATCGAGACGCTCGACCGGATCGTGGCCGCGGGGATCGACAACGTGCTGGCGCTGCGCGGCGATCCTCCCCGGGGGGAGCGCAAGTGGCGTCCCCATCCCGGCGGGCTGAGGTACTCGACGGAGCTGGCCGCGCTGATCTCCGAGCGCTACCCGCTGGGCATCGGCGCCGCCTGCTTTCCGGAGGTCCATCCCGAGGCGCCGGATCTCGCCCACGACCTGCGCTACCTCAGGCAGAAGGTGGCCAGCGGAGCCTCGTTTCTGATCACCCAGCTGTTCTTCGACAACGAGCTCTACTTCTCGTTCGTCGAGGAGGCGCGGGCGGCGGGCATCGAGGTCCCGATCATCCCGGGGGTGATGCCGATCACCGACGTGCGCCAGATCAAGACGATCACCACGATGTGCGGGGCGAGCATCCCCCCAGCGCTGCTCGAGCAGCTGGAGCTGCGGGGCGAGGACCCGGATGCCGTGCTCGAACTCGGCGTCTCCTACGCCACCCTGCAGTGCGCCGAGCTGCTGGCCCGGGGCGCGCCCGGGATTCACTTCTACACGCTCAACCGCTCGCCGGCCACCCGCGCGATCCTGTCCGCCCTCAGGCTGCTGCGTCCGTGGGTGCGCCGCGAGGTGGTGCGCGGCGCGGCCTAGCGCTCCTCAGCCGCCTCGATCCGCTCCACGTGGGCGACCATGGGCCGGCCGTCGAGCTCGTAGCGGATGTCGATCTCGTCGTTGCGCTTGTAGGTGCCGATCCCCCAGAATCCCAGCAGCCAGGCGCGCAGCCCCAGTCGCTGCTGCACCAGCTGGCGGGAGAACACGAGCTCGCCGCCGGCCACGCGGTAGTCGGCGCCCAGCTCCTGGCGGACCCCGTTGACGTAGACCTCGAACGGGGGCCTCACCCCGGGCGGGACCTTGACCCGCGACTGCGCCATCCCGCCTAGCTTGCCAGATCCGCGCGCACCAGCGACAGCGACACCATGTCGATGCGCCCGTCGGGTCCGCGCGCATGGCCCCGCAGCACCCCCTCGCGGCGAAAGCCCGCCCGCTCGGCGGCGCGCAGCATCGGCGCGTTGTCGGGCGAGACCAGCAGCTGGACGCGGTGCAGGCCACAGTCGCGCAGCAGCCACGCCCCAACCAGCGCCAGCGCCCGGCGGGCCAGGCCCCGGCCCCGCCAGCCCGGCGCCACCCACACCTCCAGCCGCGCGCGGCCGCTGTCCCAGTCCAGCTCGTGGACGTGGACCTGGCCCCGGCAGAGGTCCCCGCCGCCGGTCACGATCGACAGGGTCAGGCGCGCGCCCGCCAGCCGGTCGGCCTCGGCCCGCTCGGCCCGGCGCCCCAGCTCGGCCGCGCTGGGCGGCCGGGGCTCATCCAGCCGCCGGTGCAGCTGCGGGTCGTCCTGGTGGGCGATCAGGATCTCCGGAATGTCGCGCTCGGCGAACGGGCGCAGGCTGACCGCGCCGTCGCTCAGCGCAGAGCTCAGCCGGGGAAAGGCGGGCATGGCCGCTCACCGTAGCCGCCGCCGGCGCCCGCCGCCTCGCGCCCGGCGGTCCGCGCCCGTGGTCACCCCCGGCCCTCCGTGCCGGCCACCCGCCGCCGCGCGCCCCGCAGCTCACCCGGCGCTCGCGTCGGCTCACCCGGCGCTCGCGTCGGCTCACCCCGGCGCTCGCGTCGGCACCGGCCCCTACCCTCCCGCTCGATGAGCACCGAGCCGGAGATCCCCTACGGCATACGCCGCTCTGACCGCGCACGGCGGGTGCGCGTGGTGGTCGACGTCCGCGGCGTCGAGGTGGTGTTGCCGCGGCGGGCCGCCACCCGGGAGGCGGCGGCCGCGGTGCGCGAGCTGCGGCCCTGGATCGAGCGCCGGGTGGCCGAGCTGGAGGCGGCGCGGGCGGCGGTGCGGGCCCGCGGCGAGTTCGTCCCCTACCTGGGCCGAGCGCTCAGGCTGGTGCCCGAGCCGGGCCGCTCGCGGGTGCACCGGCGCGGCGACGAGCTGCTGGTGCCGGCCGGCGAGGCGCAGCGGCCCGCACTTGAGCGCTTCTACCGCCGGGCGGCCCAGACCGAGATCGCCCCCCGCCTGCAGCGCGCCTGCGCGGCGCTCGGCGTCTCCTACTCCCGGCTGACGATCCGCGCCCAGCGCACGCGCTGGGGCAGCTGTTCGCCGAGCGGCACGCTGAGCTTCAATTGGCGGCTGCTGCTGGCACCCGAGCCGGTGCTCGACTACGTGATCTGGCACGAGGCCTGTCACCTGCGCGTGCTCGACCACTCGCCGCGCTTCTGGAGCCTGCTCGCCGCCCGCTGCCCCGACTACCGCCAGCACGTGCGCTGGCTGCGCCGCCACGGCGCCACGCTGGTCCTCTAGTCGCCGGCCGCGACCAGCACGTCGGCCAGCGCGCGGCGCACGGCCGCGAACGCGTCCTCCCGCGGCCGCTGGCTGAGCGGGCGGCGCCGCAGCCCGCCTCGAAACGCCCGCGTGGACCCGTCGCCGTGCACGTCGATGCCGGCCCGCACGCTGGGGAGCCAGCGCTCCGGCCCGGCCAGCTCCAGCCGCGCGGTCACCTGCTGCGCGGGCTCAAAGCGCCTGACCCTCACGTCCACCGGCCGAGCGCTGCCGCCGCTCGCCAGCTCGCGCCCCCGGCGCTCGAGCTCATCGAGCAGCTCGGGCAACCCGTCGAAGCTCAGGCGCTGCACCCGGTGGCCGGCCCGCACGGTCAGCCGCCAGGGCACGACCGCGCGGTCCAGCCATCGCGAACGGTGCTAGGAGCGCTGCTCGACGGGGACGTAATCCCGTCCCCGCTCGCCGGTGTAGATCTGTCGCGGGCGGGCGATCTTCTGCTCCTTGTCATCGATCATCTCCAGCCACTGGGCGATCCAGCCGGCGGTGCGGCCGATGGCGAACAGCACCGGGAACATCTCCACCGGCATCCCCAGGGCCTCGTAGATGATCCCCGAGTAGAAGTCGACGTTCGGGTAGAGCTTGCGCTCCACGAAGTACTCGTCCTCGAGCGCGATCTTCTCAAGCTCGATGGCGATGTCCAGCAGCGGGTTGGTGCCGGTGACCTCGAACACCTCGTAGGCGTGCTTCTTGATGATCTTCGCCCGCGGGTCGTAGTTCTTATACACCCGGTGGCCGAAGCCCATCAGCCGCTCGTTGCCCTGCTTGACGCCGTTGATGAAGTCGGGGATGTTCTCCTTGGTCTCGATCCGGCGCAGCATGCGCAGCACCTGCTCGTTGGCCCCCCCGTGCAGCGGACCGTACAGCGCCGCCACGCCGGCGGCCACCGCCGAGTACGGGTCGACCTGGGTGGAGCCGACGCTGCGCACGGCGCTGGTGGAGGCATTCTGCTCGTGGTCGGCGTGGAGGATGAACAGCGTGTCGAGCGCGCGCTCCAGCCGCGGGTCCGGCTCGTACTTGAGCTCGGTCATCTTGTAGATCATCGACAGGAAGTTGCCCGGGTAGCTCAGGTCGTTGTCCGGGTACACGTAGGGCTTGCCCTGGTTGTGGCGGAACGCGAAGGCGGCCAGCGTGGGCATCTTCGCGATCAGCCGGATGACCTGGATGTAGCGGATCTCCTCGTCCTTGATCTGGGCCGCCTCGGGATAGAAGGTCGACAGCGCTCCGACCGAGGCCAGCAGCATCCCCATCGGGTGCGCGTCGTAGCGGAAGCCCTGCATGAACTCCTTGACGTTCTCGTGCACGAACGTGTGGATCGTGATCTGGTGCACCCACTCCTCCAGCTGCTGGCTGGTGGGCAGCTCACCGTGGATCAGCAGGTAGGCCACCTCCAGGTAGCTGGACTGCTCGGCCAGCTGCTCGATCGGGTAGCCGCGGTATTCGAGGATCCCCCGGTCGCCGTCGATGAACGTGATGGCCGAGCGGCAGGACGCCGTGGCCATGTACGCCGGGTCGTAGGACATCAGCCCGAAGTCGTCCTCGTGCACCTTGATCTTGCGCAGTTCGGTGGCGCGGATCGTCTCGTTCTCGATCGGGATCTCGTACTGCCGACCGGTGCGGTTATCGATGACGGTGAGCGTCTCGTTGCCGGTGGCTGCGCCGGCGCCATCTGTCTGATGCTTGGTTTCGGTGGTCATGGCACTCCTCTAGCGCGGGTTGCTGGGCGGTCCCCCACGGACGGCGGCAGGACGCACTCCTTGAGACTCTATTACCCGCGCGCTGCGGGCGGGACGCCTGGCGACTTACCCGCGCGCTGCGGGCGGGGGGACCGGGGGCCTTCTCAGCTGCTGACGATCGCCAGCGCGATCGCCACCGCGGCCAGCGCAAAGCTGATCCCGATCACCGCCCGCTCACCCACTCCGCTGAACGGGAACTGCGGCCGGTTCAGCCCGATCCACGACAGGACCACAGCCCACACGGCGAGGATCCCCCCGGCGACAAACCACGGAACGTGCGAGGGCTCGGCGGCGGCCAGCAGGCTGGTGAGCACGGCGGAACTATCGCACGTCCGCTCAGCGCACCGCGCCCTCATAGCGGCTCTCGGTGGCGGCGCGCTGACCCTGATAGTGGCTGCCCAGCTCGGGGCTCCCGTAGGGCCGCCGGGCCGGCTGGTCGAGCGCCATGAATGACAGCTGCGCGATCAAGAGCCCGGGGTAGAGCTTGATCGGAACCCGGGTGAGGTTGTTGAGCTCGAGCGTCAGGGTCCCCTTCCACCCGGGGTCGCAGAACCCCGCGGTGGCGTGGACGATCAGGCCCAGGCGGCCCAGGCTCGACTTGCCCTCGATCCGGGCCACGATGTCGTCCGGCAGCTCGACCCACTCGAGCGTCCGTCCCAGGCAGAACTCACCCGGGTGGATGACGAACGACTCCTCCGCGGGCACCACCACCTCCTCGGTCAGGTTCTCGGGCGGGCGGCGCAGGTCGATGGCCGAGGCCCGGTGGTTGTGGAACACCCGAAAGGAGTCGCCCAGCCGCAGATCGACGCTGGCCGGCTGGACCAGCCCCGGCTCCCAGGGGTCGATGCGGATCCGTCCCTGCTCGACCAGCCGGACGATCGTCCCGTCGGAGAGCACCGATGCGGGGGTGTCGGGCATCGCTGCAAGTCTGCCAGCGCGCGCGGATGCGCGGCGGGCGGAGCGCGACCGGCAGCGCCGACGCCCTCCTGAGCACGGCACGCCGACAGTGACCGGCGATCGGTGGTGCCCGAGGCCCTCAGTGGCTGCCGATCTTCCGCCCCCGCGCCCGCACGGTGCGCACTCGGGCCGGCGGCAGCGGCGGCGGATCCCCGTGCGGGCCGCGGCGGGGATGCCGGGGAAACGGCTGGCGGGGATGCACGCGGTGGCGCCTGATGCCCCCGTCATCGTCCTGGGAGGAGGGTGAATCCTCCGGCTTCTGCTTGATCGCCCACCACACGATGCACAGAAGCCCGATCAGCGGGATCTTCAGGGCGAGCATCAACCACACGAATCCCCAGGTCACGACACGCCGATGCTACCCCTCCGAGCAAGCCCTGTCACCCCCCAGGTGCAGAGCATGACCACTGGCGGCCGCCAGCCGCCGCCGCGGCGCCCGACGCACGCGCGCTCTACCGGCGCAGCTCGACCGGGCGCTCCAGAAACTGCGTCATACGGCGCAGCTCCGCCACGCGCTCGGCGATCTCCTCGCTGGTCAGCCGCAGCATCCGCTCCACCCCGAACTCCTCGACATTGAAGGACGCCAGGGCGGTTCCGTAGGCCATCGCCTGGGCGAGCAGCTCGTGCTCCAGCGGCTCGGCCGGGTGCGCGGCGATGAAGCCCATGAAGCCCCCCGCGAAGCAGTCGCCCGCGCCGGTCGGATCGACGACCGTCTCCAGCGGGTAGGCGGGAAGCGCGAAGAAGCCCTCATCGGTGATCATCAGCGCTCCGTACTGGCCCTGCTTGGCCACGACCACGCTCGGCCCCCAGGCGCGGATCCGGGCGGCGGCGCGGACGAAGTTCGGCTCGCGCGTGAGCTGTCGCAGCTCGGCGTCGTTGAGCATCAGGCAGTCGACGCCGCCGATCGTCTCGATCAGTGAGTCCCGGGCCGTCTCGATCCACAGGTTCATCGAGTCCAGGGCGACGAACCTGGCCTCCGTGCACTGCTCGCGCACCCGCCGCTGGACGTCCGGCTGGATGTTGCCGAGGAACACCACCTCGGCCGCGCGTGAGGCCTCCGAGAGCTTGGGCTCGAACTCGGCAAACACCCCGAGCCGCGTCTCCAGCGTCCGGCGCTCGTTGAGATCCCAGCCGTACTCGCCCCGCCAGAAGAACGTCGTGCCCCCGGGCACGTGCTCGACGTCGGTCGTATCGACCCCGCGCGCCCGCAGCACCGCGTGCTCCTCGGGGCCGAAGTCATCCCCGACCGGGCCCACCACGTGGACCAGGTCGAAGAACGAGGCGGCGAGCGCGAAGTGGACGGCCGAGCCGCCGAGCATCCGTTCGCGGCTGCCGAACGGAGTGCTGACGGCGTCAAAGGCGATCGAGCCGACGACGGTGACGGACATGGCGCGGCAAGCCTAGCCAGTCTGCGGCCGCCGGCGCGGCCGGTGGATCCACATGCGGGCCGCGGCACGAGCCCTCACCCCGCGGCACGAGCCGCCAGCAGCGGGCCTAGGCCAGCACGACCTCCGCGTCGTGGCGCGGGGTCTCGGTGATCGCCCGCCGGTACACCCGCTCATCGCCGGCGCGGGCCGGCCACAGCCGCCGCCGCCTGACCAGCTCCCCGAGCACCACCTGCATCTCCAGGTGGGCGAAGGAGCCGCCGATGCAGCGGCGCACGCCGCCGCCGAAGGGGATCCAGGTGTAGGTTCCCGGCCCGCCATCCAGAAAGCGCTCGGGCTCGAACCGCTCCGGGTGGGGGTAGATGTCCGGACGGCGGTGAACGAGATAGATCGAGGGCGCCACGGTGACGCCGGCCGGCAGCTCCCAGCCGCCGATCCGCACCGGCGCCCGCAGCCGGCGGGCCACCAGCGAGATGACCGGCCGCAGCCGCAGCGTCTCGGTGACCACCGCCTCCAGGTACCGCGTCTGCCCAGCCCGCACCTCCTCGGCCAACCGGGCGAGCTTGTCCGGATGGCGGACCAGCCGCTCCACCGCCCAGGCCAGCGCGGTGGCCGTGGTCTCGTGGCCGGCCACCAGCAGGGTGAGGAGCTCGTCGCGCAGCTCCTGGTCGCTCATCGGCGAGCCGTCCCGCTCGTGGCGGGCGTGCAGCAGCATGGACAGGATGTCCTCGCGGGCGTCCAGGTCGGCCGCCCGGCGGCGGGCATCGATCTCGGCGAAGATCAGCGCGTCCACCCGGGCGTGCAGGCGATGGAAGCTCGCCATTCGCGCCAGGCGCTCGGGCCCGATCAGCAGCGGCAGCAGCAGCATGTACGGCTGGGTGAGCAGATCCAGCAGCCGCCGCAGCTCGCGCCGCAGCTCGGTGAGACGCTCTCCGCGCTCGAGCCCGAACACCGCCCGCAGGATGACCTCGAGCGTGATCGCCTGCATCCGCGGGCGCAGCGGCCAGCGCTGGCCCGCCGGCCAGCGCTCGATCTCCTCGGCGGCGATCTCGGCCATCAGCCGGCGGTAGCGCTGCATCCGCTCGCCGTGCAGCGGCGCCAGCAGCAGCCTGCGCTGCTCCATGTGCGCGTCCTCGTCGAGCAGCAGCAGCGAGTGGCGCCCCAGAAACGGGAGCAGCACGCGGTTGCCCTCGCCGGCGTGAAACACCCGGGGGTCGCCGGTGAACACCTGCCTGACGTGCTCGGGGTGGGAGATCATCACCCAGGGTCCCTCGTTGAGCAGCCGCAGCGTGAACGTCTCCCCGTAGCGGGCCGCGCACTGGGCCATCAGCCACTGGGCGCGGCGAAACCAGATGGCGGTCTGCAGCCCGGCCGGCATCCGGGGCCCGGGGGGTAGCCCGGCCTGAGTGCGCGCGCGGGCCAGCGGCTCGGCCGGCGTGCGCGGTCTGTGGGGCGGCCGGGGGGGCAGGCCTTTCGATGACTCGGCGCTCACGCCACAATCATCGCCGATGCCCCTGTATGACTACCGCTGCCCGGCCTGCGGCACGCGCTTTGAGGCGCGGGCGGCGCCGGGCGAGCTCGCCGCCTGCCCGAGCTGCGGCAGCGGCGCCACCGAGCGGCTGCTGAGCCCGTTCGCCGGCCCCTTCACCGTGGCCCCGCGGGGGAGGGCGGCCCGCCGCTCCAACGCGCTGCGCCGCGCCCGCGAGGAGCA
>Ga0209061_1001935_pt1 | contig 29759 bp, 20 predicted proteins | sample Coa_R1_10_FD_187157 | JGI IMG/M metagenome (GOLD analysis project Ga0209061, IMG submission 187157) | Surface soil microbial communities from Centralia Pennsylvania, which are recovering from an underground coalmine fire - Coalmine... | ecosystem: Environmental > Terrestrial > Soil >... | reverse complement strand
CCGTCCGCCCTGCGGGCGCTTGGGTCGCTTCGGGAGCAGAGGCCGAATCTTTTCCCACTGCGCGTCGGTCAGCAGCCGACCGTATCGTGGCATCGGCCCTCCCCCTGGCGCTGCGCTTCTTTCTTACTGCCATGGGGAGAAACCAACTATGGCAAAGTCAAAGCCTTGTACCCAGTTTTGCAACTGCTTCTAGGCACGGGCGGCGGCCTCCTGCTCGAAGGCATGGTACGACGAGCGCACCAGCGGACCAGCCTCGACGTGCTTGAATCCCATTTCCTCGCCCAGCCGTTTATATTCGGCGAATTCGTCGGGATGGACGTACCGCTCGATCGGCAAGTGGTCGGCATCGGGCTGGAGATATTGGCCGAGCGTCAAAATGTGCGTGCCCTGCGCGACGATATCCTGCATAGCGGCTAATACTTCGTCGCGCGTCTCGCCCAGGCCAAGCATCATGCCCGTTTTGGTCGGTACGTCGGGAGCGATTTCCCGCGCACGTCGCAACAGCTCAAGAGAGCGCTCGTAAAGGGCACCTTTGCGCACCCGCCGGTAAAGGCGCGGAACTGTCTCCATGTTGTGATTCAGCACGTCGGGCCGCGCTGCCATGAGCAGTTCAAGGGATGGCCAGTGCCCGCGAAAGTCGGGGATTAAAACTTCAATCTTGCATTGCGGCAGGCGCCGCCGGATTGCTTCGATGGTGTGGGCGAAAATCCGCGCGCCGCCGTCGGGTTGGTCGTCACGGTTAACGGATGTGACCACCGCGTAACGCAAACCCATGCGCTCCGCCGCTTCGGCCACGCGCTCGGGCTCGTCTTCCGCTGGCGGCCCCAGGGGCCTGCCGCTCGGGACGGCGCAAAATCCGCAGGAACGCGTGCAAATGTTCCCGAGAATCATAAAGGTAGCGGTGCGATGGTCCCAGCATTCGCCCATGTTCGGGCAGCGGGCGCTTTCGCATACGGTATGCAAATCAAGCGTGCGCATAATGCGCTTGAGATCCTGATAGTTCGGCCCGCCGCCGAATTTCACGCGCAACCAGGCCGGCCGCGGATGCGCGCCCACGGCCGCCTGCCCAGGCTGCCGCGGCGAATCACCCGGCAAAATGTTGAACGGGGATCCCATTGGTCCTTGTGGCCTTTCCGAGGCTTATTTTACGCGCCGTGGCGCGACGGCACAATCCGTACCGCGTGGGTGATTGGCCCTTGCGGAGATACGCGACCTCAATACCCTCAAGCGTTGCTCAAGTTCGCCAGCTCAAGCATTGAAGTTATGCGTCGGCCAGTCGAAGATGCCCGCATCCGGCGTCTACCGGATGCCACAGATGCGAATGCTAATATGTTGCTTTTTTACCACACGCTTATAGGATCGCATTCCTATACCCAGCGTAAAGCCATGAAAACAAAGCATAAAAAGAGATCCAATGCGGAATACGGAATGCATTATCATGGGGTTTCCTTCTCATATGCCAACACAACTCACGATTCAGCGCGTGGCTGAAGTGGAGGGCGTCGGTCTCCATACCGGCGTGCGCAGCAGGGTTCGCCTGCTGCCGGCACCGGCCGATACCGGCATCGTTTTCCGCCGCACGGATCTCGACAATTTCGAGATTCGGGCACACATCGGCAACCTGGCGCGCGTCAGCTACGCCACCAGCCTGATGAGAGACGGCGTGCTGATCTCCACAACCGAGCATCTTCTGGCCGCGCTTTATAGCTGCGGCGTCGACAACGTGTACGTCGAGATCGATGCGATCGAGCTGCCGATTCTCGACGGTTCTTCGCAGCCTTTTATCGAACTGCTCGAGCAGGCCGGCACACGCCGCCTGCGCCGTCGTCGCCGGTACATCAAAGTGACGAAGCCGCTCGAAGTTTGCGATGGTGACCGCCGCATCGGCATCTATCCCGCTAATGAATTTCGGATCCAGTGCTTCGTTGACTACGGGCATCCAGCCATAGGGCCGCAGGATATTGAAATGCCGGTCGATCGCGAGACGTTCAGCAGTGAACTCGCTCCGGCGCGCACTTTCGGGTTTTTGAAGGATTTTGTCGGCCTGCAGGAGATGGGGCTGATTCGCGGCGGTTCGCTTGCGAATGCCATCGTGCTCGACGAGACATCCGTACTCAACGGCCCGCTGCGCTTTGCCGATGAGTTCGGCCGGCACAAAGCGCTGGACCTGATCGGCGACCTAGCACTCGTCGGACGCCCTCTGCTGGCCAGCATTGTCGCGCACCGCGCCGGGCACGCGCTGCACACGCAGCTCGTCACGCGTCTGCTGGAGGACGCATCTCTCTGGATAGAGACAACGGACGTCGCCGAGCGGGACTCGGCGGCCGGGCGCGCCGGCATCTCCGAGCCGGTCTCCGTCGCACCGTGATTTGGCCGGGGGTAACAACCCGGATAAATCCCCGATTGCCAAACACGTAAGCGGCGCGTAAGAATGGCACTTCATGCCTGCCGCCGATACTTCCATCATCATCCTGGCCGCCGGAAAAGGGACGCGAATGCGTTCCAGCCTAGCCAAAGTGCTCCATGAAGCCGGCGGGCGCACGCTCCTTGAGCACGTGATCCGCGCGTGCCAGCCGCTGAAGCCGGCGCAATTGCTCGCCATCGTCGGCCATCAAGCGGAGCAGGTTTCCCGAGTCGCCGATTCGCTTGGGGTGCAAACGCTTCTTCAGCAGCCGCAGCGCGGCACCGGCCACGCCATGCAGGTCGCTCGCCGCGCGATTCAAAAGAGCGCCAAACTCGCCATCGTTGTCCCCGGGGATGCGCCGCTGCTGCGCACGAAAACGCTCGCCGCGCTCGTCGATACGCACCGCCGCGGCGAGGCGGCGGCGACCATCCTGACCGCTGAAATTTCCGATCCCTCCGGCTACGGCCGCATCGTCCGCGACTCCGAAGGCCGCGTTCGGGCGATCGTCGAAGACGGCAAAGCGACTCCCGAGCAGCGCGCCATTCTCGAGGTGAATTCCAGCATCTATTGTTTCACGCTCGATAAGCTCTGGCCGTGCCTCGCCGCGCTGCGCCCTGATAACATGCACCGCGAGCTGTATCTCACCGACGCCATCTCGATGCTTCGCGAGCGCAATGAACGGGTGCTCGCCTACATCGCTCCCGACGCCAACGAAGTGCTCGGCTGCAATACGCGCGCGCACCTCGCCGACATCGATCGCATCTTTCGCGCGCGCAAAGCCGCAGCGTTGATGGATTCCGGCGTCACCATCTATCTGCCCGAAACGGTGGTCATCGATCCCGAAGTCGTGGTCGGACCGGACACGGTTATTGATCCGGGCGTTCGCCTGCTTGGCCGCACGCGCATCGGAACAAACTGCCGGATCGGGGCGGGCAGCATACTCTGGGACATGCGCGTGGACGATAGCGTCACGATTTTCCCGAACTGCCATCTGGTTTCGAGCCAGCTTCGCACGGGCGCGCAGGTGGGGCCATTCGCGCGGCTGCGGCCCGGAGCGGACATTCGCGAAGGCGCGCACATCGGGAATTTCGTAGAAGTAAAAAATTCGTTGATTCGAGAAGGCGCCAAGGCCATGCATCTCACCTACCTCGGAGACGCAACCGTGGGCCGCGAATCCAATGTCGGCGCCGGCACCATTACCTGCAATTACGACGGCGTCGCCAAGCACCACACGGAAATCGGCGACCGCGTCTTCATTGGCAGCGATACCGCGCTCGTGGCGCCCGTGCGTATCGGCGCGGGAGCGTACGTCGGCGCCGGCTCAGTGATCACCGAAAATGTTCCGCCCGACGCGCTTGCTATCGCGCGCGGCCGGCAGACCAACAAGCCCGGATGGGCACGCCAGCGCCGCAGGGAAGTCGCCGCGGCTGCGAAATCGCCCAAGCGCCGGCCGGAGATTCGGGGAGGGTCGTCGCCTCGGCCGGGCGCAGACAGCCGCACGCATGGCCGTAGTCCTACGCGTCCCGCTGGCGCCAAATCCCGTCGCCGCTCTTCCGGTCGCCGATAGATCGCACGCAGATTTGGCGATATGATTCGTTCGCGATCGACCCCAGCGGCCGCATGAGCGCAATAACGGCGTTTTTCAAAGATAAGTCAGTTCTCATCACCGGCGCGTCATCGGGCATCGGCGAAGAACTGGCGCGGCAACTCGCCAAAGCGGGCGCGAAGCTGACGCTCGCGGCGCGCCGCCGCGATCTGCTTGAAACCCTCGCGCAAAGCATCGCCCTTGGCGGAGATGCCAAGCCGCTGGTCGTAGAATGCGACGTAACCCAAGACGGCGATCCTGATCGCGCCGTGGCGGAAGCCATCCGGCAATGGGGCCGGCTGGATATCGCCATTGCGAATGCGGGTTTCGGCGTCGTGGGGCCCATCAAGGCGCTTTCGCTCGACGACTACAGACGACAGTTTGAAACGAATATATTCGGCGTGCTGCGCACGATCTACGCGGCGCTTCCGCAGGTCGAACGGGCCAAGGGCAATCTGGTGATCATCGGCAGCGTCGCGGGATGGACGGCGACGCCGGGCGCTTCCCCGTACTCCATGAGCAAGTTCGCGATTCGCGCCCTGGCGAATTCCATCGCCCCGGAGTTGCGACAGTCCGGAGTTTGGGTAACGCTGATTAGCCCGGGATTCGTGGCAAGCAATATCCGCCGCGTTGACAATCGCGGAGAACTCCATGCCGCGGCAAAAGATCCGATTCCCGCCTGGCTCGTGATGCCGACGGACAAAGCCGTAAAAGCCATTCTGCGGGCCATCGCGCACGGAAAGCGCGAGGCGATCATCACCGGCCACGGAAAGATCGTCGTGGCGCTCGAAAGGTTCGCACCATGGGTGCTTCGCGCGGCAACCAGAAGCATGGCCGCGCGCGGCACCAGCTACCGCGGCGCGAGGCCCGGAGGATAGGACGCGCGGCGCGGAATACTGCCGTCGTCCTCCGCGTCAGAAGCTCTTGTATCCCTGATAGAGCCACATCGCGGCGATCGCCAGCAGCAGCGCTGCCGATGCGGTAATCAACACGGCGATCGGCGTGCTCAGCTTTTCCAGGCGGGCAACGATCGCTCGTTGTTCGTCGGCGATCGTATTCTCGCTCGCGTCGAGGAAGAGCTGATCGCCTTCACGCGTGGAGAGCGTGCCGCGGTAAATCAGCACGCAGATCAAGGCCGCGGTCACCACACCCCAAGCTGTAAAAAGGATCTGCAGTGTGCTCATGGCTGCGTCCCTCCTGCCCGCAGGCCGTATTCGCCGAGGGGAAGAGGGTTGGGGACCTGCGGGCCCTGCTCCTTGCCCGCGAGTATACCACTGCTGAAAATCAACGAGCGCGTCCCGTGGGAAGGGATTGACCACCGGCGGATTCAAACGAACTGCGGCGCGGCCCAGGCTATGACCTCAGGTGTTCAGGCCTTGTAGCGTTCGTCAGGGAACTGCACACCCCAGAAATTCTGCGCGGGATAGTACATCTCGACGCCCAGCTCGAACACGCCCTTTTCGCGCGGGCTGCGGACGGAAATCACACGGAATTCGCGCAGCTCGTCGGAAAGGCCATGGCGCACTTCAATGCGCGAGCCCAGCTCGGGCAGGAAGGGCGCTCGTAGCAGGGCACCGTACCGGCTGACAGAGATTGCTTCCGCTGGCACGTCCTGCACTTCGTGATTACTGTCGCAGCGGTGGACTTTGACGGGAATGCGCAGCGGCACTCGGCTCGAGCGCCGCCGCTCCAACATTGCGCGGGCGGATGCCATGGGAACCTCCTAGCGTGCCTTCCCCCACTTTCCCCACGAAGAAGCTAGTCGCGCAGACAGGCGCCGGTCAATAGTACATTTATCCGAGTTGCCAGCTTGAGTATCGGCGGCGGAGCGTAGAGCGCCAGACCGCAGTTATAGTGCGCCCATCCGGGACAACCATTTCGAGACAAGAGCCGCATTGAAACTTTCGTACCCTGTCCTTCAGACCAGTAGCGTTTTGGACCAGTCGTGGTGATAGCTTTACTGTAGTCGAACTCGACGCCCGCCCTCACATCGTAACGGCAAGCTGCCAAACGGCTTGGGCAGCATGCGGGCACAGGAAGAGTATTGTGGGAATTATGAGTCACGCGCTGCGCGGCAGCGGCGCAGAACGCCCGAAAAACCATAGCGATCGAATCGAATCTTCATCCGCCGGCGGCGTTTTCCGCGGTTCGAAGCGCACCTGCAACGAACGCGCGCGATGGCGGCTCGTGCGCGGGCAGCCTTCGCAACGCCTTTCTGTTCACTACCAGCTCGAATGCGATTACGGCACGTCGATTCTGGCGATATACAACGAAGGCGACCCGGTCTTTTTGTGCGAGAGCCACGTTTCGGCCATCACGCCGCGCGATAGCTGCATCGCCGGCGTGCGGCCGATCGAGGCGGTGCGACATGGTACCCAGGTTCCCCGGACAAACGGTGCGGAACTGGAAGCGGTGCAGCTTAATTTGATAGCGGCAGCGGTCGCTGGCGCAGCGGAGCAGAGTGCTCCGGCGGCAGCCGCTGGCGGCGAGCACGCGGCCCAAACAGTTTTGCTGGGGCCGGCGAGCAGTACGGATATGCCGCAGCCGGCTGCGTCGACGGTGAGCGAAAAGTTTCCCCCGGCGGAGCGCGCAAACACCAAGCAAAGCAACAACCAAAGTGCCGCATCGGTCGTGGACGACACAACGCTGACACCCGAGACGCCCCTACTGTCAGGCGTTAGCGGCACAGCTGCGAACGAAGGCGCGGCCGAAAATGCAAGCTTTCGCTCTGAAATGCAATGTTCAGAAGCGCCGAACGGGGCTCGAAGTAAGGCGCGCAGAACCGGGAAGGATTCGATTGCTCCAGCGCGCAAAATCGTAACGCGAGATTTCGCTTACGGAAATCCAGCGAAAGCTTTGGTTGACGAGACGATCTGGAACATGGCGGCCGGAGACTTGGATGCGTATAGGCACGCCTTGGAACAAGGAAAGAGTCCGCTTGAAGCCGCTCAATCGGCGGGCGGGCAACTGGCCGTGGTGCATCGGAAAATTGGCGAATACACCGCCAAAATCGAGCCGATACTTTCCGGATCGCAGGCAACGATCAGCGTCGGGTACGCGATTGACAATCCGCTCGAACAGGCGGTTCTCGATATCATCGCAAGCAACGCACTGGTCGATGCGGAAAAAGACACCGCCGTAGAGCATCTAGGGGCGTTTCAGCAATCAATTAAGAGCGGGCTGGGTCCGGTTATGTCGCCGCTGCAGGCGCACCGAGTCGCGCGGGACATAGGCGAACGCGCAAACTGGGGCGGCGAATCGGAACTATCCGAGGAGCTGAAGCAAGCCTACCGCGCGGTTTATGCGAGATTGCGGGATGCGCTTCGCGCGTTTGTTCCCGAAGCGCGCGAGCTCGATGAACGGCTGGCGAACCTGTACGCTGCAAAATCGGAGCTCGAAAACACGCTACCCGTCAAAACCTCCGCTTCGGCCACGGCGTAAATCGCCCGGCATATCCCGAACAGCCGCCGTCCGCTGGTGCAGCCACCTGCTATCGCCAAATGCGGTAAAGCCGCGGCATGGTAAGATAGCAAATAGTGGGGCTGGTTTCGGATAGCGGTGTGCGGATGTGGCGGAATTGGCAGACGCGCAAGCCTCAGGAGCTTGTGGTAGCAATACCGTGGTGGTTCGAATCCACTCATCCGCACCAAATTGTTCGTGCGTATCTTGCTCCGGCGGTTCAAGACGTTCCGCAAGCGTGCAACCAACGGTCAGTCCAGCCCGAGTAGTTTCTCGGCATAGAGCGCGCCTTGTGGCGTGTCTTCGTGCTTGAAATAGACGTAGACGTCACCGCGCATGGTATTTTCGGCGATCCGTCGCGCGATCCCTTTCCGCGCCTGAGCCGAGTATTGTGTTTTGCGCAGGCGGAAGTAAGAGAAGTCAGCGGTTGCGATGTCCGGCGTTGAGAAGTCGTCCGTCTCTGCGAGACATAGCGCGACGTTCTTGCTCCGCAAGAGATCATACGTGTCCCGCACGAACCAGGTTTCGTGGCGAAACTCGGTGGCAAAGCGGCGGGCGCGCGGCAAAATGCGCAAAAACTCCTTCAGGCGGACCAAATCGCATTTGAAATTTGGCGGAAGCTGGAACAGCACCGGTCCGAGCCGCTTCGCCTTGCGCAACGGCTCCAATGAGCGCAGGAAGTCGGCGGTTATTTCCGAGACGCCCTTCAAGCGCCGGAAATGCGTTATCGACTGGTGAGCTTTCACGGCAAACTGAAATCCCGCGGGCGTCGCTGCGATCCAGTCGGCGAGCAGTTCCGGCGTCGCGCGCCGGCGGAATGTGTAGTTCACTTCCACGGAATTTAGCCGCGTCGCATAGTACTGCAGGAATTTCGCCGAGGGCAGCTTGATGGGATAGAATCCGGGCTTCCAGCTCGGATACGCCCACCCAGACGTGCCTGCGTAGATGGTAGCTTTGTGCCGAATCATCCGCTGTGTCTCGTTCGCCCGCGAGTCGTGCTTGACACGCTGCTCACGGGGCGATTCGGGCATTGTCGTACGGCGATCGCGCCAAGTACAGGCCCCTCAGCCATTTGCTATACTGAAACTCCACCATTCTTCTTCCATGAAACAAGCCTCGAAAAATCGAAGTGCGAAATCGGCGCCGCTCGCGGACAGCGCCGCTGGCGCGAACGAAGCGGACCAAGCGCACGCGCGGCTGCAGCCGCAAACTGAAAGTAAAAGTTCTACTGCGGCAAAGGCAGCGCCCGGGCAAATTCGCAAGAGACTTTTTCTCGTGGATGCGATGGGCTATATCTTCCGCGCGTTTTACGCGCCCATGGACCGGCTGCAAACCTCCTCCGGCATTCCTACGAAGGTTCCATACCTTTTCGCCACGATGATGCGGCGGCTGTTAACCAGCAAGGACCTGCGGCCGGATTATCTCGGCGTGGTTTTCGACGTTTCGGCGCCTACGTTTCGCGATAAGCTTTTCGCGCAATACAAAGCGCAGCGCCCGCCCATGCCGCAGGACCTTGCCGTCCAAGTGCCGTTTGTACGCCGGTATTGCGAAGCGATGCGGCTCCCGATACTCGAATGTCCGGGGTATGAAGCGGACGACGTGATCGCTTCGCTCGCGCGCCAGGCCCAATGTGAAAATCTCGACGTCATCATTGTGACGAGCGACAAGGATTTGATGCAGCTCGTCGGCGGCCGCGTGCGCATTTTGAATCCTTCCAAGGGCGATCTGCTGATCGACGAGAAGAAAGTCGAAGAATTGATGGGCGTACCCCCCGAGAAAGTGCCGGATGTGATGGCGTTGATGGGCGACTCGATCGACAACATACCCGGCGCGCGCGATCCGCACGATAAGCCCGCCCCCGGCGAACGCCGCAAGGCCGGCATCGGCGAAGTGGGCGCGCGGCAGTTGATCCGACAGTTCGGCAGCGCCGAACAGGCCATTGCCCGTGCAGCCGAGGTGAAACGCGCGGCCTATCGAGAGGCGCTCGAGAAAAATGCCGAATACGTGCGGCTCAGCAAACAGCTGGCGAAAATTCCCACGGATGCACCGGTCACCCTCGATCTGAAAGCGCTACAAATCGATCCGCCGAACATACGGGCACTGCGCGAACTTTACACCGAATTGGGGTTCACTTCCCTGTTGAAAGATATCGCTCCCGTCGCCGACGCAAGCGCGACCGATTACGCCGCCCTCGAATCTGCCGATGCGCTCCGCAATTTTGTGGATTCGCTGCCGCCGGAGCGTGAAGCGGCCCTATGGCTTTCGCTCGATTCCGCGGATGCGGAAGAGGAGGGCTTCGGCACGCGGGTGCTCGGCGTCGAGATTTCATCGAAACCGCACTCTGCGCGAACCGCCGCAAACGGTGAAGCGAACGAAGCTCTCGCGGCGTTGCGCGACTGGCTGGCTGATCCCAAGCGACCGAAAATCGTGCACGATCCGAAGCTCGTCGATTTGCTCGCCAGCCCCGATCCGCAAAGCAAGGTTGACGGCGTCGCCGGCGTGCGGCACGCCATTATGCTGTACTCGTATCTGCTGCGCCCGACGACCGCCAATCACGCGTTCGCGGAAATTGTGCTGCGCCACCTGAATCGCACACTCTCCGGCGCGCCCGGCGAGCGCGCTGATTTTCTTCTGCGCCTCGCTCCGATTCTCCGCGAAGAAGTTGAAAGGCAGGGGTTGCTTGACTTGTACGAGAAAATCGACCGGCCGCTGGCGCCCGTTCTGGCGCGCATGGAAGCCGCCGGCGTGCTGGTGGATCGAAGGGAACTCGATCTGATCTCCGCAAGAGCGCAGGAGGAAATCGCGCGGCTCGAGAGGGAGATTTACGCGCTGGCGGGCTTCGAATTTAGGATTAATTCACCACAGCAGCTCGCGGAAGTTCTATTCGATCGCCTGCATCTGCAGTTGCCGCGTCGCACGCGGGCCAAAGCGCGATCGACTGCGGCGGAAGTGCTCGACGAGCTCGCGCTGGTTCATGATTTGCCGAAGAAAGTTCTGGAGTATCGCGAGCTGGCCAAAGTCAAATCCACATACGCCGATGCTCTTCCGAAGCTCATTCACCCGGCAACGGGCCGGCTGCACACGCGCTTCAGCCAGACCGGAACGGCCACCGGCCGGCTGAGCTCCTCGAACCCGAATTTGCAAAACATTCCGGTGCGCACCGCCCTCGGTCGCGAAATTCGCGCCGCGTTCGTCGCCTCGCCGGGGCACTGCCTGCTTTCCGCTGACTATTCGCAGATCGAGCTGCGCATCCTGGCGCATCTTTCGGGGGATCCGGTGCTCATGGATGCTTTTCAGCGCGGCGAGGACATCCACTCGCGCACGGCGCAGGCGGTGTTCGGCGTCGGCCCGCTGGCGCAAACGCCGGAGCACCGGCGCGTCGCCAAAGTGATCAACTTCGGGGTGATTTACGGGCTTTCGCCGTTTGGACTCGCGCAGCAGCTCGGCATCGACACAAAAGAAGCCGCGCAGTTCATTGCCGCGTATTTCGAGCGTTACAGCGGCGTGAAAAAATTCCTCGACGCGCAGATTGCCGAGACGCGCAAGACGGGCCACACGAAAACCCTTTTCGGCCGCATTCGCCCGATTCCGGAGATCAATTCGCCGCAGCCGAACCTCCGCAATTTCGCCGAGCGCACCGCCATGAATACGCCGATGCAAGGCGCGGCCGCCGATCTGATCAAGCTGGCGATGATCGAACTCGACCGGCGCCTGGCGCGCGATTTCAAGGCGCGCATGATTTTGCAGGTTCATGACGAATTGCTTTTCGAAGCGCCCGATTCGGAACTTCCGCGCCTGCGGCCACTGGTCAAAGAAGTGATGGAAAACGCTTACAAGCTGCGCGTGCCGCTGCTGGTGGAGACGAAAACCGGTCCCAACTGGCGCGACATGAAATGACGGCTTGGAATCGGACTGTGATAGAGTTTTCGCCGTATCGCTGCCGCACCACGAGGTGAAAATGGAGCATTCGCCGGGATTCCTCAAACTCGTGAATGACGCGAAAAAGCACGTGAAGGTGGAAGATCACCACGCCACCAAGCGGCGCATGGACGCGCGTGAAAAATTCGTTCTCGTCGATACGCGCGAGGATTCCGAATGGGCTCGCGGCCATTTGCCCGGCGCGATTCACATGTGCCGCGGACACATCGAGCGCGATATCGAGAAAACCGTCCCGAACAAGGATGAAACGATCGTGCTCTATTGCGGAGGCGGTTATCGGTCGGCGCTCGCTGCCGAAAGCCTGCAAAAAATGGGCTACCGCAACGTGATCTCCATGGATGGAGGCTGGCGCGCCTGGACCGAATCCAACTACCCGGTGATCCGCGACTAGCGGCGCCTCTGTTTCGGTGCTCGCGCCAGCGTGGCATTGGACATGGCCGCGCTATTTAAAATCAGGGTCTGGGGGAGGCGGCGGGATTGTATCCACCTCAGCTTTCCCGCTACTGGTCACAGAGTTGCGGTTATTCTGTTCGCAGATGTACTCCTCAATCGTCCAAGTCGGATGACGCTGCAAGATCCAGCTAGTCGTGTAGGGACGCGTAAAAACGACGGGATCAATAATCGTCGTCTTGATCTGCATGGTGTTGGGATCGAGCAGCCGAAAACGCTCGATGAGTTTCATCTTGGCACTATGGGGAAGCCTTTTTTCGATGCCGCTGCCCGGTATGATGTTCGTCTGCGGAAGAATGGCCACTGTCTCCGCCACCAGCGTTTGACCTTCCCAGTGACCGACCGACGTGCCCCAATAAGTTGGAGCGGGGTCTTTGGGAAGCGGCCGCCCATCGGTGTAGATATGGCGAATCATCCGGTAGGTCTCACCGATGATGGTGACTTGGCCGGGCGTGAGCAAGAACTCGTACGGATAGGGTAGCCGCATGATTTCCGGCATGCTGTTCGGCACGCAGTTCGCCTGAGGATTGTCCTGGGGAGGGTGCGCCTGCAAATATTTCATTCTGGCAACCCATGCCGGCGTGAGAGGAAGCCTTTCCTGCTTCATGGAGGCAGGGCGCGTGGGTGCGCTCGTCGCTTTCGGCGGGCTTTGTTCAGCCGCTCCGGGTGGAACAACCAGCGAAGCGTCGCCGAGCGGCATTTCCCAAACGCCCGTAAAGGCAGGCAGCTTGGCAATCGCAGCCCAGTCCGCTGCGGTGGGCGCCGGACGCTTGAAGTTTTGCCAGTTTTGAGCGGGAGCGACGAAAGCGAATACCATCGACGCGAGCACTACACCAAAAAGCCTTCCAAAATAATTCCCTGATTGCTGAAGCATTCGAATCCCCTCGGGCTGAATTCGGTACGCTGCGTCAACCTATCACTTCTTTACGGCGCGTGAAAAGCGGAACGTGGAGGGATTGACTGTCGTTCGAGCGGTTATGATCGAAAAGGATTGGCTGGGGCGGTTGGACTCGAACCAACACCATCCTCATTAACAGTGAGGTGTCCTACCGATTGGACCACGCCCCAACACGGGCCTGCAGAATACCCTGCGCGAGTCCCTATAATTTACACGAAACTTTGGCGCACTGGAACGCGCCTACCGCAAATTTTTGCAGACCGCCATCCCGTTATTTATCTGAGAAAATTTGGGAGGAGCAGACGCACCCCCGCCGTGCATTCGAGAGGGGTAGGTAGGATCTGATTTCCGGCGGAAGTGGCCGGGGGAAGGAAGCCGGCCCAGCCCTCAATCCCCTAAAGGGATCCTCGGCTTTCCTCCCCCTGACGCGTCCTTACATCGCACGTAAAAAACCAAAGCTAAACCGCTGAAAGCAAACGAAGTTTGTTTCGCTGACGTCGGTAAAAAGTCCCGGTCGTCAGTAAAATTTCCGAAGTACTACGCGCGACTGTTACCTTCAGCAGTCGCGATTACTGCGTTCAACCGCTGCTTAAAATTCAATTGGCAACGCAGCACGTCCTTGACCGGCGCTGCGCGCTCCTGTATCGTTGAGGATTACGCTGGGGTACTCCTATTCAGTTGACGGATTGCCTCTTGTAGAGGGGCACTTTGCAATGACCCTGCAGAAAATCAGCATCCGGGGCGCCCGCCAGCACAACCTGAAAAATATCAGCCTGGAAATTCCGCGCAATTCGCTTACGGTGATTACCGGGCTTTCCGGCTCAGGTAAATCATCGCTGGCCTTCGACACGCTCTACGCGGAAGGGCAACGACGCTACGTCGAGTCGCTTTCCGCCTACGCCCGCCAGTTCCTCGATCAAATGGAGCGTCCGGAGGTCGATTCTGTCGAGGGCCTATCGCCAGCCATCGCCATCGAGCAGAAAACCACTACGCGCTCGCCACGTTCTACCGTCGGAACCATCACCGAAATTTACGACTATCTGCGCGTGGTTTACAGCGCGATTGGCACGCCGCATTGCCCGAAGTGCGGCATTCCCATCGCCCGCCAATCCACGGAGCAGATCGTGCAAGCAGTGATGGCGCTGACGCCCGAAGACCGCATCATGGTCCTCGCGCCGGTGGTGCGCGGACGAAAGGGCGAATACAAGAAGGAATTCGAGAAGTACGCCAAGGCCGGCTACGTCCGTGCGCGCGTGGATGGCGAGCTGGTCAATCTCGATGAGCCGCCCGCTCTCGACCGCCGCAAAAACCATACGATCGAGATTGTGGTGGACCGGCTCCTGCTCAAGAGCGGCATCGCGCAGCGGCTGGAGCAGGCCATCGAAACGGCGCTGAAGCTGACCGGCGGATTGGTGACCATCGCCGTTGTCGGGGGCGAAGAAAATGTCTACTCGGAGAAATTGGCTTGCCCCGATTGCGGCATTTCGGTGCCGCAGCTAGAGCCGCGGTCATTTAGCTTCAATTCACCATACGGCGCCTGCCCAGAATGTCACGGGCTCGGCTCGAAATACGAATTCGATCCCGCCAAAGTAATCGTCGATTGGACCAAGCCGCTTTTCGATGGCGGCCTCGGCCCCGGCTCGGGTTCCACTTCGCTGCAGCGCACGCTGCGAATCGCCGCCGCTGCCTACGGGATTGATCTGGATGCGCCATTCGAACGGCTGTCGCGCAAGGCGCAGAATCTGCTCCTGTATGGGAATCCAGCGGATAGCGGCAAGCGCGATTCCGAAAAAGCGCTGAATTTTCAGGGGATCTTGCAGCATTTGGAACACACGCTCGACGAAGCGAATTCCGATAGCGTGCGCGAATGGCTGACGCAATATATGTCGCCGTCGCCTTGCCCGGCCTGCCACGAGAAACGCCTGCGCCCGGAAAGCCTTGCGGTGAAAATTGCGAAGCTTTCGATCGCGGATTTCACCGCACAACCGCTCACCGAAGCGCGCAAGAGCGTGGACAAAATCCGCGCGCAATTGAACCTGCGGCAGCGGAAAATCGCGGGCCGTCCGCTTGCGGAAATCGCCGAGCGTTTGGAATTTCTGCTGGCCGTTGGGCTGGGTTATTTATCTCTGGATCGCTCCGCGGCAACTTTGTCCGGCGGCGAAGCGCAGCGCATTCGACTCGCCACGCAGATCGGCTCGCGGCTGCGCGGTGTGCTCTACGTCCTGGACGAGCCTTCCATTGGCCTCCACGCGCGCGATAACGATCGCCTGCTCGGCACCTTGGAAACTTTGCGCGACTTGGGAAACACCGTGCTGGTGGTGGAACATGACGAAGAGACAATCCGGCGCGCGAATTACGTGGTGGATCTTGGACCCGGCGCCGGGCGCGCCGGCGGCCACTTAGTCGCCTTGGGAACACCGCAGGAAGTTGCCGAAAATCCTGCCTCCCTGACCGGCCAATATCTCGCGGGCAAGCGGAGCATTCCCGTTCCCGCCACGCGGCGCAGCCCCAATGGAAAATCGATCAACGTGATCGGCGCTCATGGAAACAATCTAAAAAACATCGACGTATCGATTCCGCTCGGGCTGCTCACCGTCGTCACGGGCGTTTCCGGATCGGGCAAATCGACGCTTGTGAACGATATCCTATACCGCTCGCTTGCGGCCAAGCTCTATCACTCAATGGAATTGCCCGGCGCGCACCGCGGGATTTTGGGGATCGAACACATCGACAAAGTAATTCAAATCGACCAAGCGCCCATTGGCCGCACGCCGCGTTCCAATCCCGCCACGTACACCGGCGTCTTCTCGCCAATTCGCGACGTTTTCGCCATGCTTCCCGAATCTCGCGAACGCGGCTACCGCCCCGGGCGCTTCAGCTTCAATGTGAAGGGCGGCCGGTGCGAGGCGTGCCAGGGCAATGGACAGCGCCGCATCGAAATGAATTTTTTGCCGGACGTGTACGTCACGTGCGAAGTCTGCCGCGGCAAGCGTTACAACGCTGAAACGCTCGCGGTGCGCTACAAGGGCTGCTCGATTTCCGATCTCCTCGACCTGCCCATCGAAGAAGCGCTGAAGGTCCTGGAAAACATTCCGGCGATTCAGCAGAAGCTCCAGACTCTGGTGGATGTCGGTCTGGGCTACATTCAGCTGGGTCAATCAGCAACCACGTTATCCGGCGGTGAAGCGCAGCGCACCAAGCTGGCGCGCGAGCTTTCGCGCCGCCAGACCGGCCGCACCCTTTATATCCTCGACGAGCCCACCACTGGATTGCATTTCGACGATGTGAAAAAGTTGCTCGATGTGCTGAATCGCCTGGTTACGCTGGGCAATAGCGTGCTGATCATCGAGCACAACCTCGACGTCATCAAGCAAGCGGACTGGATCATCGATCTCGGCCCCGAAGGCGGCGAGGATGGCGGACGCATTGTCGCGCAGGGGCCGCCGGAAGAAGTCGCGAAAGTGAAGAAGTCGTACACGGGACAGATTCTGGCGCGCTCGCTGGCGGCCCGCAACGGCAATCACGGGAAGTGAATGGCCCGCTTGCGCCTTTCGTCAGAACCCCGTTACAGTGAGGAGAGCCGAGCTCGCCGCCACGCACAAGACCGAGCAGGATGCCGCACCGCCACGATGAGCGCCGACGAAAATAGCTCGCTTTCCCCCGAACCGCAGGAGCCTTCTGAACCGGCGCCTTGCCGCGTCGAGCCGCCGCACAGCGGCCAATTCGAACCCAGCGACGGTCTGCCCGGCCCGATTCAAATTCAACCGCAATCAAAATGGCTGCCGCCCGAAAACTACAACGTGCCGTGGGGCTGGCTCGATGTGGTGATGATCATCCCGATTGCGCTCGCGCTTATATTCGCCATTTCGCTGGCGATCGTCGGCACCGAAATCGCGTTTTTTCATGTGCCGGCTTCGTACTTGCGGGCGCACATGACGTTCCTGCTGATCTCCGCTCAGATCGTCATGGAACTTGGCCTGCTAGGATACTTCGCGTTGCAGATCCGCCATCGCAGCGGCTTGCCTTTCTGGCGGACGATCGGGTGGCGCCCGCTGAGACCGAGGACCGTTTCTCCCGGTGGTCTCGTTTTCGGCCTGGTTTGTGGCGGCGTCGGATTGGCGCTGCTCGTGTCGCTGGCCAGCGCCGCTTTTCCGCCGAAACACCCTCTCCCGATTGAAAAGATCTTTGCGACGCGACCGCTGACGATTTTGTTCATGGCCACGGCCGTGCTGGTGGCGCCGCTTGTCGAGGAAACCATCTTTCGCGGCTATCTGTTTCCGGTAGCCGCGCGAAGCTTCGGGGTCGTTGGCGGAATCGTTTTCACCGGCGCGGTTTTCGGGCTGCTGCACGGCAGCCAGCTATGGGGAGGCTGGTGGCAAATTGGGCTGCTGGTGATCGTCGGTATCCTGTTTACGTTTGCGCGCGCGGCCACGCGAACGAACCTGGCCAGCTTTTTTCTGCACATCAGCTATAACGGAGTACAAGTGATCGGCGTTTTGGTTACGATCTACGGCCCGAAGCACATCATGCATTTGCATTAGGGCGGCTGTCCGAATCGCATGGCCGCGCAACCGGCAAACGGGAATTTCGCCAATATCGAGGACGAGAGACTTGCATACAGTTGAACCGATTCGTTGGACAAGTGAAGGCGTGGTGATGCTCGACCAGCGCAAGCTGCCCGGCGAAGTGATCTACCACACCTACACGGACTATTGCGACGTCGCGAAAGCGATTAAGGACATGGTGATTCGCGGCGCTCCGGCGATCGGCGTGGCGGCGGCAATGGGCATCGCCCTCGGAGTAAAGCAGTCGAAAGCCAAAATGGTGCGGGAGCTGCGCACCGAGTTTGCGGCGATTTGCGACGCGTTCGCCCGCACGCGCCCGACGGCCGTCGATCTTTTCTGGGCCATCGAGCGGTTCAAGCGGCGTTTTGAAGAGCTGGCGCGAGAAAACGACGCGCGCGGAGAGGCGGGCCTCGCCACAATCCGCGAAGCGCTCGTCCAAGAGGCGCTGAAAGTCCACCAGGAGCGGCGCGAGGCGGATGAGCGCATCGGACGTTTCGGCGCGGAGCTGATGCCCAAGGCGGGGCGGGTGATGACGCAGTGCAACGCCGGCGCGCTCGCCACAGGCGGCATCGGCACGGCGCTGGGCGTCATTCGGATGGCCGTGGAAGGCGGTTACCGGATCGAAGTGCTGGTGCCGGAAACGAGGCCGTACTTGCAGGGCGCGCGGCTCACCGCATGGGAGCTGCATCAGGACGGCATTCCGCTTACGCTGATCACCGACAACATGGTGGGACATTTCCTGAAAACCGGCGCGGTCCGCGCGGTAGTGGTCGGCGCGGATCGCATCGCGCGCAATGGCGACACGGCGAATAAAATCGGCACGTATGGAATCGCGGTACTGGCGAAAGAGCACGGCATCCCGTTTTATGTGGCGGCGCCGATTTCCACGCTCGATCTGTCGATTCCGTCGGGCGAGCAGATTCCCATCGAAGAGCGCGCCGAAGAGGAGGTGACGCACATCGGCGGGACGCGCATCTCGCCGCCGGTGCGCGCGGCGCATCCGGCGTTCGACGTGACTCCAGCGCGGTTCATCTCCGCGATCATCACCGAGCGCGGCGTGGCGCGCGCTCCCTATGAAGATGGGCTGCGAGCGCTCGCGGCCACAAGCTGAGCCCTTCGCGCCGCGCATCGCGTGCGTGCATGGAGATTTCCCATCGAACCGGCGGGCTATTCGTAGCGTAGCGCTTCCACGGGATTCAGGCGCGCGGCCTTCCACGCCGGATATACGCCGAAAAAAATCCCGATCATCGCGGCGACCGCAACGCCGAGAATTACCAGCGTCGCGGATACGGATGCGGGAAACGAGGGAAATGCCAGCCGGACCCCAAGCACGAACGACCAGCCCAGGAACACGCCGATCGCGCCGCCCACGCCGGCGAGCGTGACGGCCTCCAGCAAAAATTGCGTGAGGATATTCACGCGGCGCGCGCCGATGGCTTTGCGCACGCCGATTTCGCGCGTACGCTCGGTGACGCTGACGAGCATGATGTTCATCACGCCCACCCCGCCTACCAGCAGCGCGACAGAGCCTACGGCAAGCATCACGATAAAAATTCCGTCCGAGATCTGATTCCACACCTGGACGAATGTATCCGTGGTCATGATGGCGAAGTCGTCGTCCTTGTTTGAAGGCAGCTTGCGCATGCGGCGGATGTATCCGCGGACTTCATCGACCGCCAGCGGAAGGTCCTTGGTGGAGTCCGCCTTGGCGAGCAGGACGATGTTTTTATTTTCCGGATGCATTTTGCGAATCACGGAAAACGGTACGACGGCAATGTTGTCCTGTGGATTTTCGCCGGTGCCGACCGCCTGCTTCTGAGGCTGAAGCACGCCGATGACGGTGAAAAGCTGACCTTCGATTTGCACTTCCTGGCCGATGGGGTCTTCCCCGTTCGGGAAAAGAGTGTTTACGGTGATGTTACCGAGAACGGTGACGGGCAGGCGGCGGTCCTCATCCGTTTCGTTGAAGAAGCGTCCACGCGTCAGGCTGAAATTGCTGATCTTGGAGACGGAGGGCGTATCGCCCTCGAGAATCACATTGGCCGCGCGGAGATTTCCGCGGCGGACTTCGCTCATGCCGCCCGCAGCATTGCCGGCGTAGACAGCGATTTGCTGCGCGGCGCCCGCCGCCACGACATGCGGCAGGGTGAGCAAGCCGTCAACCCAGTCCGCGTTCAGCTCTTTGCGCTGCAGCATCGCGGGAGTGGGGCGGCCGAACGACGCCCAGTCCAGCTTGGATACGATGATGGTGCTCGACCCGAGCGATTGGATGTTGCCGAGAACGTTGGAGTTGAGGCCATTGATCACCGCACCGATGGTGATGATGGTGGTCACGCCGATGACGATGCCGAGCACGGTCAGGAACGAGCGCAGGCGGTTGCGGCGTAACACGTCAATCGCCAGCAGGATCGATTCCTGCAACTGGCTGAATCTTTGTTTCGAGGCCATCGGTCGATTTACTCCGAGCGTAGCGCGACAACCGGATCGAGTTTTGCCGCTTTGGTGGCCGGGTACACGCCGAAGAAAAGGCCCACGCTCGTGGCCACCAACAAACCCATTAGGACGGACCAGAGCGCCACGGAGCTTGGCAGCGCGGTGGTCCACGTAACAATCTTCGCCGCCAGAATTCCGAGCGCGACTCCTATTCCTCCGCCGATCGCGGCGATGGTGGAGGACTCAATCAAGAATTGCTTCTGAATATCGATGCGCCGCGCGCCGAGCGATTTGCGCAGGCCGATTTCGCGCGTCCGTTCGGTGACGCTGACGAGCATGATGTTCATAATCACGATTCCGCCGACGATCAGCGAAATCGAGGCGATGCCGATGGTCACGCCGAAAAACGTGCTGCTGATGCTGGACCACAGCTGGAGGAAGGACTCGTTCGTCTCCATGGCGAAATCATCGGGCTTGAGGTACGGGACGTGGCGCCGGCCGCGCAGCAGCAGGCGCACTTCGTCCATGGTGGTTTGCAGCGTTTTCGTGCTGTAGGCTTTGACCCAGAGGCGCAGCGAATCGTTGCTACCGTAGATCGTTTGATAGGTGGTGAGCGGCATGATCACCCAGTCGTCCTCGGACTGGCCCATCAGCGATCCTCGCTTTTCAGCAACGCCGATAATTTCGCATTCGCCGCTATCCACGCGGATTTCCTTGCCGAGCGGATTGCCGCCGGGCATCAGCTTGTTCCAGATGTCGTAGCCGACATCGCAAACGGGCGCGGAGCGGCGTTCATCGAGCAGCGTGAAATAGCGGCCCATGGCCAGGTCACGCTTGTACACCTCGGGCATCTGGTAAGTGAAGCCGATGATGTCGGTGGCGGAGAGGTCCTGCGTGCCGTACTTTACATCGCCGATAGTATTGAGGCTGGCGGCCACGTTGCGGCAACTGCGGCAATTGTCGAGCAGATAGTAGTAGTCGTCATAGTAAAACTTGCGGCGTTTCTTGGCCTCTTGCCACTGATTGATATCGGAAATGATGGAGGGCGCGCGATTGACCATAAAGGTGTCCGCGCCGAGGTTGTTGGAGATGGCGTTGGCGACATAGGTGTTGAGCCCACCCACGAGGCTGACCACCGCGATCACGGCGGTGACGCCGATGACCACGCCCAGCAAAGTGAGCACGGTGCGCATCTTGTGCGCCCAGAGGCTGGCCGTGGCGATGCTGACGGCTTCAACGAGCGGTATGGAGGCCTTTTGTCTGCGGTCGGGCATGAGCCAGAGTGCTTTCCTGACGCGTCGGTACAGTATGACTGAATTGGGCGCAGTTTTGGCGCGCTAAAGAGGAGTACGCGCCGCGAGCGCCGAATGTTGCAGGGCGCGGCGGCTGCGCGGCCGGGCAAGGGAGACAAGGAACCACCCGGCACGCCCGATGGGGACTCTCCGCAGGGTTACGGGGGGCCGTGTGGAGGCACCCTACAACACGCGCGGACGCCGCAAAAACAAAAAGGGCGTCCCGGGTGAACCGGGACGCCCCCAAAACCGCGATTACCGTATGCGCTAGAACGTGAACATTAGACCGAACTGAGCGCTAAACGGCGCAACGAACGTTAGTGGAATGTGATTAAAGAAGTCCTGGTTCAATTGCCCGAAGCTGAGATCCGCCTGCTGGGTGGAAAGGATCGATCGCTTCGTGTTGGCGATGTTGAAGGCATCGAACGAGAACTTCAATTGCCTATCCTCGCCGAACGTCCAAGGATATTCGAGGTGCGCATCAATGGTGCCGATTACCGGCGAGAAGCCTAGATCACCCCGACCATTGACGGGTACCTCACCCGGATTGCCATAGATCTGCTGGGCATACAGCGTGGTAAGGGGGACACCAGATTCGACGTTCAATGCCGCGCCAAGTGTGAGGCTCTTGGCAAAACCGCTCGGAATCGTATACACGGGCATGACATTAAGAACGTACTTGCGATCCGTGTTCAACGGGCCGATGCCAAGCTGGTAATTCAGTAGGCCCAAGTCACCGTTGGTAAGGTCAAATAGAGAACTGAGACCCGGATCTGCCTGGCCGTTATCGTTGCGGAAGGCACCTTCGTAATTCCCAACGAGCCTGCCAACCCGGAAATTGGAACGAAGCATCCAGTTGTTGCCAAAGCTCTTATTGACTTCAAATTCCACCGCTTCGTAATTACGCACGGCGTTCGGATACAGCCCTATGTGGCAAAGGGACCGCCCGCCTACGGTCGGGCAGGCGCCCGGATAATACTCGCCGCCATAGAGAGCACCGGGACCATTTGGCACGCCATTTACCGGCGGGAAGCAAGCAGTACCGGCCGAGGGACCACCGGTTGCCGCAGCGTAAGAGGAGTACATCGGGCCTGACACGTAGGGGGTCAGGACACCGGTGGAGTCGAAGCAGGCGGCAGGCGGATTCAACGCCATATAGGCTGCCGGTCCGCAGCCGTTAGAGTTACAGACTGTGCCGGTTGGGCCAGCGTTATAAGCCGCGATCTCGGCTGGGGTCGGCTGCCACGTTTGCTCGTTCGGCGTAACGAAGTGAGTAAAGTTCTCACCCGGGTTACCAATGACGTAGCTGTACGAGCCACCGTTGAATGCCAGTGCGGTCAACTGCTCCACCGATTGGCCAACCATGTCCTCCAAGACACGGGGCATGTGACGATTGATATATCGGGCGCTGGCGAAGAAACCACCGTGAAACTTGTGCTCAGCCCCGACCACCCACTCGTCGTTGTACTCCATACGTGTACCGGGGACAAAAGGCTCTCCTCCAATCTGAATCGAGATATTTGGAGAGCCAGCTATTCCTCCGGATGCGTTGTTGAGAAGATAGGTAGCGATCGGATCGAAGGTAACTGTCCCGTACTTGTTAAGATCTGTAGAAGTAATCAGCGGGTGGGCGAGCCCATCGGGCCCCGTTGCTGTCCCGGACGCAACCGGAGCCCAGTATTCGTTTAGATTGTCGTCTTCGCCGCCCAGTTCGCGAACAGCCATGTCGAGAGGCAGTACGAAAGCTATGCGGTCAAAGTCTGCGTAGATCTTCGAGTCGGGATTGGGACTGACGATGAAGCCGATGCGCGGTGACCACTGGTCGTTAAAGAAGGCGGTTGCCGACGTTCCGGTCAGCCGTTGCTGCTCCCAGCGCAGTCCGAGGTTTAGCGTCACGTGCTCACTCATTTGCCATGAGTCATTTACGTAAGCGGCATGATATTTGCCAGTGCTGTGCGTAACGCCGCCATCGAATCGCCCGCGCACCTGGAACAGATCCACTGGCTCAAGAGCTGGCGCGCCGCCGGGACCGTAGCCCGGGACGTTCATCAGGGGGCAAAGGGTGCAGGCAGCGCCAGACCAAGTATTCTTCGAGGGGTTCCAGCCCGAAGCTATTTGAAGTTCCAGTGAGGCGTCGGACATTTTGCCGACCGCAGCTGCAGGGATGCCGGAGCTCCCACCGCTCGCGTTGGTCGCGGGAATCGCATACTTTGGGGTAGAGTAGCTGGTCACGTTGTCGTAGGTGGGATACTGCCAAAAGTAGCCGATCGAGAAGGTGTGAGAGCCAGCGAAATTGAATACCTTTTGCGTGTCAAAGGCGAGGCTTTCTTCATGGGACTGATAATTCACGATAATGCCGGTGGCCAAGCCCTGTGCGTCAAACTGCCCGCGTTGGCCGGCGAGGCCGGCGATTTGGGTTTGATCGGTAATCGGGTAGATCGTCGTGTCCGCCGGGGTCTCGGTGAAGTGGTTCCACCCATACGTAAACGCGAAATCAGCGGTCCAAGACGGCGAAAGCGTAGCGTAGAAGCGAGTGTCCCAATTGCGGGTGCCAAAATCCCACTTCGAGTTTCCGGAAAGATTGTCGATGTTCAGACCGGAAAATGGTGCGTGGTTCGTGTGCGACGGGTCGCCAAAAACTGAGGATTCCACGGTGTAGTTGTCATTGATCTTATAGGTCAGCTTGCCAGCGTATGCGTAAGTGTTAGTGCGGCGGTCAACTTGGCCGTTGTAAAGCGTGAAGAGGCCGGAACCGAGAGCCGGCGCTTCGTAGTCATTAAAGAAGGTGGGGTTGAAGGCGCCAAAGAAAAAGAGGTGATTCTTAAGGCTTGGAACATAGCCGCCGAGCTCAAAGTCACCTTCATACTGGGCGTTCGCCACGTGGCGACCGAGCAGGTTCACTGGATGATAGTCGTCCTTATTAGCAAATACGCTTTGCATGCCCGGCGATTCAAAATAACCGCCGATCGTACCGTGATACGCGGTGCCTCCGGATTTGGTGACAATTTGAACGACGCCGCCAGTGGCGTGGCCATACTGAGGTTCGAATCCAGCGGTCTTTATTTCTTCCTCCTTGATAAACGCGGGGGTGATACCCACGCCGAGCGCGCCATAGACCGTTGAGAAGCCACCGAGACCGCCGTAAGACGGATCATTGAGAACGACGCCATCGGCGACGTATAGGTTTTCAAGACCGCTTGCGCCATTGATCGAGGGATTTGCGAAAGAAGCCGCACTGCCTTGGGCAGTGGCGGGTTCGAGGCCACCCATTGCCATTCCACCCGAGGTACCCAAACCGCTCACGACGCCCGGCGCTAGGTACATAATCGCCGAAGCGTTGCGAGCGAGAGGGATTTTGCTCGTGAATGTATCGCTCAGGTTCGAGTTGATGGAAGACTGGGTAGGATCGACGGTGACGGCCGAGGACGTGACTTCCAAAGTGGTGGAAACCTCGCCGGTTTGGAGGACAGCTTGGATTGTGGCCGTGTTGTTGATCAGGACTTCGACGCTAGGAAGGGCAAAGGTGGCGAACCCTTGCTTTTCGATCTTCACCGAATAGTTCCCGGGAGTGAGGTTCTGAAAGATGAATTTGCCATCAGCGCCTGTGTTCCTAGTATCCGTGCCGAGAGGGCCCGTAATGGTGACAGTAGCGTCGGGCACAGCCGCCTTGGTCTGGTCCAGTACGGTACCGGCGAGACTGCCCGTTGTTGAGCCATGGGCTTGCGCCCGCGCAGATGGAACGTAAAACGTGAATAACAGCGCAGCGAACGCGACAAAAAGCAGAGCAAGCTTCTTAGCCATTACTAGGATCCCCCCTTTAGACGAGTCAGTCGCAACAGTGCGACTGAGGCAATCGCTAACGCAGACGACGCGAAGACACACTCCCCAAAAGAATCGTAAGGAAAAACCCCTTGCTGCGTAAGCAATGGGGCTGCCAGAAGTAATTTTGGGTTGACGGTGGCCGAATATTCTACGATCCTTATGTAAGTGGTTTATTTTATGTATTTTATTAAATACCTATGTCAGTAGCGCGGATCTCGGTGCTATTGCCAATACAAGAATTGGGATATGTGCGATTGTATATTCTAACGGAATCGACGAGATTCTAGAGATTAGTTGCTGGCAGGCGTACTGCGGAGGAGCGACTTTGCCTTGCTGAGCATCTCGGCTTGCTGACGCGAGTTGCCGATCTGCTGGTAGCAATCTGCCAAGGCCAAGTAGAGAGGCCCGTCGTTTGGGCGGGTGCGAAGTCTATCTTGGAGAAGGCTAAAGGCTTTCGCTTCATTGCCGGTTTTGAGGAGGCTCTCGGCAATCTGGGCGACGGTCGCCGAGTCGGTGTCGTTGGTAATGCCGGCGTCGTTGAGTAGGCTAACGACAGCGGAGTAGGCCTGCAAATCGAAATAGGCCTGCACGAGGTGAGATCGGGCGACGTCGTCACCGTGATCCTTGCTCAACGCGACGCGGAACCAGAGCCGAGCTTGAGTCGGCTGTCCTTCAGCGAGATAACAGAGCGCGCGCTCTTGGGCTAGGATTCCCCGCGACTCGTCGGTGTCGATGCCCGGTTCGTCGACGTCCCAAGGCGTTGTGGTGGGGACATCAGCCAAAATCTGAAACGGAAGGGATGCATGGGCAGCCTCGACAGTGCCAGAGTGGCGCACCGAGACAGTCAGGAGGTAGTTTCCTTCCGGTTGGCCGTTGAGAGATATCTTCTTCCCGTTAACGAGTTCGCCTGATGGAGCGAACGTGCCCATATCGACGGTGTCTTTGATAGTGAGTGGGGGCCGGCTAAGCATGGCCGGGTCGCCGAGAGCGTAGTCGACAGCGAGCTGTTGACCGGCGTTGATCCTAGGATCCATCGGAGGCGCCCAAATCTGATAGACGACGTTGAGGCTTTGGGACGGGTTGTAGAAAAGCGAACCTGTTTGAAGAGGCCGAAAGCGAAGCCCGGCCATCGCGAAAGGCGTTACGTCATCTTTCGACCGGTCTATTGGAGTGAGAGCCGAAAATGGCAGGACGGCCGGGATTACAAGCCCTTTTGAGGCGTCAGCAGGAATCGTCACATCGCGCTCGTCATGGAATCCGATCTGTTTAGTCCAGTCAGTCAGCAGAAAATCCAGATGATATTTCCCAGGGGCTAAAGGGAGACTGCCCTCGTAACCGAACGGGCGATCTTTGATCTGATCCAGGCGGCGCTTGTCGAACTTCCCGGAGACGGATTTTTGCTGCGTGAAGATCAGCTTGCTGTCGGGACCGAGGACGCGAACGCGAACTTCGACGGCATAGGAATAATCGCCGTCCGGCTGTTTGGTGAGCGTCAGATCGCTCGCATTGCGGAGGCGGACGGCATAATCCAGTCGTGTCACACCTCGCGCATTGCGAATGGGAAAGAGCACGATATCCAGGTTTTTCGTGTTGACGATCAGGCGGGCGGTGACACTGGCGACGAGCTGACGGTTGCGGTCGAGCTGCTCAATATTCGAAGGTTGATCCGCAAGATCGCGAATTTTTGCTAAAAGTATATCCGATTCCAAACTTATTCTGCCGTTGGGGTCCAGTGGTTCGCCCGGAATCAGCGTCTGAGCAATGCGTGCGACTTCGGAGCCGGCCGAATCTGCAATAAGCTGCAAGGCTGATCGCGGATCATTGGTCACTTCATTGCCGCCAACCAGCTTGTCCGGGCCGTCCATGTAAGGACTGTAAAAGCGAAAGTCGCCAACGTTGGCGCGTTGATAGAACAACAAATAGAAAAACGGAGGAAGTGCGGGATTCGACGTGGAGTAGAACCAAATTTCCATCGGGCGGAGGTTTGGAGCGCTCATGTACCTCTGAATCTGCTGGGGGGGACCGAGCGTGATGTACGCCCGTCCTCGATCCGTCCGCCAGCCAGGCTCACCGGCTCCGATACCGAAGTGTGCGTCTGCATACGCTATGCGTCGATAGATCTGGTCCTCGTACGTGTTCACGGGCGAGCCGGGCGACGGGTTGCGAATGGCCCAGAAGCGCTTGATGAAGTCGTCGCGAGCTTGATCTGAAGTGAGTTGGAGAAACGTTCGTCGCTCTTGCTTAGTAATAATATACGCGACGTCGCGGTTTAACCACTGGTCGTAATATTTCGGCAGTTTTTGTTTGTTGGTCTTGGCGTGGGCCGAACTGCCGAGGGAACCGAACGCAAAAAAAGCGAGGAGGAAAATTCCGAGGCACCCACATGTCGAGCAGCAAAATCGCATTCTCTGTAAAAGCTACCTATCCAAAATGGCTACCTCATACTAGCAACGAGCGCCACCGTGCGCAATCGGGATGCTTTGACATGCTTTGAAAACATGCGGTTCCGACGTATTCCGGTCGTATGACGCTACGGGCAAGCCGCGGCCCTGCACGGTCGGTAAGGGGCGCGTTTTCAAAGGCCTGGAATAATTCTACCTGTAAGCCTTGGTTTTCGCGGCGTATTGCATCTGTCGCGCCGAGGTGTGCGTCTAAGAAGAATGAGGCCGGGGTCACGAGAGGTGGCCATTATGAGCAATTCATCGATCGAAACGGTGGGAGTTCGTTACACGGGTTGGGCGGCTCTGAACCGGGATCCACAACAAGACACGGTTGAATACACCTGCCCGCATTGCGGAACAAAAGGAGAGAAGCGCGCGCGGAGACCCAGATCCCAATACCATTTCACCGACGGTTTCGTGCAGGACGTGCAAGGCGAGATGAGCGTTTGCCGTAACTGCAAGCAATCACTGCACGTTGCGCCGGTAGTGCTGGTTCACGATCGGGACGAGAAGCGGCGGTTTCACGCGGTATTCCTCGAGAACCCGGAGATATCGAGCAACTGAGGAGTCGGTCCCAAGGCAGCGCTGGCACTTTAGCGGTCAAAACACCGCTGTATATTGTGAGTTTCGATTCGTCAATACAACCCGCGAGTCCAGAACGAGTGTTCAGGCGCGCTCCTCACCGGGATCGAGTTCAAGGTGATCGGCTTCCATGCGCGTGCGGACGCGCTCGAAAGCTTCATCGACGGTATCCGCGAACTGCAGAAGGTTGTATTCGTGCTCGTCGATGGTGCCGGAATTGACCATGTGGCGCCAATTCAAGACCTTATCCCAGTATTTCCGTCCATAAATCAGGATCAAGTGGCGCGACGGGAGCTTGCCGGTCTGCAGCAAGGTGAGCATCTCCCAAAGCTCGTCCATGGTGCCGAAGCCGCCGGGGAAAACAATCAGCGCCTTGGCCATCTGCGCGAACCAGAGTTTCCGCATGAAAAAGTAGTGGAAGCAGAAGTTGAGCTCCGGCGTGATGTAGGGATTGGGCTTTTGTTCGTGGGGGAGCTGAATGCTGAGGCCAATGGAGATGCCGCCAGCCTCCGCCGCCCCGCGGTTGGCGGCTTCCATGATGCCGGGGCCTCCTCCCGAGCAGACGACGAAGCGGTGAGGCTCGGGACCGAGCGTACGCGCCCATAGGGTGATGCGGCGCGAAAGCTCGCGGGCGTCCTCGTAATACTGCGACATATCGACGATTGACCGCGCGGCGCGAATTTTGGCGCGCCATTCGGCGGTCTGGCGCCCGCGGGCGGCGCGCTGCACGGATTTCAGGTGCGCCAGTGCTTCGTCGCGGGAACGAATGCGCGCGGAACCAAACATCACGATGGTGTCGCCCACATGGGCGCGGCGCAGCCGGTTGATGGGATCGATGTACTCGGCGAGAATACGAAGAGGCCGCGCGACTTTGCTTTCCATGAACTGCGGATTCTGGTAGGCAAGCGGCGCTTGCGGCAGATGGCCCCTACGCTTCATTGTTCCCCCCTCGCAAGATGCGAATTTTGATTGTAGCGCGGGGTTGCGACGCGCGCGGTGCGGAATCACGGGAAAGCGTGCCGGTTTGTAACGGGTGCGAGAGATGCGATCGTTAAGCGGGCTGAATTAAGACGTAGCTGAAGTTTCTTGCGAATTGCCGCCCGCGAGGAGTTCGCCGGCGGTGAAGACGGATCGATAGTTGTATTTGGCGCGGAGCGCATCGGAGCCGCCCTCTTCGCGATCGACAAGGCTGACGACGGCGACAACGTCGGCGCCCGCGAATTCGACGGCGGCGATAGCTTCGAGGGTAGAGCCGCCGGTCGTGCAGACGTCGTCCACGATCACGACTTTCTTCCCACTGAGGTTCTCGATTCCTTCGATCTGCTTCTGGCGGCCGTGCTTTTTTGCTTCCTTGCGAACGAGGAATCCGGGCAGCGGACGATTTTCGATGGCGCTGACCACGATGGCGGCTGAAACCACGGGGTCGGCGCCCATGCTGAGCCCGCCGATCGCGTCGGGTTTAATCTTCATTTGGTCGAGCAGTTCGAGTATGCAGTAGCCCGTGAGGAGCGCCCCGCGAGCATCGAGCGTGGTTAGGCGGCAATCGAGGTAGTAATCGCTCTTTTTTCCGGAAGCCAGCGTGAATTCCCCGCGCACGAGGGATTTCCGGCGCAGCAGGTCGGCAAGCTCGGCGCGATGATTCACATGAGGCAAGTTGTTACTTCCGTTCCTAATGCCGCGAATGTGTATTGAATTCAGACGGTGTCAGGCTCTGTTGACATCCTCACTACACCAATGAAAATTGGAGATATCCGACCGTTCGAAACTGTTGTTTGCTATCGAGGCAGGAGGTGCGATGGCCGAAGTCGGACTCCTGCCCTTCGCTCGGATCGCCCTGCAAGTCTCCCAAGCGGTGCTTCCGCGCTACCGCAGCCGTTTCAGCAAACACC
>Ga0209061_1001934_pt1 | contig 29765 bp, 27 predicted proteins | sample Coa_R1_10_FD_187157 | JGI IMG/M metagenome (GOLD analysis project Ga0209061, IMG submission 187157) | Surface soil microbial communities from Centralia Pennsylvania, which are recovering from an underground coalmine fire - Coalmine... | ecosystem: Environmental > Terrestrial > Soil >... | reverse complement strand
CGAGTGTGTGCGAGCCGAATGAATATTTGCCGTCGAAGTCAGGCAGTGCCTCAAAATGGTGCACATAAGTATAATCGGGGTCTTCGTAGACGTCGAAGCCCCTGATCATGGCTCCAACAAGTGTGTACGGTCTTGCGTGGAACCTGATGCTTAGACCCCTAAGCTTCCTAAGGTAGCCAGCCCTGAAAAGCCTTGAATCCACACTCTCAGCAGAAAGCTCCACGACGCCATCAACCAAGTAGTCAAGTGTGGTCTGCCGAGTCTCCTCCGAGACAAATATAACCCGGCTCTTGGACACGTTGGCTATCGACACGATGGTTTTCTCCGTCTTCAGCCTATCCTTCTCATCCATCTCCTTTGCGTACGCATCCCAGCTATCAAGCACGATAACAGGAGAACTAACCCTGATCTTCTTTAGGACCTCATTAAGGAAGCTCTCGATGGACGACAAACGCAGATCCTCAATGTAGAGCTCTGAGAAGCTAACCCACGGAAACTGTTTTTCAAGAGCCTCCTCTGGTACACGTGTTGAAAAGTAAACACCCTTAGGATAGCTATCAACCGCACTGTCAGCCTTGCTACGGGCGCAAAGATACTCTAGAAGGTTGAGTGCAAGTGTGGTCTTACCAGCACCAGGCGAACCCTTAACCAGTAGGGTTCTACCAGGTACCGAAAGGAATTCTTCAAGTTCAGGGTAAAATCCATTAATTTTTGACGACAAATCCTAGAGTTAATTAAACAGATATTAAATAAATTTTTTGATACGCACAACAAACTCTCTAAACGGGTTCTAACGCAAAAGCCACCCCCACTTTGTTTATCGTGTAACAATGTGAGCTACCCCGCCCCGGGGGGCGGAGCTTCCTGTATCATCGCCCCACCTTGCCCCCTCTTTAGCCCCAGAGATGGGAGGGGAGGTATTGGGCGGAGCTCCACAGGCACACCTAGAGGGTGGCACCCACCCTGCCCTCTTTGAAAGAACAAGGGAAGCGTTCAAGTCGCGGTCCAAGGTGAAGCCACAGTAGGGGCAGTGGAAAACCCTGTCCTCCAAGGTCAAACCCTGATTGATTCCACCACACCAGAAACACTCGCGGGAGGAGTTGTACGCTGGGACGGCGAGGACCGCTCTCCCCTGTTTCCGGAACTGCCACTCCAAGATTCTTCTTAGCTCGGAGAACGCGGAGTCGTAAAGCCGAAGCCTCCTCCTTCTGGTTTCACCCTCCGGATCAGGCCGGCGACGTTCAAGTCTTCTAATACTAGTAGGTCATACTCTTTTACAAGGAGGGCACCGAGCTTAAAGAACACGTCACGCCTAAAATCCTTCACGTATTCATATTCTTTCGCAAGCCTCCTCTTCGCTTTGAGCCAGTTTTTGGAGAGCTTCCTCTTCCTAGAGAGGTTCCTCTGCAGGGTTCTAATCCTTTCAAGCGAGCGCTCAAGCGGCCTCGGGTTCTCGAGGAAGCGCCCATCAGAGAGTGTGGCAAGCCTGGTTATCCCCACATCCACGGCGACCGCTTTTTTCACCTCACCCGCACACTTCTGCTCGTTCGGCGCTTCTACTTCTCCTTCTTCTACGAGGAAAACCACGTATATGTGGCCTGAAGGATTAAGTTTGATGCACACTTGGCACACGCGCTCTGAGGGAAACCCCCTGTGTATTATCACAGTGAAGAAGCCTATTTTGCTTAAGTAGAGACGAGCCTTCTTCTTTTCGTTTTCGCCTTGCCCAACTTCCCTAATATTAGAAAGCCTCCAGCCGCTCTGAGGGTAAACCAAGGAGAGGTACTTATGAGGCTTCTTTGTCTTAGGCTTATTCGCAAACCCCTCAAAGAACCTTTGGCGTGCTCGGTAGAACCTCTCAGCAACCTGCTGGGCTACTTGGGAGTGTAGAGCTTGGAACTCGGGGTTCTGTTTTCGGAGGTCTAAGGCGAGTTGCCGAAGCTCGTTCCAGCTCATCGAGTGCTTGCTCCTCCTGTACTCCTCCTCTTTGTTCGGTGTGCAAGAGCGTGTTATACAGTTTGCAGGCTACTTGAAGCTGGGTCTCTAACACCCGTGCAGTGGTCTTCGACGAGTACGCTCGGAACTTGTATGCCCTTGCACCCACGCCAGCAACTCCCTCGCACTCGTATTTATTCTTTTCTGGGTCCCCACCCTAAAAGGCGAGGTTTTGGAAAGTTTATAAAGTGAAAAATCGATTATCCACACATTACTCAGATGCGGAGGGTGTATTGAGTAAAAATGTGATTTGAGTCATACTTATTTGTTCTGGTGTGTTTCAACCTCATGACGGTGTTGAGTTGGCTTCAGATTTAATATCAAATGTCAATGGCTCCGTGCGTTATCCCAGACTGAGGCTGGGTGCATATTTGGGTTTCGCCAAACTATGCGTTTTCTTACCACTCATTGTGACCCAAAAATCCTTAGAGGGTATAGTGAAACTCAACGGCTGGGACAGCCTAATATTCGAGGGGATAGCTAAGAATGGCTATATTAAGCCAGAGTACTACGCGTTTTCACCAGTGTATCCAGCCATCATAAAGATGCTACATCTATCCCTTGGCTTAAGCTATACTCTAGACGCATTCCTAGCGACCAACATATTAAGCTTCGTTTTCCCCTTACTTATCTACGAGGCATTCGGATACACAACCGCACTACTCACAGAGTTTCTGCCTACATACATAGTTTTCACCACGCTACCCTACTCGGATGTTATCGCCCTCACTGCAATTGGGGCATCCATCACGCTTCTACTCAAAAACCGAGTGGACGCACGCGTTGGCGCTTGTCTAAGCTTGGCTGTGGTCACATTCTATAGCCTTACCTATACACTACCATCCTATCTTATCTTGAGTGTTGGTAGAGGTGTTGGTCCAAGCGTAAAGAGGGCTCTTAAAATCTACCTTTTACCCCTAATATCCCTACTCGGCGTGGTGCTCTGGTACCGCCAAGTGCACGGTGCTTTCTATTACTTCACACTCGAACACAACATATGGGGCGTCTCACTCACCACACCTATCCAGCAGGCGCAGTGGCTACTCAACTCGAACGGCACAGGTTGGTTCACCTCCCAAAACTGGTACGTCTTGGGATTACGCCTAACACCACCTTACTGGTTCGTGAGAAACCTCATATTCGAGGCTTTCTACGCTGTGGGTATAGCACTGCTTATCTGGAGGACAAGCCACCCCGCCAAATTATTTCTCGCATTCTACTCCGCCACAGTAGAGATACCACTCCTATTTATCATTGGCACCCCCGCCATATCCATCCCCCGCCTACTCCTCCCAGCCTACCCAGCCATCTACGGGTATGCGACAACTCTAAACAAACAGTGGGTAGAAATCTACCTAGCTATATGCATAGTCTGCACAATCTGGGTCACAATTAGCCAAGCATACGCCTTCTTCTCCTAGATATCACTCTAAGATGAGCCTAGGAGACCACCAGAGAAGCCTAGAGCCCAAATAAGTGATGGGTAAACAATAAGCCGCTCCATGCCCCCCCTACCAAGAGCGTAGTAGTGACCAGACGCGTAGAGAAACAGGCTAGCTATGGTCACCAACCCCAAGACAACAGAGTAAACCCTTAGAGTGGTCTGCCTAATCACGCTCACAGAAATTATTGCTGATACCCCTGAGAAAAGGAATGCTATGAGAGCCAAGTAGTCATGAATAGAGCCAGACGTCTTAGGGAATACGCCGACGCCAGCCGCTCCGATGCCGGTTAGGAGGATCGTGGCGGTTATCGGTTTCTTCTTGAACTCGGCATAAATAAAAACGGATGAAAGCGCTATGAGTGCTCCTAGAAGGAACACTGAGGTGTTAAATATGGGCGCGGTAACACCAACACCCAAGTCACTAATATAGTTATAGTGAACACTATAGTTGGGGTAAACGCTTTCAGCCACAGTTAACAGTATTAGAAACTGTGCTGCGCCGGCGAAGATTATAGACCCAGCTATTCTTGCGTAGTGCACAAGCCGCGAATCACACGAGCATATTTTAACCTTATCAAATACCATTTTACTTCCCATGTTTAGCCATAAAAATTTGGCTATGAGAAGTTTTTTGATATTCCGCGTGTATACATTTATTTAAATTGTTACTAAAAAGATTTATATTTAATCATAGCTTTCTCTGTTTGTCTTGGAGATAGAAGGCGTCGCTGACCTCCCACTCCACACGGGTAGGGTTCCACGTTGGCTGATACCCATTATGAAGAGGTTGGCTTCTGCAATAGTGGACGTCATGGTTTTAGAGTTCGGACCTGAGCGAACACTTGAGAGGTTCGCCAACCCGTTTTGGTTCCAGGCGTTTAATAATGTGATAGGCATGGACTGGGACTCGAGTGGGTCTACCACGGTTACAACGGGCATACTAAAATCGGTCTTGAAACCCGCTGAGCACGGGTTTGCCCTGTTGGGGGGGAAGGGTCGCGCTTCTCTTAGGGTACCTGAGGAGCTCGAAGAGCTCAGTGGGCGCTTCGATATCGATGCCAACAAGCTGAGCGAGCTAAGCAGGCTTGTGGCTAAGGTGGACACAACCCTTCTACAAGACGGGTACACCCTTTACCACCATTCGCTTTTCGTGTGTGAGAACGGGAGGTGGGCGGTTGTTCAGCAGGGTATGGACGTAGCGAAGGGATTCGCTAGAAGGTATCACTGGCTCGAGAGGGAGGGGCTGAAGCTGACGGTGGAGCCCCATAACGCCATATCGGGTGTAAGGGGGTTCGCCGTTAACGCATTGGATAAGGAGTGTGAGGGGTTGAGAAAAACGGTGGTTGACCTACTCTCGGAGGAGTCAGCGAAGCTTGCCGCCCAGTATGAAGCACTTGTGCATCATGGTGGCTTGGATGCGTGGGTGAGTGGTGGAACGATTGCAGCCATATCCAAAACCAATAGGCTGGCCTACTATAGACCCGTAGATGTGGGGAGGGTTAGAAGAGTGCTAGAACGGGTAAGAGAGGCTCGCCCAAGGAGTCTTGAAGAGGCATTACTAGCCGGGCTCGGCCCATCCAGCGCGCTCGCGCTATACCTGATATCCGACCTGATCTACTCGGAGCCACCCTCATTTAACGACCCGGTCACAACCCCGTACGACCCATTCCGCTACGCCTACGCGATAGGAGGTAAGGACGGTATACCCTACCCCGTCAACCCACAAGTCGCAAAACAAGTGCTAAGAGCCCTAGGAGAGATAATTGAGAAGGCCAAGCTCGAACCAAGGGAGAGGGATTTTGCTCTGAAAAAGCTTAGGGCACTGGGAGACCACGAGCCGGCGCGGTAGATTAAGAAATTCACCGGTGCCCCTACGGCTTGGGCGATGGATCAAAGACATTGTGCGCTGAATAGGAGTAAAGCTTGGGAGATTTTGATTAGCAGTAGAAAGCGCTCTTCGACTATCCATATAAGAAATGGCGCATACTTTAAGGACCTATTCTATGAGACCCTTATAGTGGCCCTCTCTGAGAGTAGTGTACTCTGGCACTCCCATCCTCTTAAATAGCCGCTTGAATCTCTTATCTAAGAAGAACACTTCAGCGGAGTCTTCTGGGCCTCTTATAGCTCTCCCCAATGCTTGTTTGGCGGCTATGACCGCGTCTTCTAAAAGTAAATCCCAAGTGTTTACACCTCTCTTCTGCCTTAGGTATTCAGCCATCTCTCTGAAATCTTCATCCTTAGTGTTGGGATAAGGAACCCCGAGTAATATTACACGCCTGACGGCGCTCTTACCGGCATACTTGAATTCCACCCCCTCGAAGAGCTTACCGCGCGCCACACCCACGATAAATGTCGGTTTCCCCTGCGCACACCTTTGCTCCACTGTGGATTGAACCTCACTGATAGTTGTCTTAGGGGATTCCAGGATGTCAGCGTATCCCGTAAACCATTCCACCTCATCGTAGTTCTGGGTAACCAGCAGGGTTACGCCTCTCTTTGCTTTGAGTCCGATTACCCTGTCCACAGCCTCATCTTTGACGTTGCGCCTGTTAGAGTAACTCATATCTAACTCATCGTCAAGAAAGTAGGACACAGTTTTTTCAAATGGATTGAGCTCTACTACCTCGAAATTTGTAAGTCCAAGAACACTTCTAAGGTACCATGGGTTGGGCATTGAACCCGAAAGAAGCAGCCATCTGTCAGAGTTCATCCTCCTCAGCAGAAAGGCTGGGTCAACGGGAACGAGCTTGACAGCCCTGCTCGCGAGCTCATCGCCGTCAATTTTAGAGCCGCACACCGAGCACAGCCTAGCTCCCTCTTGGTTCTCGGCTCTGCACCGCGGATTGGGACAAAACACCTTCTTTCTAAAGCGCCATATATCTGGGTCCTCTTCAACAAGCTTCACGTGAGCGATAAGTCGTTGTAACCTCTCGTCCCCCTCAAACACCTCGTTCGGAGGCCTAGGTAGCTCAGAGCTCTCCCATGTAGCAACTGCGAGGAGACCCGACAGAAACTCGATGGCTTTGTTGACACCGTCAACCTGCTTTGCCAACCTTCCAGTGCTATCTAATCTTGAGCTGAAATCTCTGAGGTCCTCATACTGTCTGAGCATGTCACTTACTCTATTGTAGCTCAGTGTAAAGGTGAGGTTCCGCGTTACGCCAGCCAAATTATGGGCTTCATCAAAAATGTAGATTGCGCTTGGTACACCCACATACCTCCAAAGAAGGAAGTAGGTTAGATGTGTGAAGAGCTTTATAGGGGTGGGTACAGCACGCGCGAAGGGATACCCGCAACCATGCTCCTTCTTTTTCCACCCGGTAACCCACGCTTCCACCCCGCTAGCCTGCATCAGCTCAAGCTCTCTTCCTAGCTTCCCTTCGAGTAGGAGCTCCCAATCCTCGCGCCCCTCATCTAAACCCCTCCTCCTCGTCGCGGATCTCACCAAGTTGTGGGTGCAGTCAACGCACCGCAGAAGAGGCCTAAAAGGCTGCTTTGGGGCTCCGTCTCCTCTATTATCTTGGCCTTCCCTCTCATTGATGTTTGGTGACACGTTGGGACCATACTTACACACCCTCTCCCTACCGACATGGCCACTGAACCGTACACCTAGCCTACGCGCCTCCCTCTCCCACGCTTGGTATTCCGAAAGCGTCCTCGTAAAAACCGACACGCCTTGACCCCTGGCGTAGCTGAGCGCTGCGGTTAGTGAAACCAGCGTCTTACCGCTACCTGTGGGCATCGAGAGCACAACATTCTTGCCCTCGTTAAGGAGACTCAACACCTTTTTAAGGGCGCCCTTCTGGTAAGCTCTTAACTCCACGTTCAGAGTTTTATCCAAGCTCATACGCCACATTACCACTGAAGCAGACAGTGAATCTAGCCCGCCTGCACCTGTTCTAGATACCTTACAGCCAAGCCGTCTTTAACCTCACACTCGCCCGTCCTACTAATCGATGAAACCTCAAACAGACTATGGAAGGCTCCTCCTCTTATCCTACGGGGATACGGGTGACCAGCGAACTTGAAGTCCAACACCACAAAGCAAGCCTCGACGCTGCTCCCACACTTCTCTATTACCTCTACAGCTGAATCAATCGTGTGAGAGGTTCTTCTTATATCATCCACGATCACAACTTTTCTAAACCTACTTATAATCGATTTGTCGCCAAAGAGCTTTAGGGGTCTGCTCTCAGTGACAGAGCGGCTTTCAACGCTAACCGGGTCGTCAAAGATGAGTTTATCACCCTTATAAAGCGACACGTATGGTACGCCTAGACTTAAAGAGGTTGACACACCGTATTTCGCCCCACTGGTTTCGATGGAAACTACAGCATCTGGCTTATATCCTAACCTAACTATCCAGTGCGCGAACAATTCCCCGAGTGAACCCAACACATCTGGGTGATTGTATAGGTTGAGCCACTCAATTCTGAGAATACTTTCGCCTCCAACATCCTTAACCTTTATACCGGAACCACGGCGAAGGTTCCAAAGTATATTCGAAACCGTTTCTGAGTTAGGCCCCATAACACAGACACGTCTACCCGTAAATAAAGCATGATGTCACCACACCAAGTCTAAAGTAGTGGTCTTGTAATATCGACTTGCCTGACCGTTTCCAAACTTCCTCATCCCACTTGGTGTTCTGAACCCTTTTTGAACATGGATTGGCTCCTGAGGCTGAGGAATTAAGATGCGGTTGATGTCACAAATGTGTATGGTAGTTCAACCGTGTTGAGTCCATACTCACTACTTAACACTAATTTATATATATCCTAACGACAATGCCTTGAACGAATCTGGGTTAAAATTCTTGTTTATGCGGATGTAGATAGCTAACCAAGCTACACACCGAAATGTATCCTAATTAGAACGGAGGTGGATATTTTGTTCCTTATCTATAGGGCGAGGAGAGTAACGCTTCTAACAGCGGAGGATCCAGTTTTCAGTGGTGTGTTTTATAAAGGTAAAACCCAGTACGGGTTTTAATCCCAAAAAGCTCATCATTATTTTTTAACATCTAAATAGAAAAGGTTATATTATTTTGTAGTGTTTTTTATTTATGTCTGCAAGAACTATTGTTGCGGGCATACTGTTATTTGTGCCGTTTGTGGCTGTGTTGGTTCCACAATTTTTTAACAAGGTCGAGCCAACCTTAGGCGGCCTACCCTTTTTTGTCTGGTATCAACTTATCTGGGTTGTTTTGGGCGGCATATTGGTCTTCGCCTCATACAGCTTGTACAGCGCTGGTAAAGTGAGGACTGAACAAACATGAGCTACGACGTCACAGAACTAACGGTGTTCATAGTCTTAGTTGGTGCTGTCATGGCAGCGGGATTCATAGCTTCAAAGTGGAGAAGGGGGGACCTATCACTGCTAGAAGAGTGGGGGCTTGCTGGGAGGAGATTCGGGACGCTGATCACATGGTTCCTCTTAGGCGGTGACCTTTATACGGCCTATACATTCATAGCAGTACCCGCGCTCGTGTTCGGCTCTGGCGCAATAGGCTTCTTCGCGGTGCCCTACACACTACTTGTCTACCCTATAGTCTACGTCACAATGCCTAGATTATGGAACGTCGCCAGGCGGCGGAACCATATAACCGCGGCGGACTATGTGAAGGACAGGTTCAGCAGCCCCCTCCTTGCCCTCCTAATAGCCATAACAGGCTTCCTGGCAACAATGCCTTACATAGCCCTACAAATAGTTGGAATGGGCTATGTGCTTAACGTAATGGGGCTACCAGCCGAATACTCCCTCATAGTCACCTTCCTGATACTCGCCGCATACACCTATGTGAGCGGGCTACGGGCACCAGCGCTCACAGCCGTTATAAAAGACATAATGGTGCTCATCGCCGTGTTCGTGGGGATAGTGTACATACCTCTCAAGCTTGGCGGATTTACCCACGTATTCCAAAGCGTACCAGCCGCAAAACTCACACTTCCACCAAAACTATACCTGGATTACGCAACGCTCGCATTAGGCTCAGCCCTAGCCCTATTCCTCTACCCTCACGCAGTAACTGGGACACTTAGCTCCTCAAGCTCTAAGGTAGTGAGGCGTAACGCCGCCATGCTCCCCGTGTACAGCATAATGCTAGCGTTCATCGCAATATTCGGCTGGGTGGGGTTGGCGGCTGGATTAAAGCTTAAGAGCCCCAACTTGGTGGTCCCAGTGCTCTTTAACAACTATTTCCCGGACTGGTTCACTGGATTCGCATTCGCTGCAATATCTGTGGGAAGCCTTGTGCCCGCCTCCGTTATGTCGATTGCGGCCGCAAACCTCTTCTCAAGAAACATATATAAGGAATACCTGGATAAGAGGGCCGATCTAAGACGTGAATCCAATGTCTCTAAAGTGGTGTCCTTCCTGGTCAAAGTGGGCGCATTAGTGTTCGCAATATACGCGCCCACATACGCCATACAACTTCAGCTCGCGGGGGGAGCCTGGATCATCCAGACACTACCGGCGGTGATGCTATCACTCTACACTGATAAACTCAATAAGTATTCACTGATCGCTGGGTGGGTGGTGGGCATGTCTTCAGCCAGCTACATGCTTGCCGTTAACAAGTTCGCAGCTTCAGCGTACGTTCCAAAATTCTTCGGGCTTTCGGTACCAATGTATATAGCCGTAATATCGCTGATACTCAACCTAGCGGTTGTGCTTGTGGGCACACTCATAGCCTACGCCATGGGTCAGAGGGTCAAAAGCCCAATACTCGAAGAGGAATTCCAAGACCAGTCACCGTCAGCCCCAACCCAAGCCGCGGGAGGCAAAAAGTGACCTCAAGCCTCCAGAGGTGGACGGTGCCCTGAATCAAAAGCGGGTGCAGAAGCATTTTTCTTTTTTAACCCCCCAATTATTTACTCCTCGAAGTAACTCGCAAGGTATTTAGACGCCTAGGGGGCAAAAGACAATCGTTGTGGTGGCTATTCTCAGCAGATTATCCCACCTATTTCAATAATTTTTAAATATAAAACGCTCACTGCTAGCCCTTTGTTAATACTTTATTTTCTAGCGTGCGTATAACGGTATCTAAGCTATTCTTATCTAGAGGCACATAGTTCACTACCATGATTACTACCATAAAACTAATCCAAATTTCGCGGAGCCCAGGTACGCATGTTCATGAGTAGTCCCCTGCCTGTCATCACATTCTACGGGTAAGTGAGATTCCCACATAAATTTGAACACAGATTCCTCGCCTTCCTCGCCAAGAATCAGCCGTTTTCAAAAACTTATAAAGTGGGATAGTCTTCCCGTCAGATCCATGTGTCGATCCACCCCACACTCAGAGCCTAAGCCTTAGACTGGGAATAAAGCTCCCCCGAGCTGCCTTAAATGAGGCCGGTCCAAAGATATATTTGGGGGTGTATTTGCAAACCTCTATTTAGACTGCATAGAAGCCATTAGTTCGTTCGATGCGTTTCCTATGGTCGCGGAGTGAGTGTACGCCATAAGGCGTACACCATATACTGCAGTTACCCTTATCAGGTCAGCGGTCATCGCAACCTTACTAATTGTCGAAGAGTTTAGATATCTTGGCTTGTCTTGGAGGGTATTCCGGGTTCCACGAGACCTTCGAGGTTCAGCACCTTATCTATTTCATTTTCTTTAAACCCGATGTCCCGCAGCGCCTCCCGTATGCTTAGACCCGCGGTAAGCTTCTTACCTATTTGGGCTGCTTTGTCATAGCCGATTATCGGTGAGATTACTGTTATCAGCGCTGGGCTACTTTCAGCGTATTTTTTCATGCGCTCAGTGTTAGGCTCTATGTGATCCACGACAAGTGTAGCAAGCTTGCTGGATGCTTCCGATAGTAGGTCAAGCTGTGTGGCCAAATTTTGACCCATAAGGGGTACACCCATGGCTAGCTCGAATTCGCCGAGCATCGAAGCAAACTGGTTAGCCTGATCCAAACCCACAACCTGCGCAGCCACAAGCAGCGCAGCCTCAACCGTCACAGGGTTGGTCTTGCCTGGCATGATGCTACTACCAGCAACCTCCTCTTGGGTGGGTATATCTATTTCCCCCAACCCGGTAATAGGCCCAGAAAACATTAGCCGAATATCCTGACACAGCCTATAAAGGTCGAGTGCAGCTACTTTAACAGCGGAGCTAAGATGTAATAGGTCTGTGAGAAGACGCATAGCTCTGAACTTATTCGATGCGATCCTAAAGTTCAGTCCCGTCTGAGCGTTAATGTTATCAACTATTAAGCGTGGGTAGTCTGGGTGTGTGTTTAAACCCGTACCCACAGCTGTTCCCCCTATGGGTAACTCTCGCACGTAATCCACGGCCCGTTCAATCTGAGCCAAGTCTTTCCGGAAAGCATCAGCATACGCCCCAAGCTCTTGACCCAGTGTCACCGGTAGGGCATCCCTTAGATGCGTTCTACCAGCCTTATAAGTCTTCGCCCACTTCTTCGAAGCATCTTCAAGGCTCTTTACTAAGGAATTAATAGCCGGCTTAAGCTTGTCTTGCAGTATCTTCACAGCGGCTATCCTTATAGCCGAAGGCACAACATCGTTCGAGGATTGACCCATGTTTACATGGTCATTCGGGTGGACTTTCTTCCCACTAATGTTCGATGCAATCTCGGCGACCAGTTCATTAACATTCATGTTTATACCTGTACCAGACCCCGTCTGGAAGACGTCAACGGTGATCCTATCCAAATATCTGCCTTCCATTAACTCCTCTGAGGCCTTAATTATAGAATCACCTATGCCCGAGTCAAGTAGGCCAAGCCTAATGTTAGCCTCCGCTGCGCTTTTCTTAACTAAGGCCACAGACCACACCACGGCGGGATGAAACCTGCTACCCGTATTCATGAACACATTTTTAGAGGCTTCCACGTATTTCATTTCGGCTCTAAACAATCACTTATCACACGTATTATAAAGTTTGGCGACTCCTACTTTAAAAATAAACGTCTTTTAAATCGCGATTTTAGGTGTATTTTTAGTATGATCTCCATTAAAGAGCCTCCATGCTTGGCTGCCACGCCCACACGCTCCTAATCTTGATGCTACCCATTTCTACGCGCTTGTTCCTCAAGCATACAGCATTTGAACCAACGTACATCCCTAAATGCTTGCCAAAGATATAACGGGTATAGCGTTCTTGATAATGCGATCTCTTCGATACGCGTATCGCACTAAAATCGTTAGCTTAGCATATGATTAGGAACCAAGTAATCGGTAACTGAGGGTCTAATGCAGGTTAAGGCGTATCGAATCTGTATAGCAGTTCAGGCTGCCGATAACGTGTGACACCCAACTGATGCCTGCTATATCGTCGATCATCTTAAAACTATTGCTAAAACGTTTGCATAGGTCCTCTTACGATGAGTTCGCAGATCGCCTACAGATCTGGTTTATTAGTTACTTTAAGGCTGGGCTGCGTTTATACACCTTCCAAAACCTCGCCTTTTAAGGCGGGGTAGCTCACCCACCAAGCTGGAGCATATCCTAGTCGTATTTGACAAACATTTATATTTTCATCTTAAGTCTCCATGTATTCGTGGGTACGGAGCGCAATCAACATTTGGGAACCCATTCGCGAGGGGCTACTTTAGCGCTTACAAGTTTGGGTCACTTTATAAACGATGGTACAACATACCTTGTACCAGTGGTAGCAGACTTCCTTACGCTCAGCTACCACGCGTCCCCGTTATGGATTACTGCAATGCTAACTCTTTACTATGCGGCGTCTTCGATTACAAGTATGGGTGTTGGTAGACTGGCTGATAGGTCGGGTAAACACGGCAGCATGATGGCTGAAGGTATGCTGTTAATGTCACTTGGCCTCATAGGGTACTATGTGGCGATAAAGGTTGTACCGGGCTATCTACTACCACTGACGTTAGCTTCATCTGTGTTGATTGGCTTCGGATCATCCTTCTACCATCCTATTGGGGCGACAATGCTTAGTCAGTCCTTCGGGGATAAGAATAAGGGTAGGGCTCTTGGTATAAACGGGGCTATGGGTAGCTTGGGCCGGGCACTCTACCCATCGATATATTTTGCGGTGGCCGCGCTTTTAACCAAGCCGGGAAGTATAGCCTTCTTTGGCTTGATAGGTATGGCTGCTGCGGCCGCAATTTATCAAAACTTTAGGGCGGAGAGGGTGAGGACACATCCAGAACCTAGGCGATCGTCAAGTCTAAAGAGCGTGTTAACCAAGGGAATAGTTGTTCTAACAGTTGTTTCATTTATTCGCTCTGCCGCCGTACAAGCGGTGGTTTCATGGATGCCGATATACTTTACATATGACAAGGCGCTCGGATTTACAGCTTCATTAGGTGTCGCAATAAGCGTAATGTACGCTGCTGGCATAGTAGGTCAGCCTTCATTCGGACTATTCGTGGAGCGATTTGATAAACGCAGCGTTATAGTAGCGAGCTTCCTAGGAACATCATTTGCCCTTCTAGGCTACCTATACACAACCGGGACACTATCCTACCTACTATTATTCATCTTCGGGTTTTCAACCTTCAGCGGATTCCCAGTCTTCCTATCCTTAGCCACAGACTATTCTCCCCCCGAGTACTCAACCTTCGGAAACTCCTTGGTGTGGGGATTAGGTGTAACTGGAGGTGGCACCCTTGGCCCCATAATACCCACCCTAATAAGTGGGGGAAACTATGCCCGCCTACCCTACGCGTTTGAAATACTGGCAGTCATAAACATGGTGGTCACAGCTGGCCTATTGTTGCTGCCCAAGTCGCCGCACGCTACAAAGCAAAAATAATTAAAAGTTACTCAATTCTTATGGCTACATTTGTTCACTCTCCCCTCTTTATCTCTATCTTGGCGTAGCTAGCTCTCCGTGCATACATAAGGCCTATGAGAATCAAAGAGTATGCCAACACGACTATTGGGGCTATGTAAATGGGAGACGGAAGGCCGACCGCTGAGTAGTAGAGGACGACGGCTATTATTATTGTGGAGACAGCGGGGACTATGTAGTGATAGAAAGCGTTTCTATCGGGCCACTTCTTAGCCGAGAAACCAAGCGAAACGTTGACTATTCCGTGGATGATCAGGGTTGAAACAGTTGTAACGATAGCAGCGAAAAGCCAGGCGTCAAATAACCCGTTTGAGAAGCCATAGAGCGCATAGAAGACTCCCCCAAGTATTATTGTTGTGGCGGCTATCAAACCCAGAATGAACCAGAGGGAGAATGTTGGCGTCGCAAATTTTGGGTGTAGTCTCTGAAACCTCGCGGGGAGTATGCCGTCCCTACCCATTGCGTACATCACCCTTGAAACACTGTTAAGGAATGCTACAACCGGGGTAAACATCACGAAGTTATAGAGAAGTATTATGAGGCCCGCAACACCTACGCCTATGTATTCTTTAGCCAAGATCGCGCCAGGATAGCCAGAAGAAGCAAAGTTGCTCATGTTGTTTAAACCCCACAGCGATGTGGTTGAGTAGCTGCCTAATACGTAGTAAGCCGTGGCTATCAGGATTACTAAGATGACCGCCCTACCCACAGTCTTTTTGGGTGCTTTGGCTTCTTCACCAAGAGCCACAACAGTGCCGTACCCCGCATAGGAGAGGTAGCTTCCTGTAACAACCCCTAGGAAGAGCCCGGTTAGCCCAGGATTTTTCTGAATAGTGAAGGGCGTTATGCTAGGCGTCGGCACTTTGCTGATGAAGATAGCGGAGACGACAACCACTATGGCTATCTGAATTATTCCCAGTATTGATAAGGCGAGCGCGGAAGGCCTCAGCCCGCGATAGACTACAAAGAATGATAGTAAGGTTACTGCCAAAACGAAGATAACACCCACACCGTTAGGTAGCGATGTTCCCAGAATTAGGTTCACTGAGCCGCTGAAAGCCCAAGCATAGATCAGGATAAGGAAGCTTATGTTGAACACAGCATACAGAATATAGAGGTACGCGGTGTACACCGCGGGGTGTTTTCCCAAGCCAGCATTAACGTAGCCATAATAGCCTGAAGCGCCGACCACCTTCTTAGAGTACTGGAATATAGTGTTACCTGCGAAGAGAGCTGCGAACATGGCAACTATAAATGAAAGCGTTGTTTCGCCGAGTGCTGTTGCGGACGCACCGGTTATTGCGCCTGCGAAAATGGCTATCGGTGCCAATGAGCCCATGGCTATAAAAATCAAGCCCTAGAGGCCTACACTATCGGCCTTTAACTTCTCACTCATATGTTTAAATCATCAATCAAAGCATACATATAAACTTTCTTACCAAGTCAATACTATGGATAAATTACACAGATATTTAAATAGAAAGGATATTGTTTAATCTGGTACCTCAAAGTTATGGGGGCAATGGGACCACTTATATGTAGAAAATGTGGGCCACACTTAATGTAACGCAGATCCAATTAGTCGGCCAGCGAGCTGTCGGCGCTCATTTGGTAACAGCTACGCCGCTCCTCCCTGCGGTCTGAAGGGTTAATGAGAAGCCGTAGCCATAACTCGTGTGTTAAGGGTGAGCCTCAATCCGGCTCTATACACAAGCCGACAGCAAAGTTTTTTGAGGGCAAAAACCTGCGCTCCTAAACCGATCACTATGACGTTAGTGTACCTCTTTAATATATGGTGAGTTGCGTGCACATTTATTGGGAGGCACTAACACATATGGAGCGCTTATAGGGATAACACTTCTTTGACCAGCGCATCTAATTCGTGGGGAGCTCGTATTAAAGGAATCTGTTCTACCGTATTAAAGATTGGGGTATAGTCTTTGAATCCCGTCCCAGTCAATATGACTGCGACTGTACTGTCTTGTTCGATGCGCCCCTCTGACAGTGCTTTTTTTACGGCTGCGAGAGCCGCTGCTGATGATGTTTCGGTGAATACCCCCTCCACCTTTGCGATGTCCCTCTGAGCCTCCAGTATTTCGTCGTCTGTGACGCCGACGCCGAATCCGCCGCTTTGCTTCACAGCGTTAAGCGCGTGATCGGCTCCAAAATTCACTTTGAGCGCCCCAGCGATCGTTTCCGCGCGCTCGACATCGACGACGTGTTCTAGGTTGTTGTCTAGGGCGTGTACGAGGGGGTTGGCGTTCGCTCCTTGCACGGCCACCATTTTCGGGGAATCATTGATGAGGCCTAGATCGCGGAGTTCTCTAAAGCCTTTATATAGGGCGTAGAGGAGATCCCCTCCAGCGGTGGGCACGAACACGTAGTCGGGTGTGTTTATTGATGAAACCTCGTAGGACATAGTCTTGATGCCCTCTAGGGCGAGAGGGTTGAAGGGCGCCCAAAGAAACCCGTTTTGCCAGTCTGGCAGGACCTGCTCCGCTTTCTTCAAGAATTCTGTGAGTGTATGCTTGTTTGAGAAGAGGCCTCCCACCCTAACTATGTAGGGGTTGTACATACTGATTTGGCCAAGCTTCGAAACAGGAGAGTCCTCCCTAACAAGGATCAAGCACTTTAACCCACCACGCGCCGTGTAACCTGAAATAGCCGCCGCAGCATTCCCAGACGAAGCTGTGAAAACCCCGCGCTTACCCCACTCTTTAGCGAGGGAGACTAAAACGGACGCGGCCCTATCCTTGAATGAACCAGTTGGGTTTTGCCCTTCGAGCTTCAGCCATAAATCGCTTACACCGACAAGTCGTCCATACCTATTAGCCTTGACATAGGGCGTCCAACCCTCATCCAAACTCACCAAGCACTCTGCGGATACGGGTGGCAAAAGGTCTGAGAACTGCCATATCGACCTTCCCCTCTGCAGACTTATTTTAACGGCACTCAAATCATAGATAGCTGTGAGTATTCCACCACAAGATGGGCAAGCACCAAACCGCACCCCGGAATACTTCCTATGGCAGGCAGTGCACTGCAGACCCAAGTAGCTTTTATTACTCATATGTATAGTTCACAGGGCCCTATAATAAGGTTAAATCCTCCTACAAACCGATCTGCCTTTAAACACATATATCAACTGAGCCTATTGGATATCCGCTTGGATGCTACATACATGGGAACCTCTACCCACTTTCGGTGAGTTGAGCGCCACTAGGAACGGGTACCCGCGTTGACCATCAAGCCATAGTCCTCTCCTTCAGGTACAGAGGCCCAAATTGGCACCCATAAACATGAAAGCCACACGCCGCGTATAAAGAATAGACCTTAATCCTATACTAAGACGTGTGAACTTTCCAGTTCTTTGTTTCACTTTCAAAGAATTTCTTATGACACTTTGTGTGTCATACACCAGAAGATTTCAAGGCTGAGTAAAAAATATTCTTGAAAGTTTCATAGGTTTCATCGTCGTAGAGGCAGACCGTGATCTCCTTCAGGACTTTTCCAGTTTCGGCGAATTCCAAAATAACTTGTGCCAGAATCTTCGCGCATTGATCAGCTGGGTAACCGTACACCCCCGTAGAGATCGCTGGAAGCACAATTGTGCGGGCGCCCAGCCCCTCCGCCTTGATAAGCGTGTTTCGGAATGCTGATGCAAGCTTGGCCTCATGGGAGGGCTCGCCGTAGACGGGACCCACGGCGTGAATCACGAATTTAGCCTTTAACCTCCCAGCCCCCGTGACGGCCACCCCGCCCGTAGGAATAGGTCCATTCCGAGCCACATACTCGTCGCTTTCATCCTGGATGATTTTTCCGCCTCTATTGACTATGGCCAGCGCAACGCCGCCGCCATGCTTTAGCCATCTGTTAGCGGCGTTGACTATGATATCGGCGCTCAGCTCGGTTATGTCGCCCTTCACAACCCTCACAATCAGCTTACCGACGCTGAACTCCACCAACTAGCAACACCATCTTCCAATTACATGGGATAAGGGTAGCTAAAATCTCTTTTGAAATCGCACATTAGAAGCTCGTGCAAAGGTTACACAAATGTCGACTAGGCCTGCAAATGATTTGGACATGACTCTTGCTAGATTTGCATATTATTCTGCGCTAAATTCGAAATTTGCTTATGTTATCGCGCGCGCATTGTGTATTGCAATGGACGCAAAAATGGTTGCGGCAATAATTGTAATAGTGGTTTTAGCGGCATCAACTGGTTATCTGGCCTTCGCGTATGGAACTGCTAGCAGCAAGCTAAGCTCAGACCAGAGCACCCTTAGCCAAGTGGAGACCCAGCTTTCGAGCACCCAAAGCCAGGTGCCGCTCGCGCTCGCCATGAGCCACTGGAACAACATAGCCATTGAGAACGTGACCTCGATAATGCAGGAGTACGCTCCTAATGCCACCCTACACTGGGTTGGTGGGCCGCTTACAGGCACCTACACTGGTACATCACAGATTTCGGCCACTTGGACCAAATTCACAAACCTCTATGAAGCGGTGTTCTGGTATGCGATAACTCCCCCAACGGTTACTAAGACTTCGAGCGGATACACGGTTACCGCCCCGCTTCAGTTCGTTGTTACACCGGCAAGCGATCCAATTCACACCTATATTCTAAACGTAACAGAAACGCTTGACTACCAACCTGTAAACGGTCAGTACATGCTGGTAAATGAGGTGTGGTCGGTGAAGCCGCTTGATCTGAGTGTTGCACTGGCAGGTTACCCCACAAGTCAGGCCCTACAAACCCAAATGGTTCTCTCGCAGGCGTACGCCCACTGGAACGCCATCGGTATCGAGAACGCCTCCCTGATAACATCGGAGTATCAACCCAACGCTGTACTCATGTGGGTTGGTGGACCACTTACTGGTAACTACACCGGGACAACATCCATAAATCAGACTTGGACCAGATTCTCTAACCTCTACGTCTACGTTGTGTGGTACGCCATAACGCCGCCCACGGTGACCCTAAGCGGTACCACGGCCACCGTTGTGGGATACCTGCAATTCGTAGTGTTCCCATTCCCAACCTCCAGCAATCCAACCCCCCACTCCTACGTGCTAAATGTGACCGACACACTTACCTATCAATACGTGCCGTCTACAGCGTCATGGATGCTCAGCCAAGAAGTCTGGATGGTACACCCGATACCCATCTCCGACGTGGCGCCAGGCTACACGCCCTCTAGCTATAACTCAACAGCCTAAAAACCCCTCCTTTTTTCTTTCGGTGGTCTCCTTATGAGTGGAATAATTTGGGATATAGACATGTCGCTTGAAACAATAACGTTAATACTCTCGGTTGCTATGCTATTTAACTTTTTCAGGGGTTCCCAAGGTGTGAAGAGTGCTTTTACAGTTGGGCTCACAATTATTTCGTGCGTATTCGCCCTGCAAGCGGGTGTCTCCATCTATATGTATTACTATTTTTCAATACATTACGGCACGGGTCTAAGCCTTCCTCTCGCGGCGCTAAGCGCGCTAAAACTGCTTGGTGTAACAACTCTCTTCTACTTGTCATACCAGTAAGTGCTCTGATTACTGTTTAGCTATCCACATGAGCACCGAGAATCCAGCCAAACCCAGTAAGCCTAAGGCCAAAAGTGGGAGGGCCACGTCAACAGAGTATTTCGCGGAGAAGTGATAATATACGGCCACCGAAGTTATGCTTTCCGAAAGGAATATTCCTGATAGTAGGGCTAAACTTAGACTGAACTTTGACTTCAGATCCGTGGCCCTCTTTAGGTAGAGGGCGAAAACCCAAGCGGTGAGCCCTACGCTTATCGCAGCTACACTCAGATCGACGATCCACATAGGACCTATGGCCATGTCAATCACCAAATCCTCCTCCTCTTATTAAACCCTATCTGGCCCTCCATAATCTTCATAAACACCTCGCTGTGATCCACGAAGGTTTTTGAGGGAAAATATAGCGTACCATATTTAGGCCCCTCAGCCACTACGAGACCGTTCTCCAAAAGAATGTTGAGATGATGGATAACCGTCCTATAATTTACGCCCAGAGCCTCGGCCAGTTGATGGGCGTTCATAGGTCTTTCACCTAGGAGTTTAAGTATCTTGGCCCGCATGGGCCCACCGCGCGAACCCATAACAACCCACCAAAAGAGGTGCTCAATCGAGCGGAACGCTGGGCTCATCTGCTAACTCAACAAGTGAATATACACCTTCCCACTAATATTTTTGATGGGGATAACTGGTGTACCCAAATTACAACCCTCAACGTTGGGATCGTGCACGCATCAACCCGCTTCCCTCGCGATGTCGAATGATAAAATAGAAACACTTTTTAGTGGGTAATCAGTACTCTTCAAACCATGGGTGTTGGTTTTCCCAGCCGTAAACTCTGAGACACTATTAGGGGGTGGGCCATAATGGGTGATGGCCTTCCCAATAGCTAGTGTGGAATTTGCTTTCAAGCGTAGCCGAATAGAATTGCCTTCTGTACTTGAGAGAAGCCTCTACCTGCTTGGACTAGTCAGCGAAACCATGGGCTTATGCAGGGTTAACTTTGATGCTGAGTATACCCATGAACGTCTAAAATCGCATGAGCTCGAAAGGCTGTGCGCCATTGGTGTCGAGTTTTCGGAAACATATCAGGCTGGTAGACCCGGCGATGATGAATATCTACATCTCTTAGGAAACTGTCTAGTTAATTCGAACTTGTTCGGCCTCAACATAGTGCTCGGCAATCCTAAGTATGGGTGCACACCAAGCATTGACGCCTTAGATAGAAAGGCTTCGCTTATTTGTGTAAAGTATGGTTGCATGGATTCAAGGCTCAAGCTTGGCGCTGAGGGTGAGAGCTACGGTAAAGAGGTGATCAGAATTTGTGGTAAACTTAACGCCGCAGCCTACATCCTATACACGCCCCGCATGCTCAGACTGATCGAAGCCTCGAAGGATTTGAATGTAAACGCTACTGTGTACACCCCCATCAGGATATCTGAAACTAGGAGTAAAGCTCTCTCAGAAATAATGGAGCTCGGAATGGACTATCTTGCCCGCAGAGGTATAGGGAGAGATAGCATTGCGCTGAGAGCCTCGGAGTACATAGTGTATGGTTCGCCTGTGGATGTAGCCTCGAAGATGCGGGAGTTAATCGCGCTTGGCGTGAATAAATTTGTTCTTAGTCCACTCTACTACACACCAACTGATCTTGCTCGACAGCTTCACTATATCGCGAAGCACATAACGTATTAACTTCGGCTAGCGCTGCTCAGAGTTTCAGCTCAACGCTCTGCTTGGGCTTAAGACTCCTCCAGTCCGCGCTTGAAGCAGGTTTACCCTTAATCCTCTGCACGTAGTTATACGCAGATAGAGCAGCTGTGCTACCTTGGCCTGCGGAGATCACAGCCTGCTTATACGGGGTATCCGTCACGTCCCCGGCGGCGAAAACCCCTTGCCTCGATGTTCTACCTTCTTTGTCAACCACTATCTCCTTTTTCTCGTTCAGCTGGAGGAACCCCTTAAGGAAATCTGTTTTGGCCACGTAGCCTATCTCAATAAATATCCCATCGGCTTGTATTTCTGAGCGCTCCTTTGTCTTAACGTTCTCAACCACAACCTTCTCAAGCTTCTTGTTCCCGACAAGCTCGACAACTTTACTGTTGGGTACAGGCCTTACGTTTGGGAGTTTGAGCACCTCTTCCACTAAGTCTAGACTACCAATCGGCTTGTCATGTCCGAATACGTAGTAGATGGTAGAGCAAAGGTTCGCGAGATAATTGACCGCGTCCAGCCCCTGGTCGCCTACACCAACAACCACAACATTCTTCGATTTAAATAATGGTCCGTCGCACACCGAGCAGTAAGATACCCCTCTACCTTTAAATGTCTGCTCGCCCGGTACCCCCAAATCCCTCGGCGTCTTACCGAAGGCGAGTATCACTGAAAGAGCGTGATATTCAGCATAGGGAGTCTTAAGTTTAAAGCAGAGCCCCCCACAATCGTTTGACTCCTCTATACCCACTAATTCATCATACACGAACTCGGCTCCGTAGGCTTCTGCGTGTTCCTTAAGCTTATTGGCGAGGTCGAACCCGCTTATACTTGGAAAGCCCGGGTAATTCTGAATTTCATCGGTGAGGAGCATCTGTCCTCCAATATCTTTTGTGAGCACCAACGTCTTAAGCCCCTGTCTCGAAGTATAGAGAGCTGCGCTGAGCCCCGCAGCTGCGCCACCTACCACAATCACGTCATACACATTTGTTTGTACCGAGAGATCGCCCATACCAACTGTTTGTAAGCTAAAGGGTAAAATAAACTGTGGGTAAACGCCTCACAGAACGGTGGGTTATCAGCCTTAAAGTAATCGCGGAGCTTTAATCCTTCCACCAACCATATCAGTATACCCTTATATAACGGGTACAGGTTTATTTTATGTACTAACTAACCTGAAAAGGGGTGTGTTAAACGTGTCAGAGAATCTTGACGATGAGGTTGAGAAACTCAAATTAAGGAAAATGCAGGAGCTTATGAGGATCGCAGGCTCAAAGAGACCCGAAAAGGTTGAGCCCGCTAAGCCGAGGATGCTTGAGCTTTCAGATGCCAACTTTGAACAGACTGTAAGAGACAACAAGCTAATGGTTGTTGATTTCTGGGCCCCCTGGTGTGGTCCATGTAGAATTGTTTCACCCATTATTGAACAGCTCGCGGAGGAGTATGCTGGTAAGCTTGGCTTCGGTAAGCTCAACGTAGATGATAATCCAATGACCGCTCAGGCGTACGGTATACAAGGTATACCCACAATAATGTTCTTTAGACACGGTGAGCCAGTTGACATGATAGTTGGCGCCGCACCAAAAGCCTATATTTCATCCAAAATCAACCAGCTACTGGAGGCTGAAGCGTAAAACATATTTCCCCATCCAAAATGGGTGGAGACTTAGAATGCCAGCCAGCTACCACTCTCAGCGGGGAGTAAAGCATATTATTTCACTAAACGATTAAGCCAGGACACCCCTCCTAGGAAATGAGGCCGCCGCCGGCACCCAGGAGAATAGATTCCACGCCCAAAGCATAATCAGCACATCTAGCTCTATGCACAAAATTTCTAATCTCAAATACCCGCCCACACGGCAGAAGTGAGCTACAAAACAAAGATAAAAATATGGTAAAGTTAACACTAGTTCATTTCTTCTGCTCCTGAGATTTTTCCTCCTTCTTCTCCTCTTTCTTCTTCTTAGCCACCCCGTTTCACCCCAAAAATAATAGTAATATACCAGATAAATAAATACTTTCCCTCGGAGACCCAGAAACACGGGATAAGAATCCTAGTATCAGAATGATGTCCGAATAAGAATTTTCCACACTTAGAAACAACACTCCCCACCCCCTAATCCGGGCACCATCAGAAGAAATACTCCTTATTTGTATCTCTAATTATTATTGGATATCTACTAAGTGAAAGCTAACAAGCAATAAAAATAAGAGATTTTCAAATGATTGCTAGCTATTCTCTGCTACTAGTAGGCGTTGGCTTCCACGCTTAAGCCTTAAAGTGAAGTTCGCCAAGTTCTCTAGCAGTTGTCTGATGAACTTCTCAGCGTCCTTATCAAGGAGTCTCCCTTTGCTGTCGAACTTTTGTGGCGCGAAGGTCACAAACACTTCAGGTGTGTTTACGGGGTACATGTTCAGGAACACGCACATCTGTCTTAGGTGGTACTGAGCCCTAGCTCCCCCAAGCATCCCTATTGATGCACTCATTATGGCTACTGGTTTACCGTCAAAAGTGTTGTCACCGTAGGGTCTTGAAGCCCAGTCGATAGCGTTCTTTAGCACTCCAGGGACGGAGTAGTTGTATTCTGGTGTAACTATAAGGAGGGCGTCGGCCTGCCTTATTTTCGATTTGAACTCCTTTACTCTCTCAGGGGGATTCATCTCAAGGTCCTGGTTGTAGAGTGGTATCCCCTCAAGGTCGAAGGTTTCGATGGTTACGTTGGGAGGCGCTAAGCGAACAGCCTCATTCAATAACATCTTGTTATACGAGGCTTTGCGCAGGCTCCCCGCGAAGCCGAGTACGTTGATGTTTTCATCCAAATCACATCACCAGTAATAATCATTGACTTAGTTAAAAAATATAAGCTTTACATTTATATGGTGCGTGTAGACAAAGTCAGTTTTTAATGGGAAGGTTTGCCTTGGATCTTTTTAGCCCTTAACTCTTCCAGCTTTGCTTTTAACTCCACAGCGGATATCTTTCGCACTATGGGTGCAACATTTTTCGGCTCTATGGGTAGGTCGTCCTCTATTGAAACCTCATCCCAGAGTGGTTTCCCACCGCGCTTCCTAAAGAATCCAGCCTGAGTTATGATTTCGTCCGCAAGTTTCGGTGTGATGGGTTCAAGCTCGATTGCGAGCGCCTTAAGGGTGCTTAACGCCACGTAGAGCACTTCAAGTGACCTGTGTATATCCGTTTTCGCGAGCCTCCAAGGCTCCTCGACGCTTAGGAACCTGTTCGCTTCAGCCGCCTGTTCGATGATGAGCCTACACGTGGACCTAAACTCAGCCTTAGCGTAGCATTCGGCTATAACCCTATGCCTCCTCAGGGTCTCCTCCAAGCTCTGAGCGTATTTACTAGAAAGTTCGGCTCTGCTCAGCTCGAATCGACCCCCGGCGAACCTCAGCACACCTATGAGTGTCCTATTAGCAAAGTTGCCTATGGCGTCGTTGAGCTCCGCGTTAATCTTCTCCTCTAGGATCCCCCAACCAAAATCCACGTCCCCAGTCTCGGGTCGCATAGAGATAAGCGCGTACCTCCAATAATCCGCGGGTAAAAGCTCAAGTGCCTCATCCATCCATATACCTATCCGTCTACTCTTAGAGAACTTTTGGCCTTCGAATGTCAAGAACTCGGTCGAACTTATCATGTTTGGCTCGTTATAGTTCTCACCAGAGGCCTTAAGCAGCGCCGGGAATATTATCGAGTGGAAAGGTATGTTGTCTTTGCCGATAAAGAAGGAGGTCTTGGCTTCGGGGTTCAGCCAGTAATCCCTCCACTCCTGAGGCCTACCCTGCCCGCGGAAGTATTCTATTACGGCTGAAACATATCCCAGAACCGCCTCCATCCACACATATATGGTTTTACCATCGGCGCCCGGAAAGGGAGCCTTAATCCCCCACTCGCTGTCACGCGTCAGAGACCTCGGCCTAAGCCCAGCCCTAACCCACGACTTCGAAAAGTTCACCACGTTTTCAGAGAGCTCAGCCCTACCCAAATAATCCATAATGTAATCTGAGAGTTTGGGTAAATCAAAGAACCACTGGGTTGTCTCCCTGAGCTCCGTTTTGCCACCGCACAGAACACAGTATGGCTCTATGAGTTCCACTGAGTCTAGAGGCCTCCCACAGTTATCACACTGGTCTCCCCTAGCGGGTCTGAAGCCGCAGTGTGGGCAGGTGCCCTCCACGAATCTGTCAGGTAGGAACCGCTTGTCACGCGGACAGTAGTGCACACGCTCCACCTGGGTGAATACATACCCATTCCTATACACCTTCATATAGTGATCCCTCACAAATTCTATGTGTGTGGGCGACTCGGTCTCAGTGTAGTTGTCAAACGAGATCCCCCACGCCTTAAATAGCTCTGATATGCGTTTGTGATTCGCCGACGCAAAATCCTTGGGCGACACCCCCCGCTTCACAGCCTCCACCTCTATGGGTGTGCCATGCTCATCCGAACCAGAAACAAACACAACGTCGTCACCCACAAGTCTATGGTAGCGTGCAAAGACATCGGCTGACAGAACAGAGCCTATAAGGTTACCCAGATGTGGAACATCCGAGGCGTACGGCCAAGCCGAGGTCACAATCCACTTCATTTTAGCCTAAACAACTACTCGAGCCCACTAATTAAGCGTTAACCAAAAACCCCGCAAACACAACCCCAAATACCACCAATACCTGGAAACATAGACCACCCAGTATTCTTAGCAAATAGACTAACTAATAAATAAACCCACCCTGACTAGTCAGTCTATTAAGATGTTAGGCTTAGATTGTAGTGTATAGAGTCTTTCAGTTCTGAGTTAGGCGTTATGTAGTTGGGTTTATATGGATGATGAGGTATTAGTAAATTGGTTTGGGCCTTGGTTATCGTTGACAGGTATAATCGTCCCCTTCTTGGCGCTCGTATCTCCCTAAACTATAGTCAGTTCTGTAACTTCGCATGTGTATTCTGTCATAAGGAGGGTAACTCACTCACATATAACATTGATAGTGACACGGATATTCGAGACGCCCACGAGAAGAGTGGGGGCTCACAGGTGCTGATGACCGCTGAGGAGATAACTAGGATAGCGAAGGTTTTGGGGAGTGTGGGTATCGTTAGGTTTAAGCTCACAGGCGGTGAACCAATGCTTAGGCCGGATATCCTAAAAATTGTTGAAGGCATAAGTTCACTTAAACCCTTAGACTTTGGGATGACCACAAACGCCACCAGGCTTAGGGTTATGGCGGGTAAACTCAGGGATGCGGGGCTTCAACGGGTTAACATAAGCCTTCACAGCCTTGATAGGTGGAGGTTCAAGGAGATAACTGGGGTGGACAGGCTCAGCGATGTGTTGGGCGCCGTTGAAAAGTGTGTTGAGGTTGGACTCACACCGGTTAAACTTAACTGTGTTCTATTAAGGGACTTTAACGTTGATGAATTAGACAGCTTCATGGATTATGCGGCATCCTTCGGTGGGAAGGTGGAACTCCAACTCATAGAGCTGGTCAAGGAGGGTAGCGCTGCGGAGGATGGCTTCTTCGAGAAGTACTACTACAGCCTCAGCGAAATCGAAAGGCAACTAGAGTTATCGAGTGTAAAGAAGGTTATAAGAAGTTTACAGAACAGGCCTAGATACCTCACTAGGAGGGGTGTTTGGGTGGAGCTTGTGAGACCCACCCATAACACCATGTTCTGCGCGAACAACGATCGTATCAGGATTACACCCGACGGGAAGTTTAAGCCCTGCCTGATGAGGGATGATAACCTAGTAGACTTCCTCACACCCATGCGTAGTGGGTGCACGGACGAGGAGCTAAGAAGGCTACTGTTTGAGGCCAACATGAAAAGGGAACCATACTTCAAAACCTCCAAGTGCACAATTGTGCAGACAGGTGTTGAGCGATGATTCAGAGGCAAACCTTCCGCCCCGGCGTGTACCATAAGGGGTCCGTTGACCCATACCAGCTAATCGCCTCGGTGAGTGATGAGACGGGGGAGACGGGGGCAATACTCTCATTCATCGGGGTGGTTAAGTCACGTGGTGTAAACGGTAAGAAGGTGGCAAAGATAGTTATGGAGGCATACGATGACGTAGCCAACCGAGTTATAGCTAAAATATGCGATGAGCTGGTATCCAAATACCAACTCACGGGGGCCTACATCTACCACTTCGTGGGTGAATTCCGAGTGGGTGAGCCACTCGTAGTCATAGTGGTCTGCTCTAGGACTAGGTGGAGAGCCTATGAAGCAATACAGGAGGCTGTGCAGAGATACAAGACTGAGCCCCCCATCTGGAAGAAGGAAGTGTATGAGGACGGAACATCCGAGTGGCTGAGCGAGTAGCCACCCACCACTAGACACGGATTGCTCTACACGCTATGCTTTTCTTTGACTGGAGGGTTCTTGGTGCATGGACCGCGAAAGGTTCGCCCAAGTAATCCAAACACTCGAGGCCAAGTACCCCAGGGAGCTCCCCCTTCACATTCGCGAGGACCCCTACAGAACACTCATTGGGTGCATCCTATCCGCGAGAACCAAGGATGAATTCACAGATAAGGCGTACAACGCACTCTTCACAAAGTACCCCAACCCCCAAGATATACTAGCAGCCTCAGAGGAGGAGATACGCCAACTAATCAAGCCTGTGAACTTCTATATCACCAAGGCTAGGAGGATAAAGCAGGCCACAGCCTACATAATGGAGCGCTTCAACGGACACGTACCAGACGACCGTGAAAAAATACTCGAAGTCCCAGGAATAGGTGAAAAGTGCGCCGACATAGTGCTAAGCTACGCCTTCGGTCACAACACCGTGGCAGTGGACACCCACGTGGACACAGTTGCCAAGAGGCTCGGCGTATCCCCCGAGGACGCCGACTACGAGGAAGTAAAGAGGGCGCTCGAAACACTAGCCCCCAGAGAGAAGATATGGAACCTAAACAACCTATTCGTAGAGTTCGGCCAACAAATATGCACAAAGAACAACCCAAAATGCTACCTATGCCCTGTATACCACCTCTGCGAGTGGCGTGGAAAACAGCTACGCAGAAAGCAACCAAAACACAAACGCACCACGCAAAGGGGAGCTAAGCGGCTCAACTGACCCCTCCCCATCCTAGAAAAGACGTTGAAAACACTTTGATAATACACCGGTATACGCATACTAATTGAAAGAGTCATATCCACACTAAGCGGACACCCTTGCCAGATTTACTTTGATACCCTCTGCTTGAAGATATTCCTCGCCCCAGTGAAAATCAGTAGACTCGCAGCAAAACTCGACATTAACCCGAGTACACCCACAACACCAAACACTCCCGCCTGAATTATCCATCCAGAGTAGGCGCCGCCTGGGTAAGGGTAGGGGACTGGGAGCGGGGGGTACGTTGGGAAGCCGGGTTGGGTAGACCCTAAGAGAGCGGACACACGCTCATCTAAGCCAACCGCAAAAGGGTTCTCAACAAGTAGGGCTGAAATGACCACGTTTATACCCGTTACCCTGAGAAGCCACCCAGCGCTGTTTAGATTCCAGCTTCGACCATCCCTGAAGGCCGCCATGAGGAGTGAACCATTCTCATAGTATGCAAGAGCGTAAAGCGCAGCGCAAAGATAGCTCAAAATTACACTCAACCTTGTAAGAGCCTCTATACTCGAAAGTGAGCCGGGATTAAGTGGGGACAGTCTGAAAAGGTAGCCATAGACCAACGAGGTTAACACCAGTGTCACCCCTCCAGCTAATCCAAGCCAAGAGGACAACGATAGCTTCCTCTTCATGGACTTAACATCCGCTTGGGATAGCAGGTTCGGATATGCGAATAATGGTAGTAGCAAGAAGATTGTGACCATCGCAGAACCAACTAAGTTCAAAACAGGGAAAAATAACAGTAGACCCCCTACAGCTAACAACAAGTATATGTGACGACCGAGATTCACGTTTAATCAAACCTATATATTAAATAATGAGCGGTGGTTAATCAGCACTCAGTTTGACCGAACATCTGGGCGTATAAGATGGTGCCCTCCTGCACCATGCAGCCATAAATCATGTTAGAAGTCTCGGAAGTGAAAGTTTGTGAAATCGTATTCACGTAAAGCGCCACATTACTATTATAAGTTGTTGTTCCTTCCCACGAGGGGGTTAATGGAGTTCGGATTTTATTGCTTAAACTATTCTTGTCATCTTTGTGCTTACTTTGAGTAGGTAGTCTAGGTCTACATCCACCCCTATTCCGGGGCCCGTGTTGGGTTTGATTCTCCCGTCAACCATTTTGAACG